>JAEIGA010007736.1_pt1 | contig 16297 bp, 18 predicted proteins | sample 9270691 | NCBI WGS metagenome assembly JAEIGA01 (sample SAMN17057246, study PRJNA624740) | gut metagenome | biome: biome; isolation source: fecal sample | host: Bos grunniens | place: China: Xizang | collected 2019
ACTAAATCTGAGTTTACAAATATTCCTGAATTTTCTACTAAAGATAATACTATTGTATGAATATCTGTATTCTTTACTGATTCTAAATACACTCTTATATCTGAAAGATTCTCTGCACATGATGGAAATAATGCTATAGGTCTTCCATCTCCAAATAATATTATCTTATCTGTATTTTGTAATATAAATCCATTATCATTCATTACATGATCTATAAAGTTATTCATATAATGCGTATCTGTTATTCTAACTTGTACTCTTTTTAATTTCCAACTATGACAACTTGCTTCTCCTTTAACGTAACTTTTCCAATCTAATACTCTTGTTTTCATATACAATTACCTCCCTAATATTTATTATATTTCATCTATATAATATAGTATTGAAATATAACCTTTTTACACTTTACCTATGAAATAACTCATTCTCTATTTCATCTAATTTATATCTTATCGAATCATATTCTCTTAATAATCTTAAATATTCACCATACTTAGTTTCAGTATTTTGTAGTGCTATCATTAATGCTGCTTTAGTCATAAATTTAATCTCTTCTCCATTAACAACTAAAGTGTTTAATGTAAATAAACTTTTATACCATTCCATATTTAACGGAATTGCTTTTTGTACATCTTCAAGTTTATACCAATACACTCCACCTTCATCCACAAAACTTTCTACATTATAATTTGCTGCGAATAATTCAGTTATATTATTATATGATTTCATATAATTACCTCCAATCAATTTTATATGGTCTTTTCTTTATACCAGTATTTATTTCAATTATGTTTAGTGGTATACCTACGAAATATTCGTTATTTATTTTCTTTAGATATCCTCCATCATATTTATCTATAAGTTGATTTGTTATATACTTCAATTCAACATCAGATAATTTTTTATATTGCTCATATATACTAGTAGTCATATAATTTATCATAAAGTCATTATGATAATTCTCATTAATCAGACAAGTTAAACTATTAATATTATTTATATCATTAGTTACAATATTTGATTCCAACCCTTTATTTATACTTGAATAAATTTTTGAAATTCCCATTCCTTTTATCTTATCTATATTTCTATATTTATCTCCTAGTATAGAAATTATAAATGGTAAAAAGTTTATATCAGGATTTGGTATATTGTTACATTTTGTTTTATTCTTTAAAACATCCATTATGTTATAGTAATCTATTACTGAAGATTTTTCTAATTTAGGTTTAAGTATCATAAAGTCATCTTTAATATATTGATAGTCATACCTGTCATCAGTTACTATAAAATTTTTATACCCTTCAATTCTTAAATGTTTTGTAATCACTAGAGGGATTACACTTGGTTCTACTATTCCACTTGTTATAAAGTTAACTCCTTCCACATATTGTAATAATAGTTTAATTATTTTAATACTATCTTTATACGTTTTTCCTATGGAAGAAGTTTCTTCTGTGTTTAATAACATCATATGTGTTCTATAATCTTTATTGTACTCCCTGTTAAGATAGTTCATATCTATTGATTCAGGACCATAGACAAATATTCTACTATTTATTGATTTCTTATGAAAATAATATCTATAATGTGATATCAAATTAAATACACACGAACTCATTATTAAGTTTCTTTTAGAATCTATTAACATATTCTCTTTATCTGTTATGGTTGAAGTTAATTTTTTTAATATAGATTCTAAGTTAATGAATATTGTTATTTCTTCTCCTTTTTCAAATGGAATATTTATTAATAGTTCATCTAGTTTAGTATATTTAATTTTAAACATATTAAAATACAAGTCCATGATACTAAACACTTCCTTTCTGAATATCTTAACTCTTTTAAACATAGTTATTTCCTTTCATATAATACTGGATGAACTACGTAAATAAATTTACTTCTTTCTTCTAATTCATAACCATCTTTAAATAATTTGTCTTTAATTGAATTAATTGTTATAGGATGAATAAATACTAATAAATTCGTTAATTTAAATAATGATATTATAATTAAACATAATCTAATTAAATTATACACTAGAATACTAATTAAATTTATTTGTATATACCTCCTACTACTATCATCTGTACTCATTTATCATTCTCCTTTTAATTAATCATATGGAAATACTTCTATAACCGTGTATCCATCATCATCTACATATACGTTATTCATAGATTCTTCACAATCTTCAAAAGACTTAATTTCTGTATTAGTTCTCCTCATATTTTTGAATAATACTTCTTTAATTTTATCTATACTCCCATATCCTCTATCTAATAATACGTCTACTAACATATCACATTCTTCATCTGATAAAGATATTCCTTTACCTATAAAATCATTTGTTTTGTTAACTTGACGTATATCTATTGTAACTGGATTATCTCCCCATATCATTCTTAATACTTCTTTAGAGTAATTATTAGATTCTTTTAAAGTTGCAATTCTTTCTATAACTTCACTTTTGAATTCTTTTTTACTCATATAAATTCCTCCTTAAATTTATTAATTATTTGTTAGATTTTAATTAGAAAAATATGTGAGTAACCTTAAAGGTTACTCACATATGGTAATATATTTTATAGGAGATGATTGTTTATGTTTCTTTATTACTTAATTGTTATCTATATAAAATTTTATAAAATAGCGTGGGCTTTTTAATTGTTCAATGAAATTGAACGTATCTTCCTTTCCGTTTTTAAACAACTTATTATTCACTCACCCTTTTGGAGGGTTCGTTTTATCATTAAAGCTTTGCTTTAATAAGTTGTTGTACGGTTGAAATTTAATTTGCTAGTTTTGTATAAAATTTAATTCAGTAAAACAATATATATCAAAAAATAAAGTATTAAGTATCGCTACTTAATACTTTTTAATACCATGTAATACATTGTTTCATCTTCATCTTCTACTCTAAATTGCTTATCATACATCTTTTTCGCAACAGTATTTTTCTTATTTACAGATAATCTTTCTGCTCCCATTTTTAATAAATCATTTAATAACATTTTACCTATACCTTTACCTTGGAAATCTTTATCAACTTCTATTGCTTGTATATATTTATCACTTATCCTCATATTAATAAATCCTACCACTTTATCTGTTTTATCAACGTAAATATATCCTTTATAATCTTTTCCTGTTCTTATATGTGATAAACCTTTATTTTGATTCTTATATTTTTTAATATTGCTATCATTTAAATCTATTTTTTTAAAAGAAGTTATAGATGCTTCAGTTAGTATAACTCCAATATCAAAATATTTTTGATTCATAAAAACACCTCCGTATAAAATTGTTCAAAAATAAAAAGATAGATGATTATTCATCTATCTTTTCAAATCTATACGAATCTATCCAAAGTTCATCATAGAACTCATCTATTATTTTATAACACGTTGTACCATCACCACAATCTTTTTCATCTATTACATCATATAATCTATCGTTTATTATTGACCACTCATAATCTGTATCATCTATACATTTTACTTTGAATGTTTTGTTTTTCATTTTCATATATTCTTTTGATAATAATTTATACATAACACCAAATTCTATTACTAATGCAGTTCCTAATCCAACCATAATTAAATTCATCATATCACATCAGTCTCCTTTATTTTTTATTTGGAACATATAAAAAGAGATAGATGAAATTAATCATCTATCTCTTTAAATTATCTTCTACCACCATTGTATCTTTGACCACCTTGTTGTTGATTTTGTTGTGGTCTATTGCCAAATTTCTGTCCTTGAAGGACACGAGTCATACGATTTTCATTTCCTGCATTTTTAGATTTAAATACTGATACTACACATTCTATATTACTTTGTCCTATTAATCTTATATCATCTATTGAAACTGCATATCCTTTTTCTGGATTCATCATTTCTGCTGCTAATGCTGCGAAATCTATTCTAAATAATATTGCATCTTCTTTATATAATAATGATGGACCATATCCTTGTAACTTGATACGATCTATACTTTTCAATACTTGTTCATTTATTTTTCCATTTCTTCCTGAATTCAATCCCGGTATAGGTATCATACCGTTTGTGTTTTGTTGTTGTCTTTGTTGGCTGTTTATTTTATAAGGGATCGCCAACATCCCTTGAACTTCCTTAGTCTCTGGATCTTGATTGTATATCATACCCACTTCTCCATTAAGTCCTTTTATGAATCCTTGTAAGAAGTCTATAATATCTCTTCCAGTTATTTTTGCCATACAACCAAGATAACATTTATGCATATAACTATTCTCTCTAACACCTTGTAACATATTTTTGTTATTATTATTATTCATATTCATTTCGCTCATAATGAGACCTCCTATAATTTTAATATATTTTTTTATTTGGAACATAGAAACATAAAACAATGAAATTGCTATATATTTATGTTGTTACACTGTTATAATATAGTATCGAAATTTCACGTTTTACACTTACCTATTTATAATCAATTACGATATTGTTACTTGTAACATAATTTTTTAGTTAACATATTCTTTGTATATATAACCTTTGTTAGTTTTATACCAATCACCTTCATCTTCTATCACGTTGACTGATTCACCGTAGCTGTACGTACCAACTATTTCAGAATCTATAGTAGGATTTTCCCGAATATTTAATCCCACCTCAGAGATTACTCTAACGTTGATATTTAAGTCCGTCTTTTCCTCTAGAGTACTCTCTTCGTCAACTGTAACTATTATATTTCCGTTATCCTCTATAATATTAACTTCATCATTTGTGTTATTTATAACATCTATATTAACAGTAACTTCTGTTGATATTTGTTCTATGTATTTATTTATTTCTCTATCTATAATAAACGGTGAAACTATTATACCTATTAAACATACAATTGCTGTAAGTAATAATAGTTTACCTTTCAAATTCAATTTCATAATATTTACCTCCGATTCTAAATATATAAATATTTGTTATTGTGTTAAAAAATTAAAAGAAGATGATTACTCATCTTCTTTTAATAATTTTCTTTTCGTTTGTTATGAATAATGATTCCAATATTTGGTTATATGTTATTTTATCTATAGATTGTGTGTTTTCTTTTATAGTAACTTTATATGCCTTAAAGTCTTCTTTTAATAATCTGGTTACCATATAATAAGTTGATTCATTTAATTTATATAAAAGATATTGATGGTTATTTTTATTATGAACAAAATATTCTTTACCCTCATATTCAACGTTTCTTATAGGAACTAAACCGTTTGTTTCTAATTTGAATTTATCTATTGGGGATAACATTTCTAACACAGAATAATCAGAACTAACATATTCATCAACCATCAACATTGCGTTTATATCTATCTCAAACCCTTCAGGACGTTCGTAATCTCCATTTAAATCATTCATAACTAACGATTCTTCATAACCAAGTTTTTGTAATTTTAAATAACCGATTATACCTGCTTCATTTAAAGGTTGGGCTAATTCAAAATCATCTAATTTATGTTTAACTATAGAAATCTCACTGTTATATAATGCTTCTAATCTAGGTCTAAGTTCTTTAAACCTAGTTTTGTATATAGGCATATATAATAACTCCATAGGACTTCTTAATAAACGTTTAACATGAGATTCAGTTAGTACACCAGTGCTTATAGAATATTCTATATCTTGTAACATATTTTCAACAATATATTCATTATATTCATTTACTATAAAGGATTCTATAAGTGATACTGCTTTTTTACATATATTAACAACATTTCTATGTGTTGGGTATTTCTTTAAATAAACTTTATCTGCATCACTGTTACATTTTTTACAAACATCTATTGTTTCGTATACTGTAAGTTGACCTTCCAATAAAGTTTCTAAATGTTCATTTACGTATTGGTTATATAATTCTATATCTTCTTCAAGATAATTATTATAACTTTCATATAAGTTTTCCATTAATTCTACCTCCTTTATTTAGATAGTTTATTTATCTCAGGACAGAACCCAAATAATTTATTACAAGTTTCTTCTATAAATTTCAAGTCATTATCATTATATAAATTATTGATTACGACATCATGTTTACCTTCCATGATATAGTCGAGTTCTATTGCTTCAGAACAAACGACGTTAAATTCAATTACTTTCTTATTGGAATAATCTATTTCCATTGAAGATATATTATATATGACTCCTGCTTTATCTTTTTGTAAAACATAATGTTCATTTATAAGTATTTGGCTATTTATATCATTCATAGAGAATAGTCTTCTAGTACCTTCATCATAGATCAATTTTATATTAAATGAATTATATGATTCGTATATACTATTTTCACCGAATGTTGCTTTGAAATTATCTTCTGCTTCTGGTAGTAAAACACCATCGTTGTAATTCAATACAGCATCTGTTAATTTTATTGGTTTATATTTAAATCTAGCTGTATATACATCTATATGGCTTTTTGGTTTGATGTACCAATAATCAGCACAGTAATGTAAATGTCCATGAACGTTTACTTGGTTTTTATCTACATTTACAGGTTCATGTGTAAATACAACGTTTCCTAATATATATTTCATATGAACTTCGTTAAATCCTAAATCATAATATGCTTTATCAGGGTCAACATCATGATTTCCTTTAACGAATATTTTATATCCTTTTAATCTTTTTATTTTCTTTAGATTAGGCATTTCTTTTTTATCATGTATTCTTCTTGCATCATATAAATCTCCTAAGAATATAACGATATCATTAGGCTTGATAACCTTATTAAAGTTATTTATTATTTTATCTATATTAGGATTTTCTTTAAGATTATCATTGTATTTAGTATAGAAGTGCCAGTCTGCACCAACCCATACAGTTCTTTTACCATCTTTAGCAAGTGCTTCTAAAGTTATAGATGATTCTCTAAGACTTTGTGTGTGTTTTGAATGTTTATTAGGTTTAGAATGTTTATTTAATCCTACTAAATCTCCTAAACACCATTTTGCTGTAGATAACATATCATTATTTATATTTTCTTTTTTACTTAAATCATCTATATAAACTATAGCTTTCTTAATGTCATCATTAATATGTTTTTCAGCTTCAGGTTTTTCACTTATCATATCATAATAGAAGTCAGTATAGTCATCAAGGTATTTTTTAAGTAATTCATCAGTTTCTTGTTGTAAGCAATAATTTAAATGTGAATAGCTTATTGACGATTCCTTTATCCCAAACTCATATGAATCATTTTTGAAATGATGGTTTATTGAATATTTGTAGCTAGATAAATCATCAACTCCTGGTTTTAAATTACCATTTCTAACGTCAGTTCTTATTATTCCTCTATAAGGATCTCTTCCTGTTTTTAAAATATGATTTAATATAGGACCTCTATGCTTTGGTGCATCTTTTATGAAGCTAAATTCTTTTCTATGTTGTTCGAATTCTTCTTCTGAAACAAATTTTACACAACGACGTATTATTTCATTATTTAACAAATATTTATTTTCTTTTAATATTTCAACAGGTTTACTTACAGTATACTCTCTTATTGTAGGACATGAACCTATTTCTAAATCAGATATATCTATTTCGACTTCATAAATATAAAATTCAGTAACAGCATCTTGTAAATATTTACTAAATGCTTTGTCAGACATACCTTCAGGTTTAACGACTAATGTTTTACCATTATGTCCTAAATAATCTGCTCTAGCTCCAGAAACTGCACGTACTATAGCCCAAGCACTAGCCCATTTCATTGCATCTTCTCTGTTATCCCAGAAGTATGTTGACCATCTTGGATCGCTGTATTTAGTAGCACCTACGTTAACTGATATATTGTCAATTACTTTTCCTTTTATTCTATCTATTGTACCGTGATATAATCTTATTCTTTTACCCATAGCTTTTTGTATAGGTTTATCAAACCATACTAAGAATTTATCTGGTTCAAATTTTTCTTCTAAAATTTCTTCTTTAAAGTTTTTATATTTTTTAGTATCATCCATATACCATTTGAACATTTCAATTAAATTATATCTAACTTGATCTCGTTTAACTTTACGAATCATTGAAGTTATCATTGGTGTATCTACAAATATTATCGGTAATCCTTTAACATATTTAGGATCTATATCAGCAAATATTTGTAAGCCTTCTATTACAAACTTAGATTCCTTATGTTGTGAACAGTATTCAAGTACATAATTTAAGAATTTATTCATTTCAACAGCAATTTCTTTATTTGATAAATTATTTTCCATTAAATCTTGTCTTAGTTGTTTATTCTTATTAAAATAATCATAATACAAATTTTGAGGACGTTTAACTGAATTATCATATTCCATATCAGGGTGTTCAAATATATCCATTTCTATACAAAGTGCATCATGCTCTTTGCATATTTCATTTGATAATGTTGATTTACCCGAACCTGATAATCCTGTAATTAAACATATATTGGATTCTCCCGATTCAAATTTGTCGAAGTTGACGTATAAATTTTTTGGTTTATAAACTTCTTCAATATAAGTTTCTCTGTAGTAACCTTTAACATCTCTTCTTTGTATTTTTACTTTTTCTTCGTAACAATGAGGGTCTCTTATCCAAGCAATATACTCATTATATTCATCTTTTATACTTGGATTCTTTTTGAGAAGAACATGATATTCATCGTTCGAATGTTTAATTAAATCATCAATAAACTCTAAATCTTCTTCAAATCTAGCAGCTTTTATTAATCTAGTAATGTATTTTTGTAGCTCTTTTGGTGATTTTTTAACTTGATCATAATTTCTATAAATCAATCCTTTATTTGCATCGAATGTCACGTCATCTAATCTATTTAACATAGAAGATAAACCCTCTTCTATAATACTATATGATTCTAATATACAGTTATCAAATCTTAGAACTGCTTCATTATTTAATTTTTCAGTTCCTCTATATTCGTTTATTATATCAGTTACTAAAACAGGTTTAAAATTATAATGTTCTATATAAGCATCTAAATGATTAACTGGTGTAACGTCCCAGTAACTATTACTAAAATGAATATGACCATGTATGTTAATTTCATTATCTTCAACATTAACAGGTTCGTGTGAGAATACCACATTTCCTATTCTGTATGTTGAATCATATACTTCATCAAACCCAAGACCTAAATAAAATTCAGTTGTATTAACATCATGATTACCTTTTATCATTATTTTATATCCTTTAAGTTCTTTGATTTTAAATATCTCAGGAACTAATCTCATATCAAATATAGAACGTGCATCATATAAGTCACCTAAGAAAATAAATGTATCATTATTTTTAACACATTTCTTATAATTATTTAAAATTTCTTTTATATGTTTATTAGTTTTAAACTGTTGTCCGTCTTTATTTTTATAAAAATGCCAATCAGTACTAACCCAAATTCTTTCGTAATTTTTAAATTTACTTGCTTCTTCGACAATTTCCATTCCTTCTTTTAAAACATTTGGGTCTGGTTTTGTTCTTATATCTTCTACTTTAAATATTCTAGGAATTTTGTTTTCATCCCCGAATTTCTCAAAACCTTTTTTATATTCTTTCATAAAGTCAAAGAAATTAGTAAAGTTTTTATTAGTTAACTTAATGTAATGGAAGTTCTTTTGAGACATTAAAACTTCGTCTTTAAGTTTTTCTTTTTCTTTATCAACTGCTTGTATTTTATGATGGTTGTTTGGATTATCTCCTCCATCTTTTATTTCTATTTCTAAATTTAATGAAGGAATGAATACATCTGGTATATAGAATTTATCTTCTCCTTCATATTTATAAGTATATGTATGTGGGGAAGGCATCATTATATCAGATGGGTCCCATTCAAAAAACACATCCATTGTTTTTAAGAAATCTAATTCATAGCTTCCTGTATAAGTAGTTTCTGTTTTTCCATCTCTCCATTCGTAAGTTCCGGATATTGATCGATTTGCTAACATTTCTCTTTGTTTATTAGGATCATTAAGTAAATGAGCTTTTCCGTATTTAGCGATCATTCTACTTTTCATTATCTTAGCATATTCTTCCTTACATTTTGGATTACTACAGAATCTATTATATTTATTAGTTTTATCGTTCCATGTAGTTGGATGTTTACACATCACGCAATTGCCATTTGTTTTGCCTGTTTTCATATAATAGTAATATTGTTGAACAGACATATCTTTAGGTATCATCTCTTTATGTACCGATTCTATATGATTATATAAACTAGATAGTTCAGTATATTTTTTTCCACATATCTGACATTTATACATATTATACCACCTTTCTTTGAATAAACTAACGTTTCATTAAAGAATTGTTTCAGTTGTGTATTTATAGAGTTATTATTTAAAATTCAAACAAAATTACAATAATATAATAAATAATGAAATAAAAAGGAGATGATTAAATTGCCGTTACCGAGAGATATCGGACTAGATAAGGATAACTTCCAAAAGAGTAGGATATTCAATCAAACCGACTCTCTGGTGAATTATATATTAAACATATTAGTTATGAGACCTGGGAATATTCCTGGAATGCCTGAACTAGGTGTTAATATAGGTCAGTATGTTCATCCAGGGATGCAAGAAAAGATTGATGTTAATCAGATAAAAAACTTAATAGTTGCTAATTGTTCTGATTTGTTACCTTATCTTATAACAGATAAGATAGTAGTTGCTATATTGAAAGATCAATATGGTAAGGATGTGTTAATGATAAAAATAGCAATAGGTGTTGAAGATGATTCAAGAAGACAACAAGATATTTATTATGCTTTTTATAGAGATGAATTGAATAATCTGGAATTCAACTTTTTAGTTGATTCTGATCTATAATAAAAAAATTTTAGGAGGTAAAATAAAATGGATAACAATAAAAAAGTGGATATAAAATCTTTATTAGAAGAAAATAATATTAAATTAAACAACAATGAACCAGAAACAGATATTGACAAAATATTAGGTTCAAACAAACCTGAAGGGTTTGATCCTAGTAAAGTAGAAGGGTCAACTGAAAATTTTGGAATGGAAATGGAAGAAAATGAAATATTAAAATATGGTGGAATAAAAGGTGGAGGATATCCAGGTAATATAATATCACCAGAACAAATGGCGTCTATACAAGAGACACTTGACGAATTAGATAGAGAAACTGAATTAGCAAAAGCAGAATATGAAGCATGGCAAAAACAACAACAAGCAGAAAGAGATGCAAGACAATTTGAAGAAGAAAATAGCCCATTAAGTGAGGATGAAGATCTTGAAGAAGATGAAGATATGGCAACAGATGAAGAACATAGAGATGATTTCCTAAAAAGATATAAAGAAGCAGTTGTTGTTATAGATAAAACAGGTATGGGTCAAGTTATAGACTTTACTGATGAAGAAAGAGAAAAATTACAAAAAGTTAAATCTATAACATTAAAAGAAGTTGAAACTATTGAACTAAAATCAATAAAAACTAAAAAAGCAAAAGTCGGTGTTGCAGATAGAATACTTAAAAAACGTAATACTGTTAGAAATACAACAATAGTTTTACCAATATCTGGTTTAACTATGGTTATGAAAGGATGTTCTACATTTGAATTAATGGGACTGATAACTGGAGAAAATGTTGACGTTCAAACATTAATAGCAAAATGGACATTAATACATTCTAAGATAGAAAGTACATCTATAGGAAAAATGGATTTCAATACATTCCTAAACAATGTTGCGTCTGCAGAATATGATATGTTAGTTTATGGTATATTATGTGCAACATTCCCAGATGAAGATACATTCCCATTAAGATGTCCTATGTGTAGAACAGAAATAGAACATAGATACCAAATAAGAGGATTATTAAGAGTAGAAGAAATGTCTGAAAAACTTGCAGCACGAGTTAAAGAAGTTGCAGATGCGTCTTATACTGAAGAGCAAGCAAAAGAATGTTTCGAAAATTCTCTATTAAATACGGAATTAACTATAAAATTACCAGATTCAGAATTTATATGTTCATTAGGTGTACAAAATGCATATTCATTCATATATGATTCTGTAAATGCGATAAATAAATTAGATGCTAAATATAACCAAGCAACTATATTAGCATCTGGTGTAAATAGATTATACGTACCTAATCCAGATGATGATGGTGATTCATATTTAGAAATAGATAATACAGAAGATATAATAAAATTAATATACAGTTTAAATGCAAAAGATATAAGTATAATGTCAACAAAAATATCTGAAATGGCAGATGGAATGCAATTTAAATTTGGATTAATGGATATAAACTGTTCTAACATGAAATGTAAACATCATGTGAATACTGTTGAGGTAGAATTAGATACTATCCTTTTTCACAAGTACCAACAGGCAATGAATACAACTATAGAATAGAGCGATTATCTACTTTTATAGATGAGATAACTCAATTGTTTGGTGGTGCAAATGCAGATTATTTAATGGAAAATATTCCATATAAAGAATTAGTCGCAAGAAGAGATGCGTATATAAAACGTAGACAAAAAGAAATTGAAGAAGAACAGAAATACAGAGAGCAGGAGCTTAAAGAACAAGAAAGAGCTGCTGCCAGAAATAAAATATTAAGATAATTTAAATTGATTCCGAGAGTCCAAGAAAGGGTAGGATTCTTATGATGCCAATAAATGAATTTATAGATCAGCTAATTCAATTAGGATTAGCTGAATCTTTTTTAGATGTAATTACCAAACATTATTTAAAGGTTACAGAGGTTTATAATTTAATTTCATTTATAGATGAAAATAATATTCGAGACATTTATCTTAACAATGATGACTGTTCTGATGGTATAAAAGTTATTATAGATTTATATAATCCTGTGGAATTATGTGATGATGATATTTATACAGATGAATTGTCTATACAAATTATTAATGACGGTAATAGAGTTGAAGTATCTGTTGTTAATAATTATGAAAGTGAGGAAGAGATTTATGAAACTAGACTTGGTAGACATGAAAAAAATAATTGCCGTAAATGGTCTTAAAGAAGTTACTAACCCAATTCTATTTGAAGCTGGACGTGTACCTACTCCAGATGGATTGTTATCAATGGAAATATTCGGTATGACTTCTAGAGAAAGAAAAGAAAATTATGCTTTCATTTCACTTAACGATTATTTCATACATCCTTTTGCATATAAAGTATTAATACGTTTAGATAGAAAAATAGAATCAATTGTAAAAGGTACCAGAAAATATATTATAGATGAAGCTGGACAATTTGTATTAGATGAAGAGAATGGATCTACAGGTTGTGCTTGGTTATATAAAAACTGGGAAAAAGTGAAATTTACTAGAAATGAGTCAAATGTAAGAAATGAGAGGATTAGTTTAATAGAAGCTTACAAGAAAGATGTTTTATTTATAAGACATTGGTTAATAATACCAGCATTCTATCGAGATGTTGATTTCCAAACTAATACAAGTGGTAAATTAAAAACACATGAATTAACTGCATTGTATTGTAAGTTACTGAAATACACGAACTTATTAGCAAATACAAGCGATTTTGATTTTGTTGTAAATGCAACTAAAGGTAGAGTAGAAGATACCTTAGTGGAAATATATGATTACTTTAAAGGCAAATTGCATAAAAAACATGGTATAATAAGAAAATCGTTATTAGGTAAATCTATAGATTATGGTGTTCGTGCAGTTATATCAGCACCAGAATTTAGATGTGAGAAATATGATGATAATATAGTAGATTTTATGCATTGTTCTATACCTATAGCTCTTATATGTACTTTATTCTTCCCATTTATGTTACATGAAATGAGGAATTTCTTTAAAGAACAATATGAAATGCTAGGTGGTAAAATAGAAGATTTATCTGAATATCATCCTAAGTTATCAGGCTCAGCTGATTTAGTAGAGTTTGATTTCTATTATTCAGAAGAATATTTTAAAAAGATGATGGATGTATTTACTCGATCATATGATGATAGATTTAAAAAGGTTGAATTACCTATAAATGGAGACTTACCTTATACTGTGTATTATAAAATAAAATTACAACGAGAAGATGGGACTGAAATAGTTAGGGATATGACATATACAGATGTTTTATTCATATGTGCTAATAGGGCAGCAGGTGATAAACATGTATTTTTAACTCGTTATCCTATAACAAACCATTTAGGTTCGATGGCGTCTAAATTAAATGTTTCATCTACAATAAAAACAGAAAAGATGGTTTATAACGGAGTTTTATTTAAACACTATCCTGTAGTAGATTTTAATATGAGTCCAGAAGAAATATCAACATTCTTCTACGATGTTCTTAAGTTATCAAATGTTTTACTTAAAGAATTCGGAGGGGATTATGATGGTGACCAACTTTCTATAAAAGGAATTTTCTCACAAGAAGCAAATGCTGAATGTGATAGGATAGTAAGAAGTAAAGCAAATATACTTGACATAAATGCATCAAATGTAAGAAAGTCAACAAATGAATGTATACAAACTTTATACACATTAACAAAAGATCCTGATATTAGACCAGATGTTGATGATACAATAGATGCTACAAAATACAGATAAAATAGATATACTCATATGAGTATATCTATTTATTTTTTATTCTGGTTTTTCAAGATCGTCTACAGGAAGTTCAGGTGCAGATTCAGGTCTGCCTTCTTCTTGTTTTTGTTTTTTTGCTGCTAAAGCTGCTTCCCTTTTAGCTTCTATTTCAGCTCTTTTTTCTATATCTCTTTCTTCTTTTCTTTTTTCAATTTCTTTCTTTCTTTCATCTAATTTATTTATTTTTTATTGTCTGTCTTCTCTAGTATCCACTTTAGGTCCGAAATCTTTTTCTCTATTTTTATTATTAATTGGTTTTTGATGATCGTTCAATTTTTTAACTTTCTTTTGTCTTCTTTCTTCTAAATCAGCATCTATTGCATTCATTAGTCTTTCATCGTTTGATTTTAATCTTCTATGTGAACCATCATCCATTACTTCTCTAACATCAACTCCAAAGTATACCCATTTCAATACTAAGTGTACATCTACATCAATTGGAGTCATTATAGGTCCACGTATTCCTTTAAATCCTGGTAGTTCACCTTTACTATATACAACACACTTCATTATTTATCTTCTCCTCCTTGATTTTTATTATTGTTATGTCTTTTCTTTTTATTTTCATCTTCTTGAACTTTTTCATTTTCTTTATTTACCTCTAATTCAGGTTGACTAACAACTGGTGCTTCTTTTTTAACCTCAGGTTGTTGTTGAGGCTTTGGTGCTTCTTTTTTAACCTCAGGTTGTTGTTGAGGCTTTGGTTGATGTTTCGGTGTTTCTTTTTTAAATTCAGATTTAAGTTCAACTTTATATTGATTTTTGTTTATTATATCAACAAATTGACCTAAATTAATTTTAATGAATTTGACACCATTCCATATTCTAACGTTTCCATTTACAGTAAGTATGGCAACAACCTCTTCTTGAGATAAATATTGCACGTTATTAGTATTTGCTCTAAATACTTTGTTTTGATACGGTACTTGTTTTTTTAAATTAACTTTACATTTAACGAGTAGTTTATCATTTTCTTTAAATAAAACTATCATAGAATTTTACCTCCTTAATATTATTTATATTCCTTTAATACTAGATAAACCTTATATCATTTATTACTAATCAGACTCAGGTATATAAGATTCAGTTATTCTATCTAATTTTTTATTTAATTCTGTATTTTCATCATATTCAGGAATTTTATTTAATATAGCAATAACATCCTCATCACTTATTTCAGCTTCACCATCGTCTTCTATAAAAGCACTAGCTATACTATCATCTAATGCTTCCATCATTATGTCTAACATATCGTCACTGTTATTTTGTGACTCTATTAATTTTCTTAAATCACTTAACATTATATAATCACTCCTTTATTATTGTTTATGGTTATTTAAATATTTGTTTTTTGATAAATAAATTATAATACCCTTTCATAATATATAACAGTAGAGGTATTTTAACAAAATTAAACCATGTAGGTACAAAATAAGTAAAATCTATTAATCCTTCAAAATCTATATTATATATAGAGTCTATTTGATCATTCATATATTTTACCATCATTTTATCAGCTTCGTCAAATATATAAGGCATATTGACAGTTTCTTCAGTAGGTTCTTCTGGAATTTTACCTGATGCAATAGCTATTACTACATCTTTAGGTAAATAAGGTTTGTCACCATTGGCAAATCTTACAGATTTAACGTTTGCACTATAATATTTAAA
>JAEIGA010007737.1_pt1 | contig 16296 bp, 12 predicted proteins | sample 9270691 | NCBI WGS metagenome assembly JAEIGA01 (sample SAMN17057246, study PRJNA624740) | gut metagenome | biome: biome; isolation source: fecal sample | host: Bos grunniens | place: China: Xizang | collected 2019
AGACGAGTGCTGACAGTTAAGTATCAGGCATATCCGCATAAGGTAGTTGATACAACGAAGGTAAGCAATCCGCAGGCGTTGAATACAGTCGGCGGTATTATCAAGACAAACGGCACGATTGAGGACGTTCACAAGGTTGTAGGCGTTCTCCAGCCCGCGCAAATGTCACAAGACGTTGTAAAGCTCCAAGAGGACTTAATCAACGTTACAAGAGAGCTTGCGGGTGCAGGAGATACGGCAACAGGACAGGTGAATCCCGAGAGTGCATCGGGCCGAGCTATTCTCGCGGTTCAGCAGGCATCCCAAGCGCCTATGACCGAGCAGAAGGAGTCTTTCAAGAATTTCGTTGAGGACATTGCAAAGATATGGCTTGAGTTCCTTATAGTCAACTCCGTGGACGGAGTAAGCCTTGAGGAAACTGTTACTGATCCCAACACGGGAGAGGAAACAATTCAGCTCGTCAACGTTCCTCAGAGTGCGCTTGAACAGTTGCAAGCAACGGTCAAGATAGACGTTACTCCCAAGGGCGTATACGATAGATTTGCACAGGAGCAGACGATTGAAAATCTGCTTATGAACGGCTTATTCTCCGCGCAGAGGTTGAGCGAGTTCAAGGCATACGTTAAGGCTCTGCCTAACGACTCCGTAGCTCCCAAGATGATTCTTGAAGAGATTGTAGCACACGCCGAGGAAGAACAGCGCAAGATTGCTATGATTGAAGCACAGGCTCAAATGATGCAGCAGAGGGCTCAACAGTTCCTTATGGAAGATCCCGACGGACAAGCGCAACAGATAGCCGATGCACAGATGCAGCTTGAAATAGAGCAAGCTCTCGCGGAGCAGGAAGCAGAATACGCCGAGCAAGAGGCAGAGCTTGACGAGGAAACCGCAGAAGCGGAAGAAGAAACAGACGAAGAATAAGGAGTAATTATGGTAGAACACGATTGTACGAAATGCATTCACGCACACAAGAGGGCTGAGCACGAATGGGAATGCGTCGCAGAAGAATACGACATCAAGGACTTTGGTTGCTATGTTCCCAAGATGACCTTTGGCGAGGCTATAGAAGCACTCAAGAAAGGCGCCAAGATTGCCCGCATAGGTTGGAACGGCAAAGGAATGTTCCTGTATTTTGTTCCCGCCAATGCGTATCCTCCCAGCACCGATGTGGCAAAGGCAGCTTTCGGCGGTGAGAATGTGCCCTATGGTGCATATATCGCCATGAAAACCGCTCAGGGCTATGTAGTTCCTTGGCTGGCATCACAGACAGATATGCTCTCCGAGGATTGGTATATCGTTGATTAAGCATTTTGAGCCCGACTTTAATGTCGCTTGCAAAATGCTTTTTCTTATACACGGATAGTCCTTGCCTTAGTAGGACCTTAAAAAAGCGGTGCGCTCTCTACCGCAAGTGAGAGCATTTGACCAAGCATTTAAGTCGTAAAACTGTATGGAATCGGTGAAGCAAAACACCACTCAAAAAATATGGAAGGGAGTTCAATATGAACGAGAACGAAAACCTTGTAGTTGATACTACTGAAAACGTGGAGCAGACCACAGAAGAAACACGACAGCCCAAGACCTACACAGACGACGAGGTAAATGAGATTGTCGGAAGAAAGAAGTCCATTCTTGAAAAGAAGCTCCGTAAAGAGTATGAAGCTAAGTACGGCGAGCTTGAATCGGTGCTCAAAGCTGGAATGGGAAAAGAAGATATGGGCGAGATAACAAATGATCTCCGCAAATTCTACGGAAGCAAGGGAGTAAAGATTGAGAAAAAGCCCGAGTATTCGGCAAAGGACATTGAAGCTCTTGCTAAAGCTGATGCAGACGAAATAATCGGCTATGGTGACGACGAGGTTGCTGACGAGGTTGACCGATTGACAAAGATCGGTGCTGCCAATATGACCGCGCGCGATAAGGCAGTATTCAAGATTCTTGCCGAGCATAGGCAGAACGCGGAAAATACTCGCGAGCTTTCGTCTATCGGCGTTACCGAGGACGTTTACAACAGTAAAGAGTTTAAGGAGTTCAGAGGCAAATTTAACGCCAACACGCCTATCAAGGATATCTATGATATCTACAACAAAACACTACCCAAAAAAGAAATCAAAAATCCGGGAAGTATGAAGACTACCACTCCCGCAGACAACGGAGTAAAGGACTTTTACTCTTTTGAAGAAGCGAAGAAATTCACTACAAAGGATTTTGATAAAAACCCCGCATTGTATAAGGCGGTAATGGCTTCAATGACGAAGTGGTAAGCTATTGTACTTTCCTACCAAGAAAGGAAAGGTAAATTACTATGGCAGTAACACATTTTATTCAGACAATATGGTCTAAGAACATTTACGACAAGCTTGAGCTTGACTGTAAGCTCGTAGCAGATTGTCACAGAGAATACGAGGGCGATTGCAAGTATGCACAGTCCGTTAAGATTCTCGGTGTAGGTGAGCCTACTATCGGCGACTACACAAAGCAGGACATCAACATTGAGGATATGTCCGATACTGAGCAGATCCTCACAATAGATCAGGCGAAGTATTTCGCATTCTACGTTGACGACGTTGACAAGGCACAGTCCGTTCCCGGTCTTCCCGAGAAGTTCCAGGAGAAGGCTGTTCACGGTCTTGCTGTTGCTCGTGACACATTTGTTGCGAACATCATCAAGACTGCAACCAATCAGACAACTGTAACCGATCTTACAGAGGACGCTATGTGCAAGGGTATTGACGAGGCTATCGTTGAGCTCCGTGAGAGAAACTTCAACGAGGAAGGTGTTATTGAGCTTACTCCTAAGGCTTATAACCTCTTTAAGCACAAGCTTATTACCCTCTCCACCGACAACCCCGACTATATCAAGAGAGGTATCGTCGGTGTTTATGACGGCTTTGAGGTTAAGATGTCTAACAATATGGCGAAGGACAGCTCTCACGCTTATTGCGATATCCGCGGCAAGAAAGCTATTGCTTTCGCAGGTCAGCTTGAAAAGGTTGAGGCTTGCCCCGCAGAGAAGCGCTTCGCAGATATCGTTAAGGGACTTGACGTTTACGGCGGTAAGCTCCTTGACAACGACCGTATTCAGGTTATCAAAGTGCCTCTCGGCGCTTGATATAAGGCGTAATATAGCCCGTATAGTGGGAACGTGCAGCGCGTAGCTGAATAAACGCCTTGGGGGAGTTGTGGATATTCCATACTCCCCCCTTTTTGTGAATATATGAGCTTATCATATATTGACCAAAGGAAAGGAGATAGTAATATGCAAGTATTTATCAGAAAACCTAACATTGACCGATACGTAGGAGTAAAGGTCACAAAGGACACAGTTCTTGAATATGAGAACGAAAACGTAAAGCAGACTCTCAAAGACCTTGTATTGCACACAGTAGCGAAGATCAAGGGCGAGAATTACGAGAGTGTGAGCGACACAAAGATATACCTTGAGGACGGAGCGGTGCTTATCTTTGAGGACGGCGGCAGAGGTTATATCGCGCCCGTAGAGCCTTTCGTTACGATAGCAGAAGCTATTGACGAGCTTGAATGTATAAAAGATTTGGGGTGATGGTATGTTCCAGATAAACGAGGATAAATCTATCTATGTGACACGCGGAGATATGGTATATCTCAAGGTGACGGCTGAGGATAACGGCAAGGACTATACCTTTGAAGCGGGCGAGATGCTGAGGTTCAAGGTGTTCGGCAAGAAGGACGCGGAGAGCGTTGTGCTTCAAAAGGACTTCCCTGTTACATCTCCCACAAGTGAGGTAAATATAGTCCTCACAGGAGAGGATACAAAGATAGGCGAGGTAATAAGCAAGCCAAAAGACTATTGGTACGAGGTCGAGCTTAACCCCAATGACGTACCGAAAACCATTATAGGCTATGACGAGGACGGGCCTAAGGTGTTCCGACTCTTCCCCGAGGGTGACGATATCCCGCCTTTTGTTCCCGATCCCGAGGATATCAAAGTTATAGATACCGAGCTTGATATGACGAGTGACAGACCTGTGCAGAATCAAGCAATAGCGAGAGCGTTTGAAAATCTCAAGGCGGGATATCGGGCAGTACACGAGGCGGTTGCAAAGCTTCACGTTACTCCGCAGATGTACGGAGCGGTGGGTGACGGAGTTGCGGACGATACCAACGCCATTCAGAACGCTTTAAACTCCGGCAAGAAAATGCATCTGCCCTCCGGTGTGTACAAAGTAACTGCTCCGCTTGTTGCTTACAACTCCGTTGAGTTTGATAAGGATGCATACATAGAGTTTTACGCAAGCGAAAAAGCTACTACTTGCCTAAAGGTCAGAGGCACCACAGAGAAACTTGGCGGCGAACTTCCCTGTTCGATAGATGGACGAGTTATGACCGTCAATGTAGAGGGGCTTTCCGTCGGTGATTATGTTTATCTCTCCAATGACGAGAAAGCTGCTCCCACGGCAAGAGATTGCGATACGAAGCGTGACATTTTGCAAATTGAGTCTGTCGGAGATGGTACTATCACATTTACCTCTGCTCCCGTGTACGGCTATTCCGTTGTCAACATCAACAAAATGAATATGGTTGACAACATCATCATTGACGGAGTGAAAATCCGTTGTATGCAGAAATACAGCTATTCCAATGGGCTCTTGTTAGAGTATTGCAAGAATGCCACCGTAAAGAACTGTCACATTTCTGATTTTGACTACGGACAGATAAACCTTAATTACTGTGCGCTTTGTGATGTGCATTCAAACTTGTGCGAGGTAAACTACGCCGAGAGCTTACAGTACGGAATTGTTGTTCTCGCCTCTGTCAATGTTACTGTGTTTGGCAATAAGGTAAACAGCCGCCGCACTGCAATAGACGTTACTCATATGAGCAATAAGGTAACGGTTACGGGCAATACAACTATCGGACACATCAACACTCATTCTTGCACCAACACAACTATAACGAACAACACCATCAAAAACGGTATGATACTTATTCGTGGCAAAAATACGCTTGTTTCAGGTAACAGTGTTGAATGCTATGACCTCTATTGCATCGACATAGAAGAAATGGGCATTGAGGGCGGACATATTATCACAAATAACATCTTCAAGGGTTATTGCTCTATGAAATGTTACTTGAGCAATATATCCATAACCAACAACCATTTCATAGTGGAAAAGGTGCTTACTTATAGCGACGGACAGTATCAGAGCGTTATACGAATGATGACAGCCGGATCTCCGTGGAAAAACGAGGGATGTGTTATCTCCGGTAATACTTTTGATGCTGTCGGTATTAAGCCTATGTACTGCATTGAAACAATGTTCAACACGAACACGATACACAACCTCGTTGTGCAGGACAATGTTATCCGAGGTTTTGAAAACGGTCTGTACTTGTCGCAGAACACGCAGACTATCGGCGAGAATTTGATTGTCAAGAACAATCTTATAAACGTCACGGGAAAGGGTATTATATTCCGCCTTGTGAACAATACTCAGATCGTTGGAAACACTATCGTCGGAGTAGAAAAAGGCAGTGAGGGTATTTCCCGCTTAGATACTCCTGAGGCGGAAACTGTCGGTCTTATAATAAGGGACAACTATATCAAGAACTTTAACTACGGCTTGCGAGTAAATGGCGGTGGAGATATGAAAAAAGCTATCTGTATGGATAATGTTTTTGTTGATTGCACCACAGCAAGTACAGGCGTAAGCGGCAACACACAGCGAGTAGGCAACGAGATTTTTGCCCGTTCTCCAAACGGCACGGTGTTTTATCTCCGTGTCGACGATGCGGGAGAGCTTACGGTGGTAAATCAGGGCTATACCGTGTAAGAAAGGAGTGTGAATTATGAGCGTAATAGGAAATGCAGAGAGCTACGTTGAATTGCGTGGCTCTCTTTCAAATCCCGATTTGATAGTCGGCAAGTCGGCGTATGAGATAGCCGTTATGAACGGATTTAAGGGCACGGTGGAAGAATGGCTGGAAACCCTTAAAGCGGTGTTGACCGAAGAAGATAAACAAGTTATTGCAGATATGATTTTGCAATCAATAAACGCCTCGTCGGCGAGAATCGGTTATGTAACTATCCTTGCGAACGGATGGACGGGGGATGTAAGTCCATATTCCCAAGTGGTTAAGGTTGACGGAGTTACGGAAAACAGTCAGGTTGACCTTACACCGGATGTTGAACAGCTTTCAATATTCCACCATAAAGACCTTGCATTTGTTACCGAGAATGAGGGTGGTGTGGTAACAGTATATGCTATCGGGCAGAAACCTGAAAATGATTATACCATTCAAGTAACTATAACAGAGGTGGATATATGAGCAGAAAAATTATAGGTGTAACAGTCGGCACTCCGATCAGCGCTGAAAGTATAAAACAAAATATTAAGCCGGAGATAAATGCAGACATTGACAAGCTTCGCGCAGATTTGGAGCTTGAGGAAGTGGCTCGCGCCGATATGGATAATCTGATTATGAATACTTGGGTTGTCCCTACCTACAAGCAATTACAGACACTTCAAAATTGGACAGCGGGGCAAATATCTGCCGAACAGCAAGCGAGATACAACAAAGACCAAGAGTTACAGGCAAGCAAGGCAGACCGTAGCGATATCTCAAAGGAAACAGTTGTAATCGGTGATAAGGTATATTTAAGTTCAAAAGGACTTGATGTTGCGATTAAGAATTATACAACGGGTGCAGGTGAAACATTAACATCTACTTCGTACGTTAGCATAACAGGTATAGGCACTTGCACAGATACAGATATAGTAATACCTAAATATGATAGTGACGGACAGATGGTAACGTTAATATATAGCGATTCGTTTAAAGACAATACAAGCATTAAGAGTGTGGTCATAGGTAACAACATATCTATTATAGGCGATAACGCTTTTAGCGGTTGTACGGCACTTAAAACAGTATATATTTTGGATAATTATTTTCCTCCAACAATAAGCAATAGTGCCTTCCCTGATGGGGTAACCATATATGCTCCTGCTCACATTGTGGAAGAAGATTGGGGAGTATATCAGGGCAAGGTGAAGCCTATTGAAACGATAGATAGTTTGAGATACGAGCTTGACGATATTAAGGCTACTCTTAACAGCTTTATCAACGTAGCGGAGGAGGGAGCATAATGAGTGAAATACTTATGGCAGTAATGCCCTACTCCGATTATGAGGGTGCTTGTAATGCCATTCGAGAAGCGACAGGCAAAACGGAGAAAATACCTTCGGGACAGTTTGAGTCGGAAGTGAGAAACGCCCTTGCGAGTGGCGGTGGCGGTGAAAACAATGAGCTTTTGGTGGAGGTAGTTGGTGGAAGTGTCACGGAACTAACTGTACAGGATTTAGAGGGCTTGACTGAAGTGGCTCAACGCGCTCTTTCTGACCGTACTTCTCTTTCAAAATTAGAGTTACCCGACACCGTAACAACTATAGGAATATATGGTTGTCAGAATACAGCAATTACAGAATTTATATGTCCTGACTCCTTAACTTATATAGCTACGGGAGCGTTTAGTTCTTGTAAAGGCTTAAAAAGGGTTGTTTTTAATAGAAATCTAATCCAATTAGGAAACCAAGTGTTTGGCGATTGTATTTCATTGGAAGAGCTTGATTTCTCACAGTGTACTTCTATCCCTTCAATTTCAAATGTAAATTGTTTTAAAAATGTTCCCACCTCTTGCATATATAAGATACCTTCTGCACTCTATGAGGAATGGAAAGCGGCAACGAATTGGTCTACCTATGCGGATTATATGGTAGCGGTATAATAGGAGGATAAATATATGATAGTTACAGAATTTTATTCAACAAGAAAAGACGGTGTAAACCTTTACAAGACATACTCCGACAACAACCTTATGATACAGAAGGTCGGTACGAATGAGATATATTCCGAAGCCGTTGACGTTGAGAATAGCGGTTTTGAGTATGTTGAAACGGATACGCCTGTTCCTGAACGCAAGGAAAGAAAAAAGGAAACAGAGTGATAACGTGATATGACTACATAGAAAGGAGTAAATTATGACTTTGCTTGATATGAAAACAAAGGTCTTAAGGCTCGTTGAGGAATTGAATCCCGAGAGCGAGTATTTGACCGACGATCCCGATATTGCGGCGAAGATAAACGACGTGATAAATCAAGTAATGTTTGAGCTTGTAAGGTATAAGAAAATACCGAAATACGTTGAGATAGACGTGAGCGCAGGCGACATTCTCTCCTTTGAAACAATAGAGAGAGAGTGCGGTTACGAGATATATCAGCTCGGAATGGTGTGCGGTGTTTCTTGTGTCCCAAAGGCTGACGGAACTGTGCTCAAGATACTTGAGAGCGGAACGGCTGAAATAGATTGCTACGTATATCCCGAGAGGATAACGGACCAGACAAAGGATAAGGCTTATGAGTTTGAGCTTTCTCCCGACGTGCTTGAGATAATGCCCTACGGAGTTGCGGGTGACCTTCTCAAGAGTGACGTATCCGCAGAATACGGAAGTATATATTCTACGAGATATGAGTCAATGAAGCAGATGCTTGATCCTCGTTATCAAACGGATACCTTTACCGTTGAGGGGGGCTATGATATATGAGTGAAACAGGAGATCTCATTTCAAGGATATACAGTGGCTTTCGCGGTGTTGATTTTCGCGGTGAGGAAATCAACCTTGTAAGAAGCCCCGACAGCTTGAACGTATGGAAGGACTATAAGGAAACCGAGAGCATACGGACAAGACCTGCTATGAAATTGCACACGAGATTTCGCGCTCGTGTGTACGGCATTTTCTTCGCCTGTGGCGATTTGTTGGTGCATAGCGGTAAAACCCTGTATAGGATGGAAAACGGCATCAGGCACATTCTTCGCGAGGACCTCAACGAAGCAATAAGCAACGGCTTTGTGTACAATAACGTTTGGTATTTCAAGGACGGTAAAAATTATCTGCAATATGACGGCGACACAATCAAGGACGTTGTGGGATACGTGCCGACAACTTCTATCGGCAGAAAGCCCGCCGGAGGCGGCTCTATATACGAGGACGTCAATATGCTCTCAAACAGACGAATCAATACGTTTCTTGCAGATGGAGAGGGCAAGGAATTTCACCTTGACGCGCAGGACATTGACAAGGACTTTGAGCCTGTTGTCAGGATAAACGGCAAAATTATCGGAATCAGTTATACCGTTGACTATGACAGTGGCATCATAACCTTTAGCAAAGCGCCGGAAGCTCCTTTGACGGACGGACAAGACAACATAACAATAGAGTTCCAAAAGACCGTGGGCGGTCATAAGGACAGGATACTCAAGTGTACTCTGCTCCAAGTATTTGATAACAGAGTATTCTTTAGCGGAAATCCCGATTATCCTCACGTCGTATGGCATTGTAGCTTGAACGATCCCACATATTGCAGTGACCTTGACTATTACGAGGAAGGTCTTGACTCTGCCGCTGTTAAGGGCATTGTAGCGGGAAATAATGCGCTTTGGGTATTCCGTGAGCCGTCGGAAGCTAACACAACGGTATTTTATCATACCCCTACGATTGATAGCGAATACGGAAAGATTTACCCCTCTCAGCATTCTTCTATAACGACGGGGTGTATTGGCAAGGCGATCAATTTTAACGACGATATTATCTTTTTCAGTGAGAGAGGTATGGAGGGTATCAGCGGTGATATTACTACGGAGCAGGCGGTAGCGCATAGAAGCTCTCTTGTAGACCGGAAGCTTATTGCCGAGAGTGAATATAAGAACATGGTCCTTTCCGAGTGGGAGGGCTATTTATTTGTCTTTATCGGGAATAAGGCGTATCTTGCCGACTCAAGAACAGTATTGAATTATGAAAATCACATTGAGTACGAGTGGTTCTATTGGGAGCTTGAAAAGAGTATAACGTGCGCGAGAGTTGAAAACGGAGTGCTTTATTTGGGGACTGAGGACGGCATTTATACGCTTTCAGACCTTAAGGGCAACGTTGAGAGCTATTGGGTAACACCGAAGGATAAATTTAAATCTCCGCATAAATTAAAGACCACAAACAAGCGCGGGTGCGTTGTAGAAGCTACGGGCGATATTGACGTTTACGCGAAGATTGAGGACACAGAATTTGAGCTTATAGGCTCATACACAAACATAAAGGACTATTTCGTGAGCAGAATTAAGCGGAAGAAGTTTAAGGATATTCAGCTTAAATTTTACTCAAAGACGAGGTTTAGTCTTGAAACCGCTACGTTGGAATGTTTCGTAGGCGGTTATATCAAGCGATAAGGAGGGTGGAAAGTGGCAACACCTAATTATGATATCAATTACGACGATAAGCGCTTTACACAAGTTGAGAGTGACAAGTCGGCGGCGATTACCGATATTGAGAACACATACGACGGTATGATCTCTGAGTCGGATACATATTTCCAAAATCAAATTGATGCAGTTGAAGATTGGGGAGAGAAACAAACCGAGATCCAAAACGAGCAGACGGAATTTGCTATTGATAAGATAGAACAACAGCAAAAATGGGCTGAAAAAGACTACCAAAAAGAGCAGTCGGGCGCTTACGTGGATTGGCAGAAGCAAAGCAATAAGTACGGCGCAAATGCCGAGCAGATGGCGGCTCAAGGTATGGCTGATACAGGCTATTCCGAAAGCGCGCAGGTTGCTATGTATAACCAATATCAAAACCGCGTTGCTATGGCAAGAGAATCATTCGTCCGCGCACAAACCGAGTTTGCTAACGCTATGACCGAGGCAAGGCTACAGAATAGCGCGGCTCTTGCTCAAATTGCCGCAGAAACTCTTCAAAAGAAGCTTGATATCTCTTTGCAAGGCTTTCAGTATAAGAATCAGCTTATTGATAATAAGACAACCAAGAAGCTTGAAGTTGACAATATGTATTATAACCGTTGGAAAGATGTACTCGCTCAAATCAATCAGGAAAACGCGCTTGCGGAAGATGCCAGACAGTATAACGAGTCGCTTGCGGAAGAAAGAAGACAGTACAATAATACGATGGCGTTCAACAGAGAACAGTTTAATTGGCAGAAAGCACAGGCAAACAAATCGTCGGGCGGCGGTGGCTCAAGCGGCGGTTCAAGTGGTGGCTCGGGTAGCGGTCGGCAACCGATTTTTGACAAAACACCAGTCAACAAAAACAACAACAGTAACGACGAAAAGATAACAGACGAAAAGATAACAGTTGATATGGATAGCGTTGCCGCCTTGGGGTATGGTGCTTCTATTTCTGAGAAGGAACTTTCCGAGCTCGTATTAAAGGGATTGGTCACAATGTACGTTGAGGACGGAAAATACAAATTTAAAAGAACGCCTCATATCGTAGAACGCGGTGTCTATACGAGATTCGGACACGGTGGTAATGCTAAGGATATCCATACGCGAAAATAAAGGGAAAGGATGGTGTCTATGAGCTTTACAAGTGATTTTTTAGACGCTTTAGAAGGCGGCAAGAAAAAAAAGAAGAAGACAGGCGACTCCTTTACCGACGAATTTCTTGAGCTTATGGAAGAACAGAGCGACAAGCAAAAAGGGTATATCGCGCCTGTGAAAGAAACTAATAACGTCGTAAGCACAGTTGAAACGCCCGCTAAAAGAACGTGGTTTCAAAAAGGCGCTTTTTCCGACGGATATCAGTTTGGCGACGTCTTTAAGACCATAGCGGGAACTACTCAAGATTTGGGCGAAAATATCACAGCCGGAATACTCGGTATGGGTGAAAAGGTTGTTGATGCAGGGGCGTATTTGGTAGGCGGAACGGCAAAGATCTTTGGCGGTGATGAATTTGCAGAGAAAACAAAGGATTTTATTGCAAAGGATTTGTACGACGAAGAAAAGCTCGCAAAAAAGCTCAATGTAACGAGTTCCCCTCTTGCGCTGATATCCAATAAGATTTTGGGTATTGATTCCGAGGATCATTCTGTTTTGGGCGAAAAGTCGGATTCCCTTGCACAGTCCGGCGGTCAGCTTATAGGAACGATAGCCTTGCAAGCGGTAGGCGTTCCGTGGTTTGTTACGTCCGGTGTTACGAGTTTCGGCGGTGAGGTTGAAGGCGCGTTTAACGAGGACGCTACTTATCTTGAGGCAGGCGTGAGCGGTGCAATAAACGCAGGTGCGGAAATACTTACGGAAAAATTGTTCGGCGGTTCGGGCTTGGGAGAAAAGGGCATAATAAATCTTGATGGCTTGACGAAAGGCATTTCAAACAAGGTAGTAAAGGCTCTTGCGGATTACGGAGTGGATATGGCTGCCGAGGGCTCGGAGGAAGTTGTCTCAAGCGTAATCAGTAAGTTTGGCGAGGCTCTTTACAGTGAGGAAAATTTGGGCGAGCTCCTTATAAGTGAGGAAGCCTTTGACGAATATCTTGAGAGTTTTATCGGTGGCTCGGTTCTCGGTGGCGCCGCAAACGTCGGAAAGGTTACAAATTCCATTAAGACGGGCAAAGACTACCGCACGGAGCTTACAACAAACGAGCAAAAGGTTGTTGACAAAGAGATTGAAAACCGCGTAGCCGAGGCGGAAAAGGACGGCAAGAAGCTTACAAAGAAAGAAAAAGCCGAGATATACGACAAGGTTATGAACGACCTTGAAAAAGGATATATCTCCACAGATACTATTGAGGAAGTTCTTGGGGGCAACGATTATAAAACGTATCAAGATACCGTCAAGAACGAGGACGCTTTGAGAAAAGAGCTTGACGAGTTGCGTAATATGAAGAGCGGCGATATGACCGATATTCAAAAGGACAGACTCACCGAGCTTAAGGAAATGAATCTCGCGGACAATACCAAGAGAAACGGACTTAAAGCAACGCTCTCTGAAAATGTTTTCGGTCTTGTGAAGGACACAAGGCTTTCCGAGAGCTACAATGAAAAAGCAAGGCGCAGTCAGACGTTTACGGCTGATTTATCAAAGGTTGATAAAAAGTATCACGACACTTACAAAAGAGCGGCAGAAAGCGGAATACTCAATAACACAAGAAGAACACACGAATTTGTTGATATGGTTGCAAAAATATCAGCGGATAAGGGTGTTCTTTTTGATTTCGCAAATAACGAAAAGCTCAAGGAATCGGGCTTTGCGGTTGACGGCGCGACTATAAACGGATTTGTCACAAAGGACGGCGTTACGGTCAATATCGACTCTGCAAAGTCGTTCAATAGCGTTGTCGGTCACGAGATCACACACGTTCTTGAGGGTACGGAGCTTTACACGGAGTTGTCAAAGGCGATTACCGAGTATGCAAAATCAAAGGGCGACTATCAGGGCAGATATGATGCTTTGACTAAGCTTTACGAGGGTGTTAAGGATGCGAATATTGACGGAGAACTTACGGCTGACCTTGTAGGCGATTATCTCTTTACGGACAATGATTTCGTTATGAATCTCTCTACAAAGCATAGAAACGTATTCCAAAAGATTTACGACGAGCTTAAATATCTTCTCAACGTTGCGACTAAAGGCTCAAAGGAAGCAAGAGAGCTTGAAAAGGTTAAGAGGGCGTTTGAGAAGGCTTATAAGGAGAGCGGCAAGACAGAGGGTACGAAGTATTCTATAAGCGATAAGAATATTAAGGTCGTTTATACGGGATACGCTTACGGCGAGTCTTACTACACAATGTCCTATACGCAGGATGGCAAGGTGGTAGGAACACTTGAATACGGAGAGTATGACGGAGCGCCCAACGTAAAAATGATTGAGGTAGATCCCGAGCATAGACGTAAAGGTATTGCTACCAAGTTGCTCCAAGAATTACAGAATAAATATCCCGACGTGGAGATAGATTTCGGTATGTCTACTCCTGACGGAACGGCGCTTTTAGACTCTATTACTTATGATGTGACAGATGAAGCTATTGTCACAGATAGACAGAGATTGAAAGACTTGCAAACGGAATTGAACGATTTGCAGGAAAAGCTTGACGTTTTATTTGATACCGAAAATCTTACCGAGGCGCAGGGCAACGAGCTTCACGAACTCGGCGACAGATGGCAAGAGGTCTATGAAACTATCGGCAAATTGGAGAAGGAGCTACGCGGCAAAAGAGCGACAAAGACCTTTGTGAAAACCGATACGAAGTATTCCCTTTCCGACTCCGACGGCAAGAAGCTCACAAACGAGCAGAGCGAGTATTTTAAAGACTCCAAGATGCGCGACGATAACGGCAATCTCAAGGTTATGTATCACGGCTCTCAAAACGCGGGATTTCACGTATTTGATCCGTCTATGTCTGATGATGGTATTTCCCTTTTCTTTGTTGATAGAAACGACGTAGCGACGTCTTATAGCGGAACGAGTGAAACCTACGAGGCGCGGACGATACGCACCGCCGAGGATATGAATAATTTCCTTGCGGAGATAGGCTATAACGATTACAAGGCGATTGAGAGTAACGGCAAGTTTGAGCTTTTGGAGAATAGCGAACACGTTGCTTATAGCGATACCGCTCAGGGTATTTACGAGGAATTTTGTTGGTATGAGGGCGTAGGTGAGGGTGATGCCAATTACAAGGTATATCTTAACCTTACAAATCCTCTTGAGGTTGATGCAGAGGGCAGGAATTGGAATAACATATCTCGCGAGTATTCGCAGGAAATAGCGGATAGATACAATTCCCTTACGGCTGAGGAAAAGGCGGCGCTTACCAATCTTGCCGAGTGGGGCGAATACAGTATATTTAAAGACGAGATGCTTGAGGCAAGGGCCTTAGCAGAACGTGGCGAAGCGGGTATGAATGATGTAGCTTTCACAAAAAACCTTGCGAGAGCCTATGAAAAGCTCGGCGGTGCAAATGCCAATCTGTATGATGCTTTCTCTATTGCTTCTGAAAACTTCTCCGAGGAATCAATCAAGCAATTTGCTGTAAAGCAGATGAACACACGTGATTATGCGGCAAAGGCTAAAGCCGAGGGCTACGACGGGGTTATCTTCAAGAACGTTCACGATAACGGCGGTTATTCCAACGGAAGCGAGGGAGCGTCTACGGTCGCTATTGCCTTTAATTCCGAGCAGGTTAAGTCGGTTGCGAATGAGAAGCCGACGGAGAGTAAGGATATAAGGTATTCGTTGAGCCCCGAGACAGACAAGGCTTATCTTGATGCGGTTGAGCGCGGAGATATGGAAACGGCTCAACAAATGGTATATGATGCCGCAAATAAAGCGGGATATACCGATGATATGTCTTGGAAAATGCAACACACCGCACCTAATTCAAAAGATGATATTAGTCTTTATGATATTAAGAAAAGCGGACTCGTGCCAAATGACTATTGGGATCATCCCGAGTGGTACACTTACAGCGCAGAGGAAAGACAATCGTTTTATAAGGTTAAAGATGCTCTCGCAAAACAAGAAAGATGGGATGCCGAGGGCAAAAAGAATTATAAAGGCGAACCCTTAGAAGCAAGAATATGGGTGTATCGTGCAGTTGATAAAACCGTCAATTCAAAAGAGGACCATTTCAGAAATGGCGATTGGGTAACACCGAGCTATGATTATGCCGTAAATGAGGGAAAAATGAATCCTAACGGCTATCGCATTATCAAGGCAAGTGTTAGTATCAAAAATTTGTATTGGGACGGAAACAGCATAGCCGAGCTTGGTTATGATGACGGAAACACCTACGCTTATAAAGATACAGTCAATAACCGAAAATTGCTTGATCCTGTAACCTATGACAATTTCGGAAAGGTTATCCCATTGTCCAAGAGATTTAAATACAGGAATAGTGATACACGTTATTCCCTCTCTCCCAAGGGTGATACTCCCAAGCAATACGGCAAGTGGAATATACGCGGTGAGGACGTAAGGCTTGAAAAAGCTCCTACACAAGAGGATATCGCTCCCGTTGACGAGGCAACAAGTCCCAAAACGGAACAGGTTGCTCCTACGGTTGACGAAGCGGTTGACTATGCCGAAGACAGAGCTCCGTCTTTGAGTGAGATATACGGAGAGGACTATTCTCCTGTTGAGAACGTTTATACCATTGAGCAGGAGCTTGAGGGCGTTCAAAACGAGATGAAGGCGCTCTATGAGGAATACAACGCATTGAAGAATGAGGGCAAGGATGCCGAGGCACAACCCTTGTTTGATAAATTCCTTGACCTTAATACGCGCTTCCAAGAATTGGCGCAAAAAGCCGAAAGCTACAAGGCAGAGGAACAGAGCTATCTTGACAGTCTTACCGATGCAGACGTTCCCGCCGAGGTTGAAGCTCCGTACTATGAGGACGGCGGTATTATTGATCCGTTTGAGACACGCGATATTAAGGCGGTAGGTAATCAAAAGGTCAAAGC
>JAEIGA010007738.1_pt1 | contig 16295 bp, 12 predicted proteins | sample 9270691 | NCBI WGS metagenome assembly JAEIGA01 (sample SAMN17057246, study PRJNA624740) | gut metagenome | biome: biome; isolation source: fecal sample | host: Bos grunniens | place: China: Xizang | collected 2019
TGCATTGTAATTCTCTTGTTGACAAGCATTTCGTGTCGGGAAAACAAGAGGACGGATCGTCGTAGCATTGCACACAAAACTTTCAGCCTGCCGAATATACCGCCCATCATCGGCGAAGCAAACGAGCGAAAAAACTATCTGACAGCACATTACTGGGACAATCTTGCCCAATGCGATACCATTTTATTGCAAGACGAAAGCATCGAACAAGCCTTTGCCCATTACATTGCTTTGCTGGAAGAATACCCCACAGAAATAGCACAGCTTCACATCACGAACAGCCTGCAAAAAATGAAAACCTCGAGCGCGTGGCAAAAGCGAATGATAGACCTGGCCGAATATTATCTCTTCGATGCCGGCTCGCCTCTGATGAATGAAAGTCTGTATATCCCTTTTGCCGAATGCGCCCTTGCCGACGGTCGCCTCGACGCTTATCAACAAGACCAGATGCGCTATCGACTGGAAATTGCTCACCGCAATCAACCTGGCAGCCAAGCGACAGATTTCCAATTCCTTAGAGCTGACGGAAGCAAAAGCAGCCTGCACCAGACCCAAGCATCTCAATTACTGTTGGTATTCTACGACCCGGAATGTCAAAACTGCCAAGCTATTTTGGAAGACCTGGCTTCCAGCACCATTTTGCAAAGGCTTCAAAATCAAAATCGTATAAAAGTATTGATGATTTACACCGAAGGCGATGAAGCTATTTGGCAGGCGCACAAAAATCATCATCCGAAGGGATGGATTTCCGGCTTCGTCCAAAACGAAAAAATCAAGCAAAAGCCACTTTACGACCTGCGCGCCATGCCCAGCATTTACCTACTCGACGCCGATAAAAAGGTGATTTTCAAAGACGTTCTTCCCGAAAAAATCATTCCCTATTTAGAGAAAACAATTCCCTAAAGAAAACGCACATTCTCCATGGTTGTTTGCTCTGTTTTTAGTACCTTCGCGGACTTTTTCGCATTGTATTATTATACATATTTGCGAAGACCAGGTTTAACACATAGAGAAGCGGAAATAGGGGGACATGAAACGCATCATTGCGACCATGATATGTTGGGCAGTTTGTTTAGCAACTGCGTTTGCTCAGAGCAAATCCGAGCAACCAACTTACACGGGCATAGAGGTGCATTTTCGTCTCGACAAACACAAGCTCGACCTGGGCTACATGGGCAACCAGGCCTCTTTCCAACATTTTGCAGCAATCATCGACTCCATCGGTATTGAGCGCATCGACTCGGTGGTTATCGTATCGCAATCTTCGCCCGAAGGCCCCTATAAACACAATCTTTGGTTGTCGGAAAAGCGTGCCCAAAGCATGCAACGTTATCTCTTGCAAGAACATCCCTACCTTGAGGAAAAACTGAGCGTCCATCCCGATGGTGAATCGTGGGCACAATTGCGCAATTACGTACAAGCCGACACCAAACTCAAAGACAGCACCAAGGAAAAAGTGTTGAAAGTGATCGATGCCGACGTCAATATCGCCACCAAGAAATGGCGCATGCAACAGTTGTCGGTGTATCGTTATCTTTTGGCCACCTACTATCCGCGCATTCGTAACTCGGTGTTCTGCATTGTGTATTACGAAGATATCGCCATGCCGGAATTGCTGCCGGTAGAACCTTTGGAAACACCGCAGTTTCGCGAACCAGAACGTTGGCAAGACACTATCATCACCAGAAAGAAAACAACCATCGCTGCCATCAAGAGTAACTTGTTTTACGATGCCATCGCTGCTTTCAACGTGGAAGTGGAAATTCCCATCGGCAAACGTTTTTCTCTGATGGTGGAAGATGTTTTTCCGTGGTATCATATCGGAAACAAGTACGCTTACCAGATGTGGGAAATCGGCGCCGAAGCCCGCTATTGGTTTTTCCGCGATTCCAAGCGCGACAAATTGAGCGGCTGTTTCGTCGGCCCTTATTTGATGTCGTCGAAGTACGATTTCCAATGGGATAGAGCGTTCAATTATCAGGGAGAATATTGGTCGGGCGGATTGAGCCTGGGAGCCGCTGCGCCCATCGGCAAATATTTCAACCTGGAATTTTCGATAGCTTTCGGTTATCTTTCCACGGCTTATCGTCATTACGACCCGGCGCCCGATTACAGCGAATTGGTGCGCGATCCCAGCATTGAAGGACGTTTGGGTTACATCGGTCCCACCAAGCTGAAGGCCTCCATCGTGATGCCATTGCAAGTTCCCACCAAGAAAAGAAAGGAGATTCGCTATGGCTATAGATAAGAAAGTCTTGCGCATCGCCTTGATGCTGATGATGTTGTTTTCGCTGGTGGCTTGCGAACGTCGTCCCTTGGTAGATCCCAGCGAAAGAGTGCGTGTTAAAGTGGTGGTAAAAGTAAACAATGTGCTTAACGTCACCACCGGCATTTACAACGACCGCATCCCCACTCCGCGCATTTCGCCCAACATCATGCGCGTCATATTCTTCGACCCCGAAAGCGGAGCGGTTGCCACGCAGGCCTTTATCGCCGCCAAAGGCATCGATGCCGAAGGCAATGAATATCTGGAAGGAAACGTCAGCGTTTTGCCCGGACATTACGACATGATGTGCTACAATTTCGACACGCCTTCTACGCTGATTAAAGACGACAACAACTGGAACAGCATCATGGCTTACACGCGCGAAATTGACGAATCGTTCTACACGCGCTTCAAGAGCAAGGCCGACGCCAACGCGCCGCTGATTTACCACGAACCCGACCATTTGGTGCTTGCCCGCGAACACGATGTCATCATTCCCAATCACTCCGAGCTGATTACGATTCATACCGAAGCGCATAGCATCATCGACAGTTACTATATCCAAATTCGCCTGGTGAACGGAAAATATGCTTCCAACGCCAGTGCCGTGCTCACCGATGTTTCGCCCTCGGTTCGCTTGGGCGACAACGAACGCACACAGGAACATAGCGGCATTTATTTCGAAATGCAACGCAGCATCGACCCACGTATTCGTACCAACAATCAAGACGTGCTTTGCGCGGTATTCAACACTTTCGGCAAACTTCCGGAAACATCGCCCGCCTCGCGCAAGAGTGAACTTTACGTATCGTTCAACATCATTACCGCCACCGGCGAACAAGTGGAAATGACCGTAGATATGGATTCCATCTTCCAAACCGAAGACGCGATAAAACGACATTGGCTACTCATCGACAAAGAAATAGTTATTCCCAAACCGGGTGGTGCCTTCCAACCTTCGGCCGAAGGATGGGACATTCTGGAAGGGGTGGTAGATATTTAATTATGAATAACAACACATTAAAATTATAAACAATTATTATTCACTCTTAATTTTTTAAACAATGAAAAAATCAGTTTTTATGGCAGCTCTCGCCGCTTTGATGTTGGCAAGCTGTACCTTCGAAGAAGGTCGTGTTAAACAAACTCGTGAAATCGATTTCACAGTGGCTCCTTATGCTGTACAAAGCAAAGCCGAACACGATTTGAACACCGCGTTCACCAGTCCTTTCCGCGTATGGGCTTGGGATGCCGACAATGCCAACGCAGTTATCGATGGCAAAGTTGCTAATTACCAAAATGGTTCTGGCACCTGGAGTGTTGAAGACGGTCCTTACTATTGGCCCGACTTTGGTTTGGAATTTGTAGCCGTTGTTCCTGCCACGGGCAACAACTATTGCCAAGTAAACCGAAGCGCTGATGGTAACACCTCTATCGTTTATACTTTCGATGCATTGAACGAAAACCCCAGAACCATCAACTTGATGCACTCTGATTTCACCGACAAACTGACCGCTGCTCAAGGTACGGTAAACTTGGGTTTCCGTCACGCTTTGGCAAATGTTAATGTAGTGGTTAAACAAGGAACTGTAACCATCGATCCTCTGGATAACATTGTTTACTACGAAGTAGAACTTAACGCCATGAGCGTAGAAGGCATTCACAGACAAGGTACATACACCGTTAATTCAAACGCTCAAAACATCTCTAACCAAGTATGGACCTACGATCCCAGTTCTCCCACTTCTGAAATCGCTTATTTGAACACCGGAAGCAAATTCTCACTCAACCCCGGCAACGTTGCAAAGAACTACGAGCCCAACGATGGTAACGATATTTTCGTGATGCCTCAGCACTTGGACGACAATGCTAAGTTTGTGATTGACTACACCGTTATCACTCACACCACATCAGGTACCACCACCGGTACTCCCAAACATGTGGAAGTACAACTTAACACCATCGCTGCCACCGGCTCTGGTACCACCATCAACGCTTGGCATACCAATAAGAAAATTCAATACACCATCAACATTATGCCTAAGGCCGAGTTGAACGGTATTCAATTTAGCGTCAGCGAAGAAGAATGGGGTACTGTTTCAGGTTCATTCGATACTGCTTTGTAATCTAAACCCACATTTTATAGGCTATGGAGGATTGAAACCCTCCATAGTCACCAAGTAAATCATCATGAAACGACTATACACATATTTGCTTTGCCTTGCCGCATTGACATTGAGCGCTTGTTTCGACAACGAAAACAAGGGCCTGCTGTCGGATGTGTATATCTCGTTCGACCCCGTGGTAATGGCCAACACCCGCAGCGACGACGGATCGGCTCGCGTGCAAGAAGAACCATTCCAGGTGTGGGCTTACACCATGCCCTTGGGACAACATTGGTCGGCAGAAGGATCTGAAGAGCACTTATTGATGGACAAAGAAATCATCAGTTTGCAAAACAACGAGTGGTTGCCTAGCAGCACCTATTACTGGCCGCTGGAAACGGCGCTTACGGTATTTGCAGTGTCACCCACCAATCTCAAAAGCAGTTTCAACACCACACAAGGCATCTGCATCGAAGATATCGACGCTACGCAAGACATCATTCCGCTTTTCACCTATCCTACCGAAGCCAACGACATGGAACATTCCAATGGTTGCGTAGCCTTGCCTTTCGTGCGAACTTTCTGCAAAGTATCGCTATCGATACGTTCGCATGCGCATCAAGATAGCAGCATTGTGCTGAAAGCGCTCTACATCGACAGTGTGGCCTACCAAGGCGATTTTCATTCTTTGCCTCAGCCCACATGGGAATGCAACGACGAGCGCATGAAACTGAGTTTCTTTGAAGGCGAAATGGATATTACCTTAAACGCGCAAAGCCTCAGTTCGCACATGGTGATGGGACAAAACATCGACAGGCCGCTAACTGCTGTGATAGATATTTACGACCAGAATAACCAACTCATTGAAGCCAATCGAACCTTATCGACCAAGTCGCTGAATACTTATTGGCAAGCCGGTCGTTATTACGATTATACGCTCAATATCAATTCCGGCAGATTGTTTTTTGCCACGGAAATGGTGAAACAACCATAATTACGACGAAAGCACAATGAAAGTATTACACCACATATCTTCTTGGATGATGCTACTCGCCGCGCTGCTTTGCTCGACGCTGCAATCTTGTCGTGGTACGGAAAACCGCCAAGACCAACTCATCGATTTTTCAGCCGATAACGAATTTTTGGAAAACAAAAGCACGCTGGTGAATGAATTGCAATATCCGGGCAGCACTTTCCGCGTTTATGCCGATTTCAACAGAAATACCGGCGATGTTGATGCGCTTTTCCGCGGAACAGAAGTCAGTTACACGGCCGAAGGCGTTTGGTACTATCAGCCCTTGGAATATTGGTACACCGATGGCGATTATGATTTTCGTGCCGTATGGCCTGCCTCTGCCGATGTGGTATCGACCGTTTCTACCGGAAAATCCATCAACATTCAAAACTATTCCGTAGTGAGCGACCAAGCTTACGACCTGATGGTGGCTTATGTGTATCGCGATATGTCGCGTCCGGATTTCTCGCCGGTCGATATGATTTTCCGTCATGCTTTGGCCGCGGTGAATGTCATTGTTCGCAAGGAAGCCGACGACCCGCAAAACTACACGCTGAAAGACACGTATTTCAAGAACATGTATGTAGCCGGCAACTTTATCTTCGAAGGCAATCCTGCCACGCCCGAAGCCTTGTCGGACTGCTGGAACTATACTTATTTCCAAACGACGGCTTGTTTGCACCAAGCCTATCATGTGGCGGTGAACACCAGCGGAAACAGCACGGTGAATCAATTTATCATGCCGCAGGAAATCAATGGCACATCGGTGGCCGAAGAAAACAAATGTCGCTTGGGTTACACATTGATTATCAACGGAAACGAAGTTAGCACCGAAGTAGTCATTCCTTACATTGAATGGTTGCCCGGAAAAGTATATACTTATCGTGTGACGCTGAAAGCCAGCGGCGCCGACGTGGAAGTGCTCAGCACCGAATGGGACAAAGTGGATGTCACAGCCGAGGATATCTACGGTAAGATTTAACAAAGGATACAATGAAAAGAAAGCCAACTATCATCATAGGAATCTGCTGGATACTCTTGCTTGCCTTGAGCGCTTGCGAGGGCAAAACGCCTTGGGCAGAAACGGAAGGCGAAAAAGGCAGTTTGGTGTTGAAGATTGCCACCCGCGCCCTCACTCCCGGCGATGGCAACGCCAGCGACGGTGGGGCCATGAACGATTTGTTAGTACTGATTGTCAACAACGACCAAGGCGCCAACAACAAAGTGCAAGGCTTGGTGCGTTTGTCCGATCTTGCTTCGAGCACGCGTCAAGTGGTGAGTTTCGACAACATCGTTTTGGGCAGTTATTCTATCTATGTATTTGGCAATTACAACGGCAACAGTCTTTTCACGGGAACTGCGTTTGCTTCTTTGGAAGAAGGCGACAATTTCAACGCAGCCGATGCCAGTTTTGCCTCACTCAGTGGCGCAGGCAGCACGCCCGATGCTATGTTCCGCAGCAGCGACGGCGCCATGCTTTTGACGGCGCGTCAGAATATTGAAATCAAATTGGGCAACAATACCACTTCGATAGAGATGCTGCGTCCTTTGGTTCATTTTATCGTCGAACTCAACAACCACTCCAATCACAAGATGATGGTGGATCAAAGCAAATTGTCGTTCAGCAACTTTAATGCTTCTACCAGTTATGTGGTGGCGCACGATGGCATGAACACGGGTTCGTATCGTTCGTTGCCGGCAAAAAATGCCGAAGTGGAAATTCCTTCGCATGACAAAGCCGTGGTGTACGAATGTTATCTCTACGAAAGCCGGGCTTCAAGCTATACTTTTGGCATGGATGTGAATATGTGGCGCGAAGGCGTTTCGGGCGGATCGGCAGGCTATACCATTTCTCACCGAGCCAGTTGGGGTGCCAACATTTACCTAAAAAACAACAACGGACAAATCTCCATAGATGGCAACAACGACAACACTGCACTTTGGACCATCACGCCCACCGGCGACAACAACGGCACTTATTATATTATGAGCGATGTGGGCTCGGCGCCTTATTTGTGTTTAAGTCAAGATGGTTGGGATCATATCACTATGTACACCAATACCAACAATAGCAATTACATCATCAAGCTGAGTATTCCCAACTACAATGCCAATGGCGATTTTAGTTCGGTTATCGGACATCCGGCTTGGAACAAATACATCAATCCTACCGATGGATGGTGGGCTATCGTCAATAGCGGCAGCAGCATTCCTTGGACTTTTACCAGAGTGAGCAGTTCGGGCGGCGGTGGCAATGTTTCAGGTTATCAGGAAATTGCCTCTTTCACCAATCGTCAGTTGATTAAGGTGGATGCCGTCAGTGGAAAGAAAAGCCCTTTGAGCGAAATGCGTCGCAACTCGCAAGTGAAAGTTACCCTGAATGCTTATTTCAACGAATTGAACGGGGAATTCAACTACGCGGTAGAAACCTGGGACACCTGCACCAACAACATCGAATTCAACTAATCAGCAGCCGACAAAAAGATGATAAAGAAACTTTACCTTATATTATTAGCCGCTTTGACGCTTGGACTTAGTGCCTGCAACGAAGATATTTTCGAGAAGCCCGATCATCTGCCCGAAGGTACGCCTTTGCAGTTGGAATTGAATTTCGGTGCTTACGATAATTTCGACGTATCCGTCAGTACACGTGCCACCCAGGCCGAAGAACAGGAAAACCGTGTGTACAACCTCTATGTGATGATTTTCGATGCCGATGGCAAGCGCATTTACGGCCGTCTGTTCGATACCAACAACCTGAATGCCACTTCTCAAGACGACTATTGGACGCACAACAACAGCCAATACAACTCCGGAAAACTGCACATCAGTACCATCAAAAAGACGAGCTGCACCATTTTTGCGGTGACCAACATCAGTCCTTCGGCCGATATGATGAATATTTCGCCGGAGCGTCTGCAACTAGTTCAAGACATCAATAGTTTGGAGACAATGGTGGCCACACTGAACCAATTGCACACGGCCCGTACCGGACGTTTCGTTATGTCGGGACAAATGGCCGGCGTCGACACGGAACATCTTTCGGGCACCTTGTTGCTTACCCGCATGGATGCCAAAATCCGTTTCAATGTGCAAGTGAACAATGCCGTCAAATACCAAGCCGATGGCGGCCGTTTTCAAATTGTCGATTTCGAACCCGAAAAATGGCAGGTTTTCAATTTGCCGCAGAACGCTTACCTTTTCGAAAAGAACAGCGATTATCCCACCCGTAATTTCTTCAACAGCAACGAAGTAAATTTCGAAGAAGACCTGGATCACGGCGCTGCATTCTCGTTCTATTCGCTCGAAAACCGTTATACCGTCCATCATGCCGACCTTATTTCGCAGGCCCTGCGAGAGAAGCAGTTGAAAGATGCCGAAGGCTTGAATGGCGATTGGAAATATGCGCCGCAGACCGCCACTTGGGTGTATTTTACCGGACGACTGAAAATCAATCAGACCGACGCGAACGGCATTTCTCGAATTGTGGATGCGGATGTGCGTTACAAAGTGCATTTGGGCGATTTCAGCGGCAATGGCTACGGCGATTTCAATATCTACCGAAACACGTCCTATACCTATAATATTACCATCAACGGCGTGGAAGATATCCGTACCGAAGTGGAAGTAGCCGGAAATCCCGAAAATGCTCCGGGCGCCACCGGCGATGTCAGAGTGGTATCGGAAGAAGTCTACGATTGCGATGCGCATTATTCTTCGTACGTGTTCACTTTCGGTTCGAACAATGTCGATTCCGATGGCATTACCTGGTACGTAAAAACGCCTTTCAGCGAAGGTGAACCCAAGAATGGCGACCCCAGCGGTTTAGACTACAACTGGGTACATTTCCGCATCAACAAAATGAACGGCAATGTCTATTCCGACCAGCGTATGGCTTACAATCCTTTGGAAGAAGGCCTGATGAATGTTGCCGAACTGGTGGAACTGCTGCGCGTGGAACGTCAGAAACTGAGCAATGGCGAAAGTAGCATTTTCGACAGCAACCACGATATCAAGGTAACGGCTTTCGTCGATGAATTCTATTACGAGAAACATCCTTTGAGTGGCGAATATATTCCCGATTTATGGAAACAGTTTGTAGACCAGCCGCGTCGCGTGATGCATATTCTGAGCGACGTGAAACGCAGTCCGGACAAGGAAAGTTCTACCATCGCCACCACTATTTCCATTCAGCAGCGCTCTATCCAGACCATCTACAATGTTCACGACGACAACTTGCATTCGGCCTGGGGTTGCGAAACCATAGATGAATATCCTAATATCTGGGCTTATTCGGCAACGGAGTATAGCAATCCCGATAACAATGTTCAGAACCGAGGCAACAACGACTATTACAACGGCCGTCTGAACTCTTGCAAGGAATGGGGTTTGGTGAATGCCAACGCCACGGTGTTCTCGCAATTTCTGGATGGCGACCCGCGCAACGATTGGGAAACCTATCTGAATTATCACACCGACAACAGTACGCCCGAACTGCAGACGCAATACCGTGCCTTGCGCTATTCCTGCATGACCCGCAACCGCGACAATAATGGTAACGGCCAAATCGATCCGGACGAAGTGCGTTGGTACATGGCTTCCATCCGCCAGTTGGTGGGTATATGGATGGGTGCCGATGCGCTTAATGCTGCTGCTTTGCTTTATCAGAAAACGGGAACCGAAGATGGTTTCAATTGGCGTCAGCATATCATCTCCAGCACGCAGGACGGTACCAACAGCAACAATCCGCTGGTTGTGTGGGCCGAAGAAGCTTCTTCCACCGGTGCCCTGACCACGAGTATCATCTACGGAACAAACAATGGTTTCTCCCCCATTTTCTCGGTAAGATGTATCCGCAATCTGGGAGCAACGCCCGAAATGAAAGATATCACCTACGCCAATTTGAGCACTGTTCCCACCGATTATTGCGAAACCACCAAACGCGCCGATGGTTCATATCTATTTGAAATGACTCACCTCAACGAGAACGCCATCCGCTACAGCACGCTTTCCGAACTGGAATACCACAACGAGCATGCTATCCAAAACCGCCTTTCCGTTGCTTTTGAATCGGCTCCGCAAGATCAGACTTGGTCGTCTGGTGGATTGGGATTTGACGGCATCAACAACGAATTGTCGGGAATGAACAACAACCGATTCTGTCCTCCGGGCTATCGTCTGCCCAACCAACGAGAACTGACCATTCTGGCTTATTATGCCGAAGACAATCTTTCCGCCTCTCGTCATGCTAGCCGAACCTGGTATAGTTTTGGTATGTATGGTAGCCAAAAAGACTATTCCAAGAAAGGATGGGCCTACAACAATGGCAACAAAACCGTCCACATGATGACAACGGAAACCACCAGTCGTCAGCGTTGTGTGAGAGACGTAGAGTAAGCATATCTTAATCAGCCCTAAAAAAGTATAAAAAGCGATATCGTTTGGTATCGCTTTACTTTTTATTGCTATACATTTGGGCCGAAAACCAATAAATCTATTTTACTATGAAAAAATCAATCTTAGGAGTGCTCGCACTATCTGTCTTCGTAGCGCCTGCTTTTGCCTGCACAGGCATCTCCCTGAAAGCCAAGGACGGAAGCATCATCTTTGCCCGTACCATCGAAGACTCTCAAAACGATTTGTACAGCGAATACGTTGTTATTCCTCGCGGACAAAAACTCTTTTCTTTCACTCCCACTGGCGAAAAAGGCTTGGAATTTACCGCCAAGTATGGTGTGCTGGGATTGTCGGTGGTGCAGAAGGAATTCATTGCCGAAGGCATCAACGAAGCCGGCTTGGAAAGCGGTTTGTTCTTCTTTCCTCGTTATGGCAGTTATCAGGCCTACAGCAGCGACAGCCGCAAGAGCAGCATCGGCGATTTGCAACTGAATCAGTGGATGTTGACGCAGTTTGCCACCGTCGACGAAGTAAAAGAAGGTTTGAAGAATGTCCGGGTAGTAGGCCTGGAACCCAATTCGGTGGTTCATTATCGCATCGGTGATGCTTCGGGTCGTCAGGTGGTGCTTGAATTTATCGATGGCAAGGCTCATTTCCACGAAAACACCGTGGGCGTCATCACCAATGCACCCAGTTTCGACTGGCATTTGACCAACCTGAACAACTACATCAACCTGCAACCCGGCAATGCCGACGAACAGAAACTCGGCAAACAGCCTTTGCATGCCTTAGGCCACAATTCCGGCATGTTGGGTCTGCCCGGCGATGCCACACCGCCCTCACGTTTTGTTCGAGCCGCATTCTATGTTGCCACCGCGCCAAAACTGGAAAATGGCGTTGCCACGGCCATGCAAGCCTTTCACCTGTTGAACAGCTTCGACATTCCTATCGGTATCGAAATTGGCAAACATCAGCGTACCATCTTGCCAAGTGCTACGCAATGGACATCGGTCATCGACTTGAGCAATCGACTGGTTTACTACAAAACCGCTTACAACAACAGCATTCGCTGCATCGACATGAAACTCATTGATTTCGGCAAGATCGAATACCAATCTTTCCCGATGGATTTGCTGCGCGAACAGAGCATAGAGGAAATCATCATCTTGTAAAAAAGCCATGACTATTGGAGCAACAATTCTCCTCTCTTCTCTATATATTCTTCTCATTTAGTTTAGTTGGAGGTCGCGTCTGCGAAGACGCGGCTTCTTTTTTCGGGCAAATCGATTATTTTTCGAAATCATTGCTTGTTATTTGCATAAAGAATCTATATTTTTGCCCATTATTGGTGATTTATTAATCGATATTTCCATGACAGCCGAGCAAGAACGTTTGTTGAAAAACTTCGAAACAAGAATACGACAAACCATGTTGCGATGCGAAGAGCTTCAAAAAGAGAACGATAGACTTAGCGAAGCTTTGGCTCAGAAGGAAGAGGCCTACGCGTTGATGGTGGAAGCCTTCGACGAAGTCACCGAGAAATACGACAACTTAAAATTGGCCAAAAGTATGGCCGGACGCGACAAAGAATTGCACGAAGCGCGTTTGGAGTTGTCGAAATTAGTGCGGGAAATAAATGCTTGCATTGCACTTGTTAATGAGCAATGATGAAAGAAGATACTTTCAAGATACACTTATACGTTGCCGACGAAGATTTTTACGTTGAGATTCCGAAAGACGAAAACGAAGAATTATTGTATCGCAAGGCCGTTAAAGAGGTGGACAGACTTATCAGAGCTTATCGCGACAAGTACAAGCATTCCGATAATACAGAGTTGGATTTCAAGAAGTTATTGGCCATGACTGCATTGCATCTTGCCAAAGACAAGATGATGCTTCAAGGCTTGAAAGACGACAGTCATTGTCTGCAGCGCATTGCTGAACTGGACAAAGATTTGGAAGCATTTTTATCGAAAAAATAATTATCGACCGCACTTTGCCTTTATGGCTTGGTGTGGTTTTTGTTTTATAAATTATTGAACAACAAATGAATACGCTATCTATCATTATTTCTGTAGCAGCTTTGCTCATTGGTGGATTGCTGGGATGGATTGTCTTTCGCTACATCCTGAAGGCACAATACCAATTAAAGATAAAGCAAGCCGAATTGGAATCGGAATCGATTCGTCAGGCAAAAATGCAAGAAGTCAAGGATAAATTCTTCAACCTGAAGAGCGACTTTGACAAACAAATGCAACAACGTAACGCAAAAATGCAATCGGCCGAAGCGCGTCTTAAACAGCGCGAATTGCAGCTGAACCAACGCAACGACGAATTGCTCCGCAAGAAAAACGAACTGGACATCATCCGCGAAAACCTGGATGCTCAGTTGGAAGTGGTTGAAAAGAAAAAAGCCGAAGTAGAAAAACAACATCGTCTGGAAGTGGAACGTCTCGAAGCCATTTCGGGTCTGTCGGCCGAAGAAGCCAAGAACCGCTTGGTGGAATCGCTCAAGGAAGAAGCCCAGACTGCGGCAGCCTCTTACATCAACGAAATTATGGACGAAGCCAAGATGACGGCCAACAAAGAAGCTAAACGTATTGTGGTTCAGTCTATTCAGCGTGTAGCCACCGAAACCGCCATCGAAAACGCCGTTACGGTTTTCCATATCGATTCTGACGAAATCAAAGGCCGCATCATCGGTCGCGAAGGTAGAAATATCCGCGCCTTGGAAGCTGCCACCGGTGTTGAAATCATTGTGGACGACACGCCCGAAGCCATCGTTATTTCAGCCTTCGACCCTGTTCGTCGTGAAATTGCTCGTTTGGCCTTGCATCAATTGGTGGCCGATGGTCGTATTCACCCGGCTCGCATCGAAGAAGTGGTAGCCAAGGTGAGCAAGCAGATCGAAGAAGAAATTATCGAAACCGGTAAGCGTACCACCATCGATTTGGGTATTCATGGTTTGCATCCCGAATTGATTCGTATGGTGGGTCGTATGAAATATCGTTCGTCTTATGGTCAGAACCTTTTGCAACACGCTCGCGAAACGGCCAACCTTTGTGCTGTCATGGCTTCCGAACTTGGTTTGAATCCTAAAAAAGCTCGTCGCGCCGGTCTGTTGCACGACATCGGTAAAGTGCCCGAAGACGAACCCGAATTGCCACACGCCATGTTGGGTATGAAGCTGGCCGAAAAGTACAAGGAAAAACCCGATATCTGCAACGCCATCGGTGCACACCACGACGAAATTGAAATGCAGACTCTTTTGGCTCCTATCGTACAGGTTTGCGATGCTATCTCTGGTGCTCGTCCGGGTGCTCGTCGCGAAATTGCCGAAGCCTACATCAAACGCTTGAACGATTTGGAACAATTGGCCATGTCTTATCCCGGTGTAGTGAAAACTTACGCCATTCAGGCCGGACGCGAATTGCGCGTTATCGTAGGCGCAGAAAAGGTCGACGATAAAGATACAGAACAACTGTCAGCAGAAATCGCAAAACGTATTCAGGACGAAATGACTTATCCGGGTCAGGTCAAGATTACCGTTATCCGCGAAACGAGAGCTGTCAGCTACGCAAAATAAGCTCGTCAGGGGGCGACTGGTTTTGACAGCGGTCAAAACAGATAAGCAAGCATGCAGTGAACGGCCACAAATCACTTTAATCCATGTGGTAAAGCTATAACTGGCGAAAACAACTACGCTCTTGCTGCGTAATCGAAGTACAGTAGATTAGCGCTTTATCCTTGCCAAAGTGGCAGGGACGAGACATCACCCCGTTGCTGTGGTTCCGAAGCGTTCGGACAAGGTGGTGCAGAAATATCGGAAATAGGAAAAGGAGCGCTCTGATTCTTTTCTGAAGTTTTAAGAGATAAGCGTCAAGTGGATGGCTTCGGTTTTGCTTGACGACGAAAACCTAAGCGAAGATAAGCATGTAGAAACCTTATAGGTTTTCCGTTTGGACGAGGGTTCGATCCCCTCCGCCTCCACCTCTAGCCCATTTGGGCAATAAGAAAAGCCGCATCGAAATCACTTCGGGCGGCTTTCTCAGCTTTTTTTTGGGGTTTTAAGCTGACAAAATAGAGAAGAACTTAATGTAATAAGGGTATAAGGATATTAATGGATGTTGATTTTCTGTACCATTTCCGATTCGTTCACACGCATCAGATAGACGCCACCTTCCAAATCGAAAGAAGTAGATCCTTGTTGCAATTCTTCTTGCACAAGCAATTTTCCCAACACATCATACAACTGCAAGCGACAAGGCTGATAAGCCTCTACCAAGAGTTTTCCATCTTGCGTGGCAAAAGCCAAATGTTGCATGCTAACAGATTCCAAAGCGTCGGGTTTCTCGGTAGTCTGCAAGCTCAAAGCATCGATCAGGACACCTTCTTTCGAAGTGGAAGCCACCGAAAAGATCAACTCTACCGCCTTCAAATCGGAATTTACCTGAAAGACATAATCAATTTTCTTCCATTCATTTCCCGACAGACTGACATACTCGCTATAAGCATCGTAAGAAGAACCTTTGTAATAGCTGTTACGGATGTCACCTTCGCCTTTGGCGTAATACGACAACTGATAATACCCTGCCCTCAAAGGAAATGCACGGCTGGAAAAGCGAGCATGCGTCTTTTGCGTTTTAATCAGTCGACAAGCATACTTTCCGGCATAAGCATCTTCACAGGGCGCTACCGCAGAAGAATCGATATTGGAGGTTTCGCCATACCAGGCAACAGGAATACTATCGTTCCATTGTTCAAAATCGGCATTTTCCAAAGTAATCACTTCGGCTCGCAGCGACAAACAAGCAAAGAACATCAACAGGCAAAGAGCTACGGATTTTCGGCAATCAGATGGCTTACTCAGGTTTACATAAGAGAAAAAATGTTTCATCGTTTTTGTTTTAAGGTTATACAATTGTTTGGAACACTCCTCGGCATCAAACTTCACAAGGGATGAGGCCTCGTCTTGCATCGGTAAATTTCTCGGAGATTCCGGCTGTGAATTCATTGGCGCTTTTAAATTCGATGCAAATATAATGTTAAGTTATCGTTTCGCAATATTATAATTATTCTTTTTTCAAAGAAAATATTTCCTCTCAGTTTAATCGATTCACAGATAGATACTTCCAACGCATTTCCAGAAGATTCATTTCAAAATGCCGCCAAAGAAAAACATCAGACAAGAATATCGAGTTGTTTCTAATCATTTCTGTAAAAGAAAAAAGAGTCCGGCTCAATGAACCGAACTCCTTATAAGTTTCTCGCCTAAGGGCCTGTTTAATACTATTATGTTGAGATTTTTAGTTTCGTCAATCTTTTCAACGAGCGTTGTCAGAATGGTTGAAATACTGTGGCGATGAGATTTGGGGCGAAGGGAGTTTACTTCTCGTAAACGACCGAGCCCCAATATCGATATCGGCGCTGTAGTTCAGCCGTTATCACAAAGATTAAAACAAGCCGGGCGTGTAGCCGAGCCATTGCAATACCGTCTCACCCCAAACAAGAA
>JAEIGA010007739.1_pt1 | contig 16294 bp, 17 predicted proteins | sample 9270691 | NCBI WGS metagenome assembly JAEIGA01 (sample SAMN17057246, study PRJNA624740) | gut metagenome | biome: biome; isolation source: fecal sample | host: Bos grunniens | place: China: Xizang | collected 2019
AGCCCAATTATTACGACAGCTGTTGATATTATTGTTTTAGTTGTATATTTTGGACTTGCGAAAATTTTATTAGGTATTTAATGGCGCTCCTGTGAGCGTCTTTTCTTTCGTCATTTTCCACCTTTTATCTTCCATTTCCACTATAATAATAACATAACACGGAGAAAATTAAGAAAGGAAATGAACCAATGTATTTAATTATTGATGGGTCCTCAATGCTTTCAACAAATTACTACGGCACACTGCCAAGAGAAATGTTGTTTGCAAAAACAGAGGAAGAAAAAGAAAAGCTTTATCCCAAAATCATGCAAACGGCGGATGGTAAATATACTAATGGTATTCTGTTATCCTTAAGACAGATTCTTAGTATTATTAAATACCAAAAACCTGAGGGTGTTGTGGTGGTATTAGACCGTTCTCGTGATACGTTCCGACGTGAATTGTACACTGAATATAAAGCTCAGCGCGGCGCGACTCCAAGCCCACTTAAAGAACAGTTCCAAACTTTCGCAGAAGTTTTAGAGATGATGAATATTCCAGTTTATTCGTCTGATCGCTATGAAGCGGATGATTTGGCGGGCGCAATTGCTAAACAGCTTGAAGCTGAGGGAAAACAATGCGCACTAATGTCTGCTGATAAAGATTATTATCAACTTGTAACACCTAATACTTCTCTATGGAGAATTATTACATACAATATGCAGGACAAATATCAGCAAACTTATGGCGTTGATTTTAACTCTTATGCAAAAGATAACAATTTGCCTGTCGGTGTTTTTGAAACTAAGTATGGTGATGGGATTTTCGCAGAAGGAACAAACGTTGAACTAATGCCCGAACAATTTGTTGATTATCTTGCTGTTACAGGAGATAAGTCTGATAATATCCCAGGGATAGATAGGGTTGGTCCGATGACTATTATTCCATTGCTTAAAAAATATGGCTCTCTTAAAGCGATTTATGATGCGTTACATGACGCGCAGCAGAATGACACGTTGAAAGAGTTAGGAGTATTGTGGAAGACTGAGCTTGGCATTAAAATCAGTCCAATTAACGCATTTTTGAAGAATGAAGCCAATGCTTGGTTGTCTCAAAAGTTGGCGAAAATTCAAACTCAAATTGATGAGTTGCCGCAAAATATTAGTGCATATCAATTACAAGTAGACTATAACGGCATCAAAGATGTGATTAAGCGTTACGAACTCAATTCTTTAAACAACTTAATATAATGCAAAAAACTCGTCCCAGTGACGAGTTTTTCTATTTGCACAAAATTCTATATTACAGACAAAATCATAGAAAGGATTTTAGTATGAAAAAGATTATTAGTTTATTTTTAATTATACTTATGATATTGTCAATGTCTGCGTGCGGACAAAAAGAGGATTTTAAAAATGATGTTCTCGGCGATTTAGACTTCTCGCACACCGAAAAACAAGAAAATGAAAAGCAAGATGAAGATACAAATATCGATAAAGAAGAAAATGACTCACAAGAAATAAAAAGCGATTTAAAAATGAGTAAAGAATACAACGGACTATATACAATAGGAAATTTCATGTCGTTTTCTTTTGGTCAACAAAAACAAGTGACTTTAGATATCAAGGGTGTTGATGTTGAAAATAGTGGAACAATCGACGCTTCTCAATACAATCTTCCAGATTGTTTATCAAACATAAAAGAATACGTTTATTTAGATATTAAATTTAATAATAATAAAATGTCTATAGATATTGTAACACGCGATACAAAAGAATCGTTAAGTGATATGAGCACTAATGAGATTATTTCAAAAATATTTTTTGAGTTCCAAGGACAAATAAAAAATGCAGGGGCGCTCCCTACTGAAGAAATTTATTTATCCAATTATCAGCCTGGATATGTATATGTTTTTGATGCCCCAGAAAACAATTTGGATAATTATGATATTCCAAGTAGTGTTAACGATACTGAAAATGATGTTGTTTTTTATACAATCAAAAACAGCGAGGGAGAAATAAAAGACCGCCTATTTGTGTTCAAAAACTGTGTCAACAGTAGTAATAGGCAATTTACACTTCTACCAGAATCTACGGATGGAAAAATTTATATGGCAGTTGGAGTTGCAACACCAGAGATGGTTGAAAAACAGCATGAACTCATTGAATTGTCAAAATACGATATTGGCGATATTGTTAATATTAGTGTTAACAATCTTCTTTATAACGATACTGATAAAACCATAACAATAAATGTCGAAGGATTTGGAGAAACAAAAGAAATAGACATAAAGCCGAATTGTATGGCAAATGTAGGTTTTTTGTATGATGTAACAATCAAAAATGTTAAATAATCTTAGTTAAAACAAAAGAAATCACCATATCACAAAATCGTGATATGGTGATTTATTGTTCTTATAAATTTATATTAACTGTAGCTCCGCAATGAGGACATCTGTTATCAGATGGGTCTTCCCATTTATATCCACAGTAATCACATTCAACCCATTGTTCTTTTTGCTTATTGGACGATGGGTTGTTATATGTTGAATTATATCCATCATTGTATCCAGATGAAACTTCTTCAAGTTCTTTGTTTTTATATTTTTTATGAGTTCCAGCAAATACCATGAAATACATATGGACTCCAATAAAGATTACCATAAAAATAAATATAGGCAATTGTTCCATATCTATGTGAAACGATTGATTTTCAAACAAATTAATTGCTTTATTGAAACCAAGCTCAAAGGCCGCAGCAGGATCTGCCGTTTGGTCTACAGTAAGTTTTGATTGTACTTGTGTGTTAAAGGAATCAATAAATACATCCATTACGTCAATCGTATTATCTCCCTGTATTCCTTCCCATTCCCAATCTCCAGCTCCTTCATTCTGCTCGGAATAAACAAGACACCAACTGTTCTCATCATCAAATTGTGAATAATAACGAGCAAGTGCATAATCGCTAAAAGAGCGATTGTCAATCCACTCGTCATAATTAACTGTAACTATTTGAGTAGTTACACCAGTTGTTTCTCCAAATTGCTTCAAAAGGTCTTTTAAATCATCTTCTTCTTGGTCTGAAAAAACATTCCCCTCGTCAACAACTTGCACTTGTGCTTGGTTATATGACATCATTGGTTCTTTTGGAGTGGAAAAAACTGTTTGAGCGATGCCAAAAATTGCAAGAATAAATGGAATATAAAATGCAATCAAAAACCATCTTGGTTTAATATCTTTTATTTTTGTTAAGTCTCTGTCACTATAGACATAATGAGGAGTCCCGCCTCTATAATATCTAAATTTACGAGCGCCTGGGAAATATGTTGAACTGGTGCGATAGCTTGGTCCACTTCTACCTCCACTTCGGCTACTGCTACGAGAACCTCCGCTGCTACGACTTCCGCCGCCTCGAGAACCTCCACCTGATGAACGTGCCATAATTAAAATCCTTTCTTTGTTGTTACTATATTTTTAATTTAGACGAGCAGAGAGTGTTTTGTGCGTTATGACACGGCTTTTTGATTCTTTTTCAACTATATTAATAATACATCACATAAAAGGAGATTGTATTATGAAAAAGTTTGACGAAACCCAAATGCACCATGAACGTACAGGGCCTCGTGCTACTGAAAAAGAACGCGGATGGTAAAAACTAAAAAAAATGAAAGGTAAAATGAGTTATGATTGATTGTCTATATGACTGTTTTAAGCATTGGGCTAAAAACGGCTCTGTATACATCATGTCTGATACGCACTTTGATGATCCTGATTGCGCCATTATGAGTAAGAATTGGATTAATCCAGAAGAGCAAATTCAAATTCTTAATAAAAAGATTTTTAAGAACGACACTCTTATTCTGCTAGGTGACATAGGAAATCCTGAACGCGTATCTAAAATTAAAGCTAAAAAGGTTTTAATCACAGGTAATCATGATGTTGTGCATCTTTATCGAGATTTGTTTGATGAAATCTACGAAGGCCCTCTGTTTATCGCTCCTAAAATTCTAATTTCACATGAACCCGTTGCTGGTTTAAAGTTCTGTGTTAATATACATGGACATGATCATGCTGGAAGAATGAGATATGTTGACAGCATGGGTTGTAAACATATCAATGTTGCTGCGAATGTTTGTGGTTTTACACCAATCAACCTGAAAGAAGAAATAAAGGCTGGCTTGGTTAGTAAAGTTAAAGATATTCATAGAGTCACTATTGACAATGCAACTGAAAAAGTTCAAAAGAGAAAGAGGAAGATGAATGAGCAGAATTAAAGGATTGCAGGCTATTGAATATTCCGTAGATGTTCTTAAAGTTTATGCCGAAGATAGGGTCGCCTTGTATAACGAAGAGCGAATTTCAGAGGCAGAAGTTAGAGAATATATTGAAACAGGAATGATAGACTGTGAGTATCATCCTCTCATTGTAACAATGAGAAAAGAACAATATGAAAATCTAATGGATAAACATCTAATAGATATTGAATGACTTTTATAAAGAGACACTTTGGTGTCTCTTTTGTTTTTTTTAACAAAAACTTCTATTTTTTAATTAACATTTGCTTCGGCATTTGATTTTTATTTTATTGGAGGATGTTTATTATGAAAATGAACAAAAACACTTTTGAAAGCAGACTTGCATCACTTACCCCCGCTCCTTGTCGTAAAATGGCAATGGACAACATCGTATTACCTCAGTTTCTTGATATGGGTATAGCGTATTACATTTATCAACATAGCGTGCATACCGCAGAACAGCCCGAAGGTTGTTATTACGATCCGCACAAATTCCAAGCAGTGCTACGTGTTTTAGATGGTCGTGTATTGTTTGACGATCCTCGCAGAACATCACACAATGGAAAAAGAGCAGATACGTATTGTTGGCCTACTGAAATGGTTATGAATTTGGTAGCTAAGGGAAAGACTAAACCTGTCGGCACAAATTCACCGCAGGGCCTTTTAAACTTAATGGCTCTATTTTCAACGATTCAAAGTGAGGAAGAGAAAGAGATTGTTGCTCAAACTTTTGCATTTTGCAATCAAGACATGTTGCTGGCGCACACAGATGCTGAAGATCGTCTGTACGTTCGTATCACCCAAGAGTTGTATGACGCTGGTTGGACGGCATGTGTAGACGAATGGATGGATGTTGATAGCAACGGCGAAGCCGATGCTACTAATCTTTTTGTTGGCGATGTTCTTATCATCAACATCAAACCTAATGGTGAGCGTTCTGCTTACCGCATTGACCATGATATGTTCGAGGAAACTCACACATATTAAAGTCTGTATTGTTAGAGAGGCCCTGACCGCACGAGGTTGGGGTCTCCTTTTTTTTAAAACCATCCCTATGTCGTTAATTCAACTATAATATTTATATCATGAAAGGAGAAATTGTATGAAAAGAATATTAATCACGGGCGGACCGACTAACGAATACATTGATGAAGTAATGAAAATCACCAACATGTCATCGGGCAAATTAGCTTTACAATTGGCTAAATATTTTTCAGACGACGAATATGAAGTGACATTACTCATTACCAAGACAGTTAAACATCCTTTAATCGAAATCCTTGGAAGTCGAAAAAATGTTGGTATCATGAGGTTTGAAACCACAGAAGAATTGCTTTTGGATATGAAAACTTGTTCTGATATGGCAGATTATGATATCATAGTACATTCGGCGGCAGTTGCTGATTATAAACCTGAATTTTCATTTCGATTGGAAGATATGGCAAAAGAAATTGCAGAAAAAATTCGCTCTTATCAACATGTGGCGACAATGTCTACCGACGTATTGTCAAATGTAATACTTGATATTATGCAAAATCCTGAATGTAAGGTAAATGATGACACAAAGATTTCGTCAATGGAGCCAAACTTAACAGTTAAACTTGGTTTAACACCAAAAATCATCGCATCATTGCGCAGCATGTTCCCAAATGCATACATTTGCGGCTTTAAGCTCCTCGAAAATGTTTCTGAACAGGAACTAATCGATGCATCAATCAAACAAATCCAAAAGTGTAATACAGACCTGGTTTTCGCTAACGATTTGGCAGAATTACGCAAAGGTAATGCTGCTCGTCTCGTTGTAAACAAAAATGGTTACACAGACGTAAAGGTTGATGGTCCTTATGGTATTTTCAACTTAATCAAAATCGTTACGACAGAAAACGAATAGTTCACTAAGAGTCAAACTTTGGTTTGACTCTTTTTATTTTTGCGGGTGTCAAAAACGCGATTTTTTGTCTTCTATAATAATTTCACCACTAAAAAACGACCGCTTAATGCAGAGATGATCGTTGGTGGTAAAGATAGGCGCGCAACAGAACGACGAATCGGTATTCGAAATTATGCGCACTGAAAAATCTACCTGAGGAACAGGCTGCGAGGCTTGATGGTGAGATAATTCAAATTACGTGAGTGGCATCACGACATGTTGTTGAGTACTAAGCACATGTAACCTATCTTATGAAACATAGACAATTCGCGATACGTTTAATGTTTCTGGATACCAGAACTCCAACGCCAAGAAAGCTGGGTTTTGCTCATCAGGAACTCCGCACCTGTTACAAAACGCGGGGCACAAAGTTTCCTGTCTTTGCAAAACAGGTTCATATATATATTTCTCCAAAGTTTTGAGATGGACCACGGAGAAAAATAGACAGAACCATGAGACCTTTGTTTCGAGTGTCACAGCGACATTTGAATCTTAGGTCTCTCTTTTTTTTGTCCCCTCTTTTATATTATTTACATCCGAATGGAGAATGAAAATTGAAAGGAGGAGCCTATATGACTCTAAAAGAAAAATTCGAAATGATGGAATCTCTCGACAAAGATGTCGTAATCTTTTGTGACATGGACGGCGTTCTTGCTCAGTGGGAGCCTGGTTGCACCTATGAACGAACATGGGAACCTCACTACTTCCTTAATAGAGATCTCGAACAGTCCGTTAAAGAAGCACTACTCTTGCTCGTTGACGCTGGATTCCCAGTTTGTATCTTATCCGCAGCCTATATGAACGGAATTGCAGAAGTAGACAAGACCAATTGGCTTGATAACAATGGAATGGAAATTCTTGATAGAATGTTTGTTCCTTGTGGTCGAAATAAAGCTGATTTTGTCCGCTCCGAAGAAGGTACTAACTATATCCTGCTTGACGATTACAATCCTAATTTAATCTCTTGGCGCAATGAAAATCGCCCTGGCTCCAAGTTTGCCGCAGTTAAGTTCCTCAATGGACTTAATGGTAATAGCGGAGATTGGGACGGCCCGACGATTCATTACCATTCTAAAGGCGAAGTTATTGCCAATACACTTGCCGATATGGCTGTAATGATGTAGAAAGGGGATAAAAATATGGGTATAATGCAAGAAAGTAGAGAATCAATGATTAGAAATCTTAATCTTTGGGACTCTCAGACATTTGCTGAAGCTATGGCAAACATTCCAATTAACGAGTATAATGCTGAGGCTGCTGCACTGTTGCAAACGGTTTTAACTAATCAGCGACTCAATAATAAGAAGATGAATGGCTTCTGTACAGAGGGATTACAACAGACAGAGCGAGAGGGACTCGGTATTTGTTACGTTGACATCTTTAATCAGATGGAAGACACAAATGAATATTGGGATCCAGCAAAGCTGTTGATGGCGTTTTGCGAATTTGCAATAGAAAATAAGACCAAGATTACAGCGAAAGCGAAAGCGGAAAAATCCACTTTTGAACAGTTGGTAATCGGTATGAGTGGAAGGCTTTTAAGAGCTCTTCCTTCATACATAAGAGAAATCCAATTAAAGAACTCTTTGGTTGCGGCATTTAAAACTGCAACATTTGAAAAGGATGCTGATTTGGATAAAAAGTATCATTGTGACATTAAAATGTCATTAAACGATCGCACTTATTATGTATGGTCTTTCCTATCTACGCAAAGAGCAGTTGTAAACTTTGCCGCCAAATTCAATAGCTCTCGTGGACCTGTTCCAAACGGATATCACCTGTTGTGTCCGTTTGACAGAAAAGGCCCTCGCGCAACAATGTACAAAGGTTGGTGTTTCTATTCCAAGGAACACACTGACGACGTTTTAGCTGCAGTTTATCAAACACAGCCTACCGAATATCAGAAAGCTCTGGATGATAGATTGATTTACAGCTTAAACTTTTTTAAGAAACCTGTTGTAATTGAAAAGACAGCTTAACGCAAACAAGACCGTGTTTTACACGGTCTTTTTTGTTTTATGACATTGCAAATCTTCTACATTGAGAATAGAAAATAGACATATACAAACGAGGGAAACAATATGAGAAGAATTTTATCATTATTCTTAATAATCGTTATGATTTGTAGTTGTTTAGTGGCCTGCAACAATCCCCAGGTAGATAAGGACACAAATAGTTCACAACAAGAAACAACGAGTCAAGTCAAACCAGAAACGAATAATACTAGCGATGAGCAAAACACAGAAGAACAGGATGAGTGGAAGGATGTTTTTAAAAATGCAGCCTATTCTTTTGCTCAAACATCATTTATTATTGATTACACATCTGGAGCACAAGCATGCATGTATCAAGATGATTTCAACATATATATGGACATAGAAAACGACACTGAAAAACATGGTATAATGTTAACAAAAGATAATGAGGTTTTCTACAATACATTTGATTCGAATAAAAACGAAACTTGGTACAAAGCAGATAATGTTAAAGTTGGTGAAGGACAAGAGTTTATTACCGAGAAAAACGGATTTAATATTAGTTATATCTCAGATGCTTTTAGCAATATGCAATCATTAAAGCTATTAGGATATCAAGACGGGGTTGCAACCATTGAAATCTTCTTTTTCCCCAATGATATCAAAGATCCGTCACAAGACGACTTAGAATCTTTAATAGTTAAAATTGATATTGAATCTAAAGATATTTACCAAGTTGAATCGAGTATTAATGGTATGGTTATGACATTTGTAGAATGTAATGACGTAAAAAACGAACTAGCATTTGAACAACCAACTAAAAGCATCGATTTTCAAGAAGCGATGAATAAATTTACATCCGCATTTGTTAGATTATCGTAATTATTCAAGCAATTTAATCCACCAAATATTGGTGGATTTTTTATATTCTAAATTATTTGCGGCAACAAGAAGAAACATGTTGTCGTGAAAACAAAATTTTTATTAAAAGGAAGGTATACTCCAATGAACGAAATTCGTACAAACGAAAACAAGGGTTTCTCTCTTGTTGAATTGATTGTAGTTATCGCAATCATGGCTGTTATGGCTGCTGTACTTGCTCCTTCACTACTTGGCTATGTTGAGCGTTCACGTGCTCAGAAAGACGATAGTGCAATGGGCGAGCTCACAAACTCCATTAAGTTAGCACTTGCAGATCAGGATGTATTTGACGAAGTACTTGCTTACACTCAGAAAAACACTAAGTCTTGCTATGTTGACGACGCAGACCACAACACACTCCCTGGCACACCTGCTGCTCCTTATGTTGTAACCAAAGAAGCTATTGCTGGTGGCGCATCCGATCAGACCACATCTTGGATGGTTGATGACTCCGAGCGTAATCTCGACGAAACCAAATATGCTTTCACTGGTAATATGCGTGGTGTAACTATTACATTTGCAGCTGCCGACGGTTCTACAAATAAGGCAACTTATGATCTTGCAGAAGGTATTGTAAACGGCTCTGCCGCTCTTGGTGCTGACTGCGCACCTAACGCAACCAAACCTTGCACATTTGGTAAGATGGATTCTTCTGGTACAACTCAGACATCCAACACTGGTAAGCTTTACAACCGTGTAAGAGCTACTGTTGGTGATAAGATTGAGCTTTCTTCTCAGACTTATCGTAACTCTGAGTACACTGTATTCATCCGCATGGGCTCTACTGGTGGTAACCAGGCTACTGCTCAGGATGCAATCGCAGTATACGGTCAGTGGAACGGTACTAACCTCGCTGAATAATTTCAGAGAGTTTTAGTATTAAATTAAACAAATTGAGAGACGTAATTATTTACGTCTCTCTTTCTTTTTAACTTAATTGGTTCATAATTATCTACCTTTTTCCTGATAAAAACGATATAAAAACATATTTTATTAAGTCCAAAATAATACACTATATATTAATATATGCACATTTGTAAATGCCAAAGAAGGCCGATAACTACGCGCTTTTTGGCCATTTTTGGAATTTGCCTAAAAGCACTTCATCTTCTACATTAATAATGACGAAATTTCAAAAGGAGGCTCGCAATGGCGCGGGCGAAAAATGTATGATAATTAAACAATTAAATCAGAAACGCACATTGATAGCCATCATATTATGTGTAGCTATCTTTTTTAGTTTAATAGCACCATCATTATCTAATGTTTTTGGGGCGTCGTATAATGTTGTGCAGTCAAGACGTATTGCTGATATTGACGAGTTCCCAGAATCATACAGAGATGGTTTGCGTTATGTTCAGAAAATTTATCCTAACGCTAAGTTTATTCTTTATGATACTGGACTAGACTGGCATAAAGATCTTTTAACCAAAGATAACCAATTAAGAGTTGGTGTGAATTTAATAGGTTCGCACGTAGATAGTTTTTGGAAAAGCAAAGATCCTGCGGTGTATAATGCTGCAACTAATACTTATGCAGAAATTGAACCTGGTTGGAACCAAGTATCATCTGAGGGTATTCAGTATTATATGGATCCAAGAAATTTCTTTAATGAAAAAGATATTTTTATGTTCTTGAATCTTGAATACGATGGTACTCAAACGGTTGAAGGCACTGCTGCGGTAATAGCTAATAGCTTTATGAAGGGAAATATCAAGGATAATGAAGGTAATGAAATCAGTTATGCAGAGGCACTACATAAAATCGGACAAGAGTCGGGTGTAAGTCCATATTTGCTCGCATGTCGTATTAGACAAGAACAAGGGTCTGGTCGTAGTGCTATGATTAGTGGTCATTACGGAAACTATCCTGGTTATTACAACCACTTCAATATCGGAGCTTACGGTAGTACAACATCTACCATTTTAAACAGAGGACTGAGTTACGCCAAATCACAAGGATGGAACACTCCTTATAAATCTATTCTTGGTGGAGCGAAGGTTTTAGCCGAAAGTTATGTTAAATCTGGAAAGAATACTCTATATTTACAGCATTTTAATATGGTAGCAAATAAGAGTGGTACGGTTTCTTATTCCGTTTATATGGCTAACATTCAAGCTCCATATTCTGAAAACAGAATGATGATTTCCTCTTTTACAGATAAAAACACTCCTTATACTTTCGTCATTCCTGTATATAAAAACATGCCTAAGGCTCCTGTAAAGCCTCCTCAGCACAATATTGCTGAAGATTGTAATATTAAATCAATTAAAATAACGGAAAACTGCAATTTTACCGACTTTGATAAATATTCATACAATTACGATGTTAAGCTCGATAGCTTTGCAAATACCATTAAATTGCAAGTAGAACTTGAAGCAAAGGAAAATGAGTTAATTATCAATAATACCGTCGTTCCAAAAGAAGATGGTAAATCGGTCGTTGATTATGAAGTTAAATTAATGCCTGGCTTCAATACCATTACTTTCGTATGCAAGTCTGAGACAGGAATGTCTAGAACATATACATTTAACGTTATCAATGATGATGGAAAAACACACTTTAAATCAACAGTGTATAATTTAAATCAAAATGCAGAATATTTTATTCCTAATGCACCTTGTACAGTTGAGTCTCTCAAACAATCAATTAATGTGTTGAATGGTACAGTTTTAGTTATTGATAAAGATAACAAAAACAAAGATAATGATATGTTGTGTTTTGCGTCCGATACACTTTTAATTAGAAGCAATGATGGTAAGATTGTTTACAAAAAACCAATTGTTATTTATGGCGATGTAAATTGTGACGGTCTATTAAATGATATCGATGTTAACGCTATCAAAGAGCACATTTTGGAAATTGGAACTCTATTTAAAGATGAATTAAAATATGCTGATGTCAACAAGGATGGAATTGTGACAGTAGAAGATATCGGCGCATTAGAAAACATTATAAAAACAACAACAAATGACGCCAGTGATTCAGTTGTATTTACACCATCCATTGTTAAAGATGAAGCAAATCCAAATAATTACAAATTAACTTTATCAATTCCAGATGTCCCATGTATTACCGAGGGCTTCTTGGTTTATGACGAGGGAAATGTAGCAACTATTAATGCTACAAATAGTGGTAGAATCCACTTCATTACAGATGGTACAAATGTGATGTTTGAAAATGGATTTGATGAGCTTGTCTTATCCCCTGTTTTAGAATCAGAAAATGTTAATTTCCAAGTTGAAATTCTATCGTCTTACCATTATATGTTGAAGAAAGACATTGAAATTGAAGCCGAAGAATTTAATTTAATCCAACCTGTTTTAGATGCAGAAGGAAACGAAGTTTTGCCTAACGAAACTGAAAAACCTGCCGTGCCTGAAGGCGCTCATGTTCATAGATATACATATCGAAACAACAATGATGCAACGCTTACCAATAGCGCAACGCAATCTGGCACTTGTGTTGATTGTGGAAAATTGAATACAAAAATATTGCATGGCACTAGAATGGAATTGGTAGAAAAAATTGAAATTACAATTTCTCAAGCCAGATTAGGAAAAGGCGGTCTTCCTACTATTGGAACAGTCGCCCCACCTGTTAAAAAAGTTTCACCTGTATGGAGAGACCAAAATGGTTCGTTAGAATTAACTAAAAGCGAAGACATTGTGATTAATGTTGGCGACACTTATCAACTTGGTAAAATTATTTTAACTCCAACTAGTCAATGTGTGTTCGACGAAGACACTAAATTATACATCAACGGCAAATTGTTTAGTGGAGAACCATCGCTGTTTGGCAATCGAATAGTTTTCTCCAATCTTGGTGAATTTAAATTTTAAACATAACCCGCACGTATGTGCGGGTTTTTCATTTTAGTAAAACCTGCCATATTAGTTATAAAAAAGCTATAATATACATAGAAATTTCATAAAATAAGAGGGTTATTATGACAAAAGCTGATAAATATTTAATCAAATTATTATGTGATATTAAAACACATGGGTTTAAAGATGAAAATCCACGCCCGCATTGGCCTGATGGAACTCCAGCGCATACACTTTCGGTCAATCATCAAGTGAGAGAATATGATATTTCAAAAGGTGAATTTCCCATTTGCACATTGAGACCTATCGCTTGGAAATCTGCCATTAAAGAGATTTTTTGGATTTATCAAGATGCAGATAATCGTTTAGATACACTGCGTAACAAATACGGCATCCAATATTGGAATGAATGGGAATCAAAAGATATGCCAGGAACCATTGGTGCTCGTTATGGCGAAGTTGTTCGACGTTACGACTTGATGAACAAATTATTAGATGGTTTAAAAAATAATCCATATGGACGTCGTCATATTATTGATTTATATCAATATAAAGAGCTTGAGGAGACAGACGGTCTTTCCCCTTGTGCATTTCTTACAATTTGGAATGTTCGCAATCAAGATGGTATCACTTATCTTGATTTAAGTCTTATTCAACGAAGCGGAGATTCTATTGCAGCATCTTGCTCTGGTGTAAATGAAACACAATACACTGCTCTTCTCATGATGGTTGCTCGACACTGCGGATATTTACCTGGCAAATTAGTACATTATGTGGCAAATGAACAGGTTTATGATAGACATATTGTTCAAGCAGAAGAACTAATAGCTCGCGCAGAACAACGTAGAGATGAAGAGAAAACAAATGGTGAAAAGCCTGAGCCTAAGTTAATTCTTAATCCAGACAAAACCGATTTTTATTCATTCACCATTGATGACTTTACATTAGAAAATTACGACCCCATTAAGCCTCAGCTTAAATTTGAAATTGCAATTTAAGGAGCACGTTTATGTCAGAAAAAGAAATCATCTTAGAGGAAGTCTCTAACGAAGAGCAACCTGTTAAGAAGAAAAACAAAAAGAAAAAGAAAGAAGAAAGTCATATCATTGCCATTGTTTGCACAGACACTAATTATGGCATTGGATATAACAATGAACTATTATTCCACATTCCAGATGATATGAAGCATTTTTCCCGTGTAACTACAAATGGTTATGTGATTATGGGTCGTAAAACCTATGAATCATTGCCAAATGGTCCACTTCCTAAGCGCACCAACATAGTGATTACGCGCGAACCGACTACCACGATGAACAATCTTGATTTCAAAGAGCCTAACTATGTTTCTATGGATGAAATCAAAGATTGGTTAATTGCTCAAAGAGAAAATAAATCTCAAGATAAAATTGCAATTATTGGTGGCGCTCAGATTTATGAGGAATTGCTTCCCTATTGCGATTATATTTATATTACTAAGGTTTTTGTTGCTGCGGAAAATGTGGATACTCACTTCCCCAATCTTGACAAAATGCAGCTTGTTTGGGACATGTGTTATGCTGGTGATATAGAGGAATATGAGGGTATTAAATACCAATATCGTCGTTACAAAAATACCAAACCTGTAAAACGCGAAAAACCAAAGAAAACTACTAAAAAATCAACCAAGAAGGGAAAGAACGTAAAATGATTATATATTTTATTTTGGTTATCTTGTGTGCTATTAGTATTGCCACGCTCGTTTTAACAAATAAAAAAGCTGGTGTTATGGGAAAAGATATGAAACTATTAACCCAAGACGAGGTAAACGCCTTGCCGCCAGAAGAACAAAAGAAATATCGCAAGTGGGAAAGGATAGAGCGTCGCGCTTTGACACTGTTGGTTCCAGTATTTCTATTAAGTCTTGCAGTAGTACTTACCACTGTCAGCTTCATGCACCATTTACCAGCTGAAAAAGATAAGATTCTTTCAGAAAAATCTTTAATTATCTATAAGGCTCAAACTGGTGAATATGAAGACAATGGAGATATGGTGAGGGCAATTGATGACTTTAACGATGATTTAGCAAAGAAAAAGAAAGCGTTGGAAAGTCCGTGGACTAATTGGTTTGTATCTAGACATTACAAGGATATTGAACCTATTAATTACACCATAGATCTAGAAGGTGTTGAGTATAAGAATTAAGAAAGGATTTAAGCATGTCCAACATATCACAAAAATCGCTTGATATTATTTTAAAAATGCAACAAAATGAGCTCAATGAAAGCTATATTTATGAGGCCATCGCGAAGAAAATGAAAGATGGGCATAACAAAGAAACTCTTATGCGACTCGCCAGCGAAGAAAAAGCTCATTACGAAATTTGGAAATCTTATACAAACAAGGAATTAAAACCTAATAAATTGAAGATTTTTAAATATAAATGGATGGCCACCATCCTTGGTTTTACGTTTGCTGTTAAACTAATGGAAAAAGGTGAAGAGGCTGCGCAATCCGAATACGCACTTCTTGAATCAGAAGTTCCAGAAAGCATAGAAATTCGCAAACAAGAAGAGGAACATGAACAAGCCTTACTTGCAATCTTAGATGAAGAGAGATTACAATATGTGGGAAGTATGGTTCTTGGTATGAATGATGCGCTAGTGGAGCTTACAGGTTCCTTAGCTGGATTTACATTCGCTCTACAAAATACCAGACTTGTAGCGCTTTCAGGGTTAATTATCGGAATTTCAGCTACACTGTCTATGGCATCAAGTGAGTTTTTAGCAGCGCGTAGCGAAGGAAGAAAAGATGCCTTTAAATCTTGCGCATACACTGGTATTGCCTATTTAATTACAGTAGTGTTGCTTATTCTTCCCTATTTACTTTTCAGTAATGCTCAATACTTGCTTGCATTATTAGCAATGCTGGCGATTGTAATAGCTATCATCGCCATCTTTACATATTACATTTCTGTTGCGAAAGATGAAAAGTTCACGCCGAAGTTTTTAGAAATGTCACTAATTAGTGTGGGTGTTGCAATTATTTCGTTTGTAGTGGGAATTCTAGCTAAGAAGTTTCTTGGTGTAGACGTTTAATCATTGAACTCAAAAAAACAAGCACGTCGTTTGACGTGCTTTTTCATTTTCTATATTAGTGTTAGAAATATTAACAAAAAGGGGATTAAAAATATGATTTGTCCTGGATGTGGCTGGAATATGCCAGATGATGTACAGTTTTGCAGTAATTGTGGCAGCAAAATGCCTACACAAACGCAAACAACACCATCATTACAACAACAAAATACAAAGCCGAAGATGATTTTTAATATCGTTTTTGCAGCATGGATGATGTTCTCATATACTGGCGGAGCAGCCAGTGGACTTGGTAT
>JAEIGA010007740.1_pt1 | contig 16293 bp, 7 predicted proteins | sample 9270691 | NCBI WGS metagenome assembly JAEIGA01 (sample SAMN17057246, study PRJNA624740) | gut metagenome | biome: biome; isolation source: fecal sample | host: Bos grunniens | place: China: Xizang | collected 2019
AAGTTCGGTGAGAGCGCCGTTTGCGATGAACAGCTGCTCAAGCTTTGTGAGCTTGCCGATTTCAGCAGGAAGGCTTGTCAGACCGTTGCAGAGCTTGCCATGGTTAAGGTCCATAGGCTGGATGCGCATCCTTCCGGTCACGCCGTCGATGATGTCAGCCTCCTGCATTGTCGCATACATCTCAGTTTCAGGAATGACGATGCCGTTTTCGGCGAGAGCGCGTGCGATCGGCTCGGCCATCTGTGTAGCCGGATGCATTGCCGCAAGATATTCCTTATGTCTTTCCATGCGTCTGGCAGTACCCTGGCCCGGAGCGATGGTAGGATCATAGTGGAGGAGGTTGCTGTCATTATGGGTACCGAGGTACAGCTCGACCAGCTCGGTGAGCTGTCCGAGAGCCGGAGACATGTCTCCATAGAATCCGAAACCGCTGATGTTCACAAGTGCCACGCGGCCATTAGAGTGAAGCGACACGCCTGGCTGGTCACCCCAGAGGTCAGGATCCTTGTTGAAGTCCCAGTTACATCCTGCAGGATAGTCCTCACCGACATATCTCCACTCAGGACCATGAAGCGACTTCCAGATCTCGTAGAGTGCATAATAGTCCTTGATACACTCATTAGACTCATAGAGCTTTACAGGTACATCGGCATCAGTTGTCTTATTGTCATTGACTTCAAACTCAGCCGATACACGGTTGTTGACCTCTATAAGGCTATTGTTTTCGTCATACACCTCGTAAGACTCGACATAATACTTTCCTGCTGTCAGAGAGAGCAGAGTATCACACTGGAGCGAAGAAGTCCTGTAACCGTCCTCAACGTCATCAGTCTCGTCGAAATGCATCGAGAACACTACCGGAAGTTCCTCGAACACGGTCTTGACACCGGCCTCAGACCTTACGGACAGGGTCACGGTATTGATCTCATCGAATGTATACGAGCGGACAGGAGCCTTGGTCGCAGGATTTGACTGGAAGTCGGACAGATCCTTGACAAAGGTAAAGCGGACCTTTCCTCTCTCTACCGCATCCGCAAGGAGATCATGAACCGAAAGACCACCAGGAACCACATCAAATGCGCTCTGGGAAGAAGATGGCGTACCTTCATAGATAAGTTCGTCGACCTTATCATACAAAGAGAATGTCAGCACGTCATATCGTCCGGCAAGAAGTTTCAACTTATCACTTCTGAGGCCGAACTCCGCCGCGTCATCATTTGCAGCGCTCATTACAAGAGTCTGCGAGATCATGTTGCCCTCGTATCTCAAGGTCACCTTGATCTTGGTGACATCCCTGAGGTACTCCAGCTGTGACATTACAGCCTTGGTAGCCTCAGGCTGAGCCTCATACGAGGCTGCCTTGTACAGTTTGAACTGCACATGTCCATAGTCCTGCTCGCGATAGTCAGGCTCCTCCTTCATAGAGCAGGAAGCCACCGTCACCACGGCAAGCATCATCAGGACAATGTTTCTCAAATATCTCATATTCTATCTTTATTCTGCTGTTTCACGAAGGTCAAGCGTACAGACGAGTACAAGGATTGTCTCGTCAGAACCGTTTGTGAATATGATGTTTCCACGGAAGTAGTTTCTTCCCTCAGGCATCTCCATATAAATGGTCACACCGCCATCGACAAGGGCAATACCTCCAAGCACACCATTCACAAAGTCCTCGTCATACTTTGTATCATTGACTCTGATGTTGTGTCTGAAAGTGTAAGGGTTGACTGTATGCTTCTTGATTGATGCCGGGATAGAGATAGTCATCGGCATTTTCTCCATTGTGTATCTCAGATGATACAGAAGCGCATTTCCTTCCTTATAGTTCTTGAATTCTGAATTATTGCTCACATCCTCGAGCGTAGCGCCTACCATCGGAGCATACATTTCGCTCTCGCCGATGAATGCAACGTCTGCAACCTCACCGATAACCTCTTCCGGATCGAGTGTACACTTCACGACTGCAAGGACATTTCCTGTCGCACCATAAAGCACAACATAACCGGAAGCCTTTACTTCACCTGCCATGTCGATCACACCGCCAAGAGATGTTTCGGTAAGCGTAAGTGAAAGGAAGAAATCCTCTGAGCCGGTCTTGTCTGCTCCAGCCTCATCAAACACCTTGTATGAAGTCACTGCAGAAGTAAACGACATGTGAGCGTTGTCACGAGCGTACTGATGTGTATACACAAGCTCATATGCATAACGAGTCTGACCGAACTTGGTGAAGAGGTCAGCATCCTCTGAAACAGCAAATGTAGCACCACCGGTGGCCATATCCGAAGGATTGGAAAGCATAGAGATGAACTCCTGGTCGCTTGAAAGCTGGGTCACAGGAACACAATACTTCATAAGTTCCTCAGCGCTACCCGAAGCATTCGGCGGAAGGAAGAAGATGGCGGCAGAGCGGTCGTCGCCTTCATTAAGTTCAGCCGAAATCACCACTGAACGAGACTGAAGAACCTCTGCACCCTCTGTCTCATCATACTCCTGCACCTCAACCTTAAGCCATGATGGAGCAACTGGATCAACGAGATCGTAAGTACCGTTCACGCCCTCAACAACCACTACCTTTGCCTTTGAAGTTCCGCTGATTGTTGCGGTCAGAGGTCCCTCGACAAAACCGACAACGGTCTTTACCTGTCCGGCATAGTTGAATACGACCTCTGTAAGGCTCATATCAACATGGTATGAGAAGATATCCTCACAGCCAGGGATATTAATCGTATACTCCTTGATGACCTCATCACCGGCCATGAACTGGAGTTTGCCGCTTGCGGCCTCGAGCGGATACTCGGATGGCACTCCATATACGATCACCTCCTGAGTTCCTGTTGCGTCTGACGGAACGTCAAGCTGAGCCCACTCAGGAGTCTTGATGGTCCAAGGGTAGTTCGACTCGACCTTGATAGGAAGACGGAAGTCAGAACCGGTCCAGATGAGGTCGATGGACTGAGCCTCGGAAGTCTGGTACGCATACTCTCCTTCCTCTGTGAACTGAACCTCTCCATCAGCGACTACGGCCGCATAGACACCGAGGGTCTTTTCCTTTGAAGGACGCACGAGCTTTGCGATGACCTGTGATTTTCCTCCCATGGTCATGGTAACCTCACATGCGCGATCCTGATCGAACTCCTCCTTCTCAGATACTCCGATCACCACCTCAACGGCGCCTGCCTTACCATTGACTCTATAGAGCTGGAACGAGCCGTCCTGGATCCAATACCACTGAAGCGAATTCTCGGGAACGGATATCTCCCAATCAAGATTTGCCTCTACATTAAGAGTTACCTTCTCGCCTGGAGTTACAGTGATCTCCTGCAGCTGTGGAAACGCAGGCTCGACTTTCACATCATCCGGCTTCTGGCATGATGCCATCGCACATCCCACGAAAAGGGCAGCGAGTGACTTAAATATATTCTTCATATTCATAATCTGTTATCGTTCGTTTTACATTCCTTCATTTCTGAGTCTCTCAGCCTCTTCATCGCTGATCCACTCCATAATATTATAAAAGTGGCCCACTGTACCGACAGGTTCGCCAAGGTTCTCGACATAGATCTCAGCCCATAGGTAGAGGTATCTTCCGCATGTGAAGAACAGCGACTCATTGATGCTGCTGCTTCTGACAAGGATCTTGTCGTCACCGTGCGCGGTTCCGAAGAACGAGCCCTCGTCACTTGCAACCTGACCTTCGTCCATAGTCACCACACGCTTGAGCGGATCCTCAGGGTGGAACTTCATGGTCACGTCGTAACCGTCATTGAGCCAGTTGCGGCAGATGATGGTGTTCTCCTCTGTCGGATGCTTCTCTGTGTACACAAGCCTCTGGTATGAGCCTGTGATGCTATAGTCATAGAGGAACATTGAAGTGAACACGCAATAGCCTGTGAAAGCGTTGATGTCAAACGGACAAACCTTCATGAGTACAGCCTTGGTATCCTTTCCGTACAGAGGCATGACAAGGTCATCGTTCATGACCAGACGGAGCTGGAACCTGAGCTGATCCTCCGCATTGATGTTGTCATAGATGCCATGCACCATCACATCGGCACGGGTCTCCCCTGCCTTGATGGTCACGGTGTTGGACTGCAGACGATAGTGCAGACCCTCAATGGCGTTGTTGCCCTTATCGATGATCTCCACGCCGAATGTACGGTCATAATCGCGTGTAACTGTCGACACGACCGGAATGCTGAAATACTCGACATCCTGCTGCACCGGATAGGTCGCTATGGTGTCGGCGAACATGACATACTCCGCATCGTCATATGTCACATATCTCTCGTGGCATGACGAAGCCGTCAGCACTGCCGCGAAAGCGAGTGTAATATATATCAAATACTTCTTCATATGCATGCCTGTATTAATATCCCTGATTCTGTCTTATCTGCGAACCCGGAGCCTCTATGTCGTTCTGCGGGATCGGCCATACGAAGCGGTAGTCTCCGGCCTCTCTCTTGAGGGAGCTGCCCTCTTCCTGAGCTGCAGTCTGAGGGGTTCTCTCGAATCCCATGTTCCAGCGCTTGAGGTCCTGGAGACGGAATCCTTCCATATAAAGTTCCTTGACCCTCTCCTGAGAGATAGCCTCCTGCCAGTTAGACGCATTAAGGGATGCTGACGCATTGCCCGAGTGTCTTGCAGTGAGAAGACTTGTAAGGTCAGCAGACGCCTGCGAGTACTGATTCTTCATGCAGTATGCCTCAGCACGGATCAGGTACTGCTCGCCGAGACGAAGCGGCTTCGGCTTGCTGACATGGAAGATGATGTTGGCAAGGAACTCCTCGTTACCATAATACTTGGTAAGAAGAGGCCATGTCAGACCATGCGCATATCCTGTCTGCAGAGTCGTAAAGTATGCTCCATATCTGGCATCGTTGCCTGCATACAGGTCGAGAACCCACTGAGAAGGCACATAGTCAGGATAGTAGTAGACATAGTCATTGTTGAAGTTGAGGAATGACTGGCCAAGGGCTCCACCATACGAAGTAATGGTGTAGTCAACCATCCAGATGACCTCAGTAGAAAGGTCGTTTGTCCACATGTAATCGATATAGCTGTATGCTTTCTGCATGCCTGTTATCGGACTTACGCCTGTCGTATAAGTCGCGGCCGTCGAAAGCGCATACGCCTCATCCTCGATAAGTCTTGTAGAATACTCTATGGCCACATCCCAGTCCTGCATGTAGAGAGCGGTTCTGGCATGGATGGCGTTTGCGGCCGCATATGTGAAATATGGTGAACTGTAGCCGTATGGAGCATCTTCAAGGAGTTCCTCCGCCTTCTTGAGGTCGCGGATCACGAACTCATATGACTCCCTGAGAGTAGAACGCTTGAGTGGCTTCTGACCGAAGTATGTGCTGTCTATAGCCACACCTCCCTGCTCCTCATCCGCTGTATCAGGAGTATATGCCTTGCAGAAACACTTGATCAGTTCCGAATACGCCATGGCTCTGGCGCAAAGCACCTCACCTGTGTAGTAATCAAGATATGTGATGCTCTCGTCATCGGTAAAGCCGGCGCGAAGCTCATCTACCTGATCAAGATAGAAGTTGCATCGTCCGATCACCCTGTATAGCCCGCCGTATACACCCTCTACCTCTCTTGTGGTAGGACGGATGTCCCACTGCCATATGTTTCCGTATGTATTCGAGTTACCCTGTACTGCGTGCACCATATCTGCCTGAATGTCAGGAAGAAGAGTTAGATAGCCGCTATAAAGGGAACTGCTCATGTATGCCGAATATATTCCCGTAAGGGTCTGCTCGGCATCCTCGAAGGTCTTCATCGCCTCTGACTCATGGATTGCATCCGCAGGAAGCTTTTCAAGGCAGGACGAAAGACCCAGGACAACAGCGGTCACCGCTGCTATCCTCGCAATTATCATATATGTTTTCTTCATCATTTCCATAACTTTAGAACATCAGGTCAAGACCGAAAGTAAACTGGCGGGACATAGGATACTGCGCCGCATAGAGGTTGCTGGTTCCTTCTGGATCCAGACCTGAGAAGTTCGTGAAGGTCAACAGGTTCTGCGCCTGGGCGTATACCCTCAGACCTCTGATCACGACAGTCTTCCTGAGAAGTTCTGCCGGAAGGGAATATGACAGCATGAGGTTCTTCAGACGAAGGAAGGAAGCATCCTCGAGAAGGCGGCTGTCGAACTCGGTATACACTCCGTGGCGTGGGATATCGGTGATGTCACCTGGATTCTTCCAACGCTCGAGAAGACGGCGTGACTGGTTGTATGATGCAAAGCGGCCGTTCGACTCGTCGAAATAACGGTCGTTGTTGATCATCCAGCGGTCACCCACCCAGCTGAACTGAGCTGCAAGGCTGAGTCCTTTCCACGAGAACGAAGTTCCGAAACCGCCCTGCCATGGTGCATGGAAAGTCTTTCCGATGAGCACCTTGTCCTCATCACGAAGCTGGTTGGTGATGTTTCCGTCCTTATCGTACCAGAGCGCATCTCCGTTTGCAGGGTTCACTCCAGCATATCTGTTGATGTAGAACTCGCCGAGAGGATGTCCCACTACAAGCTTGGTATTTGTGTTGGAAAGCTCATACTCCTGGACTCCGTTGTAAAGCTCAACGATACGGTTGTGGTTGTAGCTGACGTTGGCATTGAGGTTCCATGAGAAGTCACGGATCTGGAGCACGGTCGCGTTGACGTTGATCTCTGCTCCAAGGTTCACCATCGCTCCCACATTGTCCCACATGTATCCGTAACCGTTTGACTGTGCATATGACAAAGGAACAGACATGAGCATGTCCGTAGTCCTCTTGGCATAGAGCTCGAGGTCTGCATTGAGCCTGTTCCAGAAGCCGAAATGGAATCCGAGGTTATTGGTCCATGTATTCTCCCAAGTGAGGTTCTCGTTACCCGGCTGGGCAGGAGCCACACCCGAATCACCTGAGTAGTCTGCTCCACCGGCGATCAACGCAAGGTGCTCATAATTAGGAATCTCCGAGTTACCCGAAGTACCGGAACTGAATGACATCTGGGCATTTGTAAGCCACTCACGTGCATCGAAGAGGAAGTCCTCGTTCCTCATGTTCCACATGAATCCGACTGCACCGAAAAGACCCCAACGGTTATTCTTTCCGAAACGCGACGAACCGTCTGTTCGGAGAGATGCCTCTGCATAGTACTTGTCCGAGAAGTTGTACTCTGCACGGCCGAAGAAGGATACGCGCGAGTAGTCAGACGAAGCTGTGCTGTCCCAAGATGTCGCTCTTGTACCGGTAGATATGTCTGTAAGCTTGTCATTTGTCTGACCGGTAGTTCCCACACTGAACCTCTCATAATGATAGTCCTGCCACTCGTGTCCGAGGAGGAAGTTCAGGTCATGGATGTCATTGATGTTCATCCTGTAGTTCAGGGTATTGGTCCACTGGAGGTTCATTCCGTCCGTCGAGCTGCGGGAAGCCGAGCCGATGCCCTGGTTAGGAGCATAGCTTGGGAATGACTGGCTGAAGCCTGTCGAATGTGAGAAATCCACACCGAACTGGGTCTTGAAGACGAGGTTCTTGTAAAGATTCATCTCCGCGAACATAGTGGTGAAGACCTTGTACTTCTTGAATGAGAGAGGATTGTTCTCCAGCCACTCCATAGGGTTCTGTCCCTGACCCTTCCATGAACCGTCGTTGACTGACGCCAAGCTTCCGTCCGCCTTGAAAGGGTCCCAATACGGAAGCATGAAACGGGATGCCGAGATAGGGGTCACCAGAGCGTAAGATCCCTCGTCAGCCTGCTGGATGTTCTGGTAGTTGAACATGGTGTTGCTTCCCATCTTGAGCCAGTCCGCCATGCGGTGCTCGAAGTTGAAACGCATCGAATAACGCTCGAACAGCGAACCCGGAGCGATACCCTCCTGGTCGTAGTATCCCCCTGACATGTAATAGTTTGTCTTGTCAGTCGCACCGGAAATCGCAATCTCATGGCTTTGGAGCATCGCCGCGTCATTGAACACGACATCCATCCAGTTGACATCTATCTTTGAGAGATAATCATAGTTCTGACCTGCGGTCATGCCGATCTCCTTCTCATACTGGATACGCTCCGCAGTGTTCATGAGGTCCCAGTTTCCGTGCGCCATAGCCGACCATCCCAGCTGCATCCTGTAGTTGATGTTCGGGCGGTCCATGTTGCGTCCGCGCTTGGTGGTGATCACGATCACACCGTTTGCCGCACGGGCACCATAGATAGATGTCGACGACGCATCCTTGAGCACTGACATGCTCTCGATGTCGGCAGGGTTGATGGTATTGAAATCCGCTGCAGAGATCTCGACACCGTCCAGGATGTACAGAGGCGCAGTACCCGAATTGATCGAGTTGGTACCTCGTATCGTCATGGTGGCGGAAGCACTAGGCTCACCTGTGTTGGAAAGGACTGTCAGTCCGGGAACCTGACCTTGGAGGGCTTGGTCAAAGGCCGCTGTAGGAGTATTCTCCAGCTTCTCGGACTTGACTGTCGATACGGAACCTGCAACGGTTCCCTTCTTGCGCACTCCGTACGCAATCACAACCACATCATCAAGCTTCAGGCTTTCGGGCTGCATCACCACGTTGTGTGTGAACTCAGCTACAGAAGGCACCACGACCTTCTCGTCCACGAATCCGATGCTTGAAAATGTAAGTTCCGTTCCGGGTGCAACCTCGATGACATAGTCTCCGTCAAGCGATGTTATCACACCGTTGCCGGGACCGGCCATGACTCCTACACCCATCATCGGCAAACCATCTTCAGCCGAGGTCACCACACCGGAAACCTTCACCGAAGTCTGGGCGTTCACCGAAACGATTCCAGCGAGTATGCCGATGACTGTAAGGATTAAAAACTTAAAACTTTTCATGTATTATCTTTTGGGATTTTATATAAAACGCGCAAAGATAATAGATTATATCTATCAGACAAATAGTTTTCGACCAATTACATACTATTTCTCATCGACCAGAATCATATTGAAACGAGGTGTAGAAACAGTCATACGACAGCTATATGACATGTTATCCTGCGCATGGTAATACACCACATACGGATACTCCCACCAGATATGCATAGGATAGAGCTCCTGACCGTTTTCACCCTCCACCGATATCTCCACATTACAGTCCATCGACACCGGATGCGCTGAATGCGGGAACTTCTTTCCGTCTGACTTGTCTTCGAATGTCTGTGCATAGATAGCATCCATGGCCTGCTTGACAGCCCCTCCATCCATCGATACATTGGCCAGAAAATCCGCCAGACGGACTCCTGTCAAAGTCTTGTCAAAACTTGCTGTGCAATAGTTATCCTTGACCGATCCCCATATGCCGTTAGGGTCGGTCTGAACATATCCCAGCACCTGTCCATAGAAACGCACAGTCATAGTAAGGTCATATGCAACTCCCTGAGAATTTGAGACATATCCACGGAAGTCTTTACCATCATGCCACATCTGAAGCCCTAGCGAAGGGCACGAATCATACCTCTGCTTCATGCGCAGTATCCTCTTCGGAGAGAGGTTAGGAAAGTGAATCAGATAATTGCCGACGGACTGCACCGGGACATCATTGCTGAACAACCACACTCCCTTGCTGTCCCAATCGGAATAGTACATGTCATCATACAGCGAAGAGCCATCGCTCAGTGCATCAACGAAAGATATGTCCTTCCCATGTATCCTGCGGCCGGCAGTGGAAACATCCACCAGATGATACATACTGTCATTGCCATATCCGTCATAGATCAGTGAGCTCATAAGATTGTCCGTCCGTATCCCCTCAAGAGGAAAGACACCGCTGCCCGTACATTCGACCTGAGAAGCTGCAACATGCATCACTTGATCATACGCATTGACACTGCCTGTGATGTAATTGATATCCTTCCGGACAAGACCCTGCTCGACATGTTGCTTCACCTCCGAAGTAAGCATGGACGAAGACCAAGCATGGTTATTGTCAATCATTTGACACACAATTATTTCCAAAGGCATCCTTGATCCATTGGACACCTTCATCGATAACTGCGTAGAATGAAATCCCGCCCAGCCATTATCCACCAGTTTCAACTCCACAGGATGGATATCCAGAACTATGTCAAAGATTCCAGAAGCACCGTTTACCCCATCCGCTACAACAGCACGAAGCATGTCACCATCGGAATATGCAGCCGCCAGCCCTTCCGCAAGAGCCGGGTCATTACCATCGTGACGACAGTTCAGAAGCATCAATGCAGCATAGCCTCCCGAACATTCCCTGCCCCAGGCAAACATCGCGGAGAAGGCCTCGCCCAGGTGCGCCTGTCCATCCACTCCCGTAAGACTGAAGTCAAAAAGATCCAAGTCGAAGCCATAGGCCGAAGAAGAATTCAGGTTCATCTTCCGTCTATCAGTCAAATAGACATACAACTGCTTAGACGCACCGTTTATCACACATTCCGATGGATACGCAAGGGCCTCTACCGGCTCATCATCAGCAACTGCAGCACACTCTGAAACAACGACATGAGGCAGATTGACATTAACATTAGAACACAGCATGGCAAGCTTCTGTCCGTCAGGGCTGCACAAGTACAGTCTGCCGGCACACGCTGCCGTACATGACACCTCAGATGTATAGACCTTGCCATTGCCTGTCAGGGGCGTAAACTGCACTCCTTCCACATCCGCATCAAGCCAAAGACTGCATCCCTGAACATCATCACCGACATATGAAAGCATCTCATCCGAGAACTCCACACGATACAAGGCCTTCTCCCCCACATACAGGTCATTCATCCCGTGCGCGCCCTCCTGAACCGTTCCCCAAGCATATCCGTCTCTGACTGAGACATCAGCATCAACACGCCATGAGACCTCCCTTAAACCAGAGTCCGTCAACTGCAGGTGCACATCAATGCACGCATTGCCCGGCACATCGAAACTTGAGCAGGCGTCCAGGCCAAGGTAGAAGCGATACGTCACATCACCGTCCAGATATCCCTCATCCGTAAAGCGGCCAGCCACTTCAATGTATGTGCACAACTTTGACCTGTCACCTATGGCTTCGGGCAGCTTATCGGATGACAAGCCATTATCAGGCAACAGAATACCCTGACAATTCTCCAAGGTATAGAAACATATGTTGCCGCCGCCGTTCAGCTTGTCCAGATCATACGATGTAGCCCTGTCTCCTGCGATTACCTCCCGGACGTTCTCCGCACGGCTTCCCGCACCATTCGGATATTTGAAAGGTCGGACTACCGAAGCGCACTGACAAAGGTTGACAGAAGTGACCGTCAATCCCTCCAACAGGCTCTTGTCCAAAGAAAACACGATCTTGGCCGCCAGGCGTTCAAGTTCCACATCTATAGCATCCATACCATAATGGACCTTGACTCCTGTTGCACTCCATGCCATAGGGATCCTGTCCTTCAGATCAGTGATGGAACTTATCGAATAGGCGAAGTTTTTCTGAAAATCGTCTTCGCTCATGAATGCAGGAAGGCTTCCCGCATTCGCAACCACATAGAAATTGTAGGTCTGCCCATGTACAAGCTTGAGCTTCAACGTCCTCTCGGCAGAAGTATGATATTCATGATATACCTGGACACCGTTTCGGTATACACACAATGACAGATCGGCAATAAGACACTCATCCGGCGACAATGAGCTTTTCACAAATCCGCCACCTGAGACATCAAGAAGAACCTCGACCTCGCCTATCGTCATATCTTCTGTTTCAACCTGTTGCATTTCCTCAACGCACGCCGCGACCAGCAGCGGAACTAGACACAAAAGACGTTTCATCGGAGTTCAAAATCAGTTATGTTCTTGATTCCAGGCATACCGTAGTAAGCCTCCACTATATTGCCCTTAAGAAGGACTTTCCTCCCATGGTTCAACGGATTATCCACCACATTAAGGACCTCGCGTATATTGCCGGCGGGCAATTGGACTGACAGGCATGAAGACCTGTCCGAAGATGTCGATTTAGGTCCCAACACAAGATTGGTCCTTGAAGAGAATGGCGAGTCAAACGAAGCCGACGTGGAGGTAAGATCCCCACCGACTATATATCCGCTCACCCACACACTCTCGGCTCCAGCTGAATTCCGCGCCTGGGCCACAGTCATTGCATCATCCGGATCACTCCCCTTCGAACTGACCCCACCGATTTCATAAATATCTGTAATCCAATTTCTTGTGGTATCTACAGCAACTGACACCTCCGCATAGGGATCATCCGGCTCCGAAGGTTCATCAACATGCGCCACGTTGACCTTGAGCACCAACATATCACGCGCCTGGAGATTCCGCGTCATCAGGACTTCCTCAGAGTCGCCTTGACTCATGACCAAAGACACGTTTCCCGGCAGGAAGTAAGCGGAACGTTTCTCAGAATAGCTATACATGAGTTTACCCTGGGAAGCCTTGAGCCACAGCACTCCGTCAGGAAATGATGTCAGAAAGTCAGGAGAAACTTTCAGGCGGACACCGCAGTTCAACTGCTCGCACAACATCCTGACATTCGCAACGCCACCAGCGGGCACCGCAACACACTGCTCATCACCGAACTGAGGAGAAGCAAAGGCAGGCTTGGAAAATTCATGGGAGATCACCCTGACCGTATAATTTCCGGACGGCACCTTGACGGACTCAGGACAGTCGTCAAATCTTCCCGAATAGATGGCCGCTCCCTCTGAGTCTGTAATTGTAAGTATAAAGTCGCCTGTATCGGGGATTTCAGAAAGTGTCCTCGTAGAGGTTTCATATCCTTGGGCAAACGATACCCTCAACTCCCCTTTCCCTGTGTCATCCGGTCCGATGACATCGCACGCTGCCACAAGCAGCCCCAACAATAAGATCCTTTTCATAATTATGCACATCGTTTGTTCCCGCGACATTGCGGACGAGGCAAATATAGAAAGCGGCCAGAAGAACCTGTTTAAGAAAAAGAAAAAAGATTTTTTTCTGTTTTTAAACGCATGTTTTTCTTTTTTTGAAGCACTATTTCAATTTTTATGTTAAGGAGGATACAGCCACACAATCAGATAGGCATAAAAAATTCACGGGACTTCCGCATCACTGCGAACGTCCCGCTACTTAACCTAAACTTAAACTATGAAAAACTTCGTCGCAAAGATAGTAAATTCTACCTATTGACCAATAGTCGCGACGCGAATTTTTGCATACTTTAAGATGAGAATTTTCTCCCCATAGTCGTCAAACGCTATTTTTGCCTTCAGATCCGCCGGATTTCCTGTTATTTCCACAATGTTTCCGAATCCGAAGCGATTATGCTCTATACGCTGCCCCGCACGGAGCTCCAGAATCGGAGTAGGCTCAAAATCCGCATCCGGAACTCGGACCGGCACCGCCTGAGGCCTGCGCACCGGCGTCGGAGCCGGATCCTGCCTGCGCTGCAAAGGCTGCTGCGACCTACGGACCACTTCCGGACGAGACGACTGGCCATATGTATTCGAAGACTGACGGGAAACTCCGCCATCCTTCTTCCATGTACTGAATGACTGCCTGCGCACCTCGCCGCCCTCTCTTTCCTTCACAAGAGGATTAGCCACATATGAAGAATCTATTTCATACAGGAAGCGGCTTGGTGAATTCGTCTCATGTTTGCCGTTACGCATACGCGTCTGAGTGAACGAGAACGCCACAGATTTCTTGGCGCGGGTCATAGCCACATAAAAGAGTCGTCTTTCCTCCTCGATTTCACTTTCGGAAGCCATCCATCCACCTGATGGGAAGATGTTTTCTTCCATGCCCACCACAAACACATACGGGAACTCAAGACCCTTTGAGGAATGCACGGTCATGAGTGCAACCTTATTGCTGCTGTCCTCCTCATCTTCCATATCGACTGCGCTGAGCAACGAGATATTCTCAAGGAAATCTCCCAGAGTCACAACCGGAAGGTCCGACGCTGTCAACTCAACTCCTTCTGACACAGAGCCTTCAGCCTGCATCTCTTCGAACATCTCATTCTGTTTCTCCTCTACATAGGCCTTTACATAGTTCATAAGTTCCTCTATGTTGGCCACACGTGACTGTCCCTCGATGCTGTTATCCGCCTTATAGAAGGCAAGGACTCCTGAATGCATTGCAACAGCCGTTGCCACTATATACGCATCTTCCTTCGGCACTCGGGTCTCCAGTTCCTTTATCATGTCGCAGAACTCACGTATCTTCTTCACCGCCGCAGCCTTGAGTCCATAGACTTCCGCATCCTCGGCATAAGCGGCATTGAAAAGCGAAGTATTATGCGCATTAGCGACGACTGCAAGAGCCCCAAGTGATGTGTCTCCGATACCTCTGGCCGGCTTGTTCACCACCCTCTTGAACGACTCGTCATCATTAGGATTGACAATCAGCTTGAAATATGCCATCATGTCCTTCACCTCCGCTCTTTCAAAGAACGAATGGCCCGAATATATGACATACGGCAGGTTACGTTTGCGCAAAGCCTCCTCAAGCGCACGAGATTGGTTGTTTGTCCTATATAAAATCGCAAAGTCCTGATACTGTGCATGTTCGGATTGAATCCTCGAGACAATGGCAGAAGCCACGAGCAATGCTTCCTCCTGCTCTGTATAAGCCTGGATCATGCGTATCTTCTCTCCGTTCTCTCCCCTGGAGTAGCACTCCTTCGGGATGCGCGCAGAGTTCTTCGCAATAAGCGAATTGGCTGCATTGACTATGACCTGAGTAGATCTGTAGTTCTGCTCCAGGCGGAAGATACGATGCTGCGGATAGTCCTTTCTGAAGTTCAGGATGTTCTCGATCTTGGCGCCTCGGAAAGCATAGATGGACTGGGAGTCATCACCCACCACACAGATGTTTCCACTCTTCAGACTGAGTTTCTTAAGTATCAGATACTGAGCGAAATTGGTATCCTGGTACTCATCGACCATAATGTAATCGAAACGGCTTGATATGCTCTCGCAGGCTTCCGGATTATCCCTCAGAAGGATGTTCATGTTCAGAAGGATGTCATCGAAATCCATCACACCGGCCAGTTTGCATTTCTTGGCATACAGGTCATAGATGTCCACGATGCGCGGCTTCTTCGAGGCGGCATCATTCTGCAATGCATTTGCATTTCGGCGATATGCCCCCGGAGTGACAAGACTGTTCTTCGCCATGGAGATGCGGGAAAGCACGTCCTTAGGCTTGTAGACCTTGTCATCCAACTGCAGTTCCTTGATACATGTCTTTATGGCACTCACCGAATCGCTGGTATCATAGATGGTGAAAGCCGCAGGATATCCCAGACTCTCGGCATACTCACGCAAGAAACGTATGAACACAGAGTGGAATGTGCCCATATAAAGTCTCCTGGCGCGCTTTTCACCCACCATGGCGGCAATCCTCTCCTTCATCTCCGAGGCTGCCTTCTTTGTAAAAGTAAGCGCCAGGATCCTTGCCGGATCACACCCCTTTTCCGCAAGGATGTATGCGATCCTGCTGGTCAGAACCCTGGTCTTTCCCGACCCCGCACCCGCTACAATCAGCACAGGTCCGTCCACACAACTCACAGCGGCAACCTGCTCACTGTTAAGCCCTTCTAAAATAGCGTCTCCCTTTGTTCCCATCTTCTTTCTTCTCTTCTTTACATGAGGGGACAAAAATACACTTATTTTCGTTTCCAAAAAAGGGGTTTTTACTTCGTAAATAGCGAAAATATACTTAACTTCGCGAGCGCATTTTGATATCAATACTCAAAACGGTTTATATAATGTCAAACAACATCTATTTGAAACAGGGGCTGAACATTCCGATTTCAGGAGTGGCTGCCCAGAACACCAGAAAGGTGGTCGTTCCTGACGTTGTGGCCGTGAAGCCGACCGATTTCAGAGGCCTCGTTCCGAAGCTTCTGGTAAGGGAAGGCGACAAGGTCCTTGCAGGTACACCTGTCCTGGCTGACAAGATGTCTCAGAACATCCTCTTCGCTTCTCCGGTAAGCGGAACAGTAGTTGAGGTTGTAAGAGGCGAAAAGAGAAAGTTGCTTGAGGTCCGCATCAAAGCTGATGAAAAGCAGGAGTATGTAGACTACGGCGTAAAGAGAGTGGCAGACATGACTGCGGAGCAGATCAAGGAGGCCCTCCTCGCAGCCGGCCTCTGGCCTGCACTCGTTCAGAGACCTTACGGCATCATCGCTAACCCTGAGACCAAGCCTAAGGCTATCTTCGTCTCAGCATTCTCGACAGCACCTCTCGCAGCAAGTCCAGAGTTCACTCTCCAGGCGGAGACAGCTCACATCCAGACTGCGATCGACGCTCTCGGAAAGCTAACAGAAGGCGGAGTACAC
>JAEIGA010007741.1_pt1 | contig 16292 bp, 18 predicted proteins | sample 9270691 | NCBI WGS metagenome assembly JAEIGA01 (sample SAMN17057246, study PRJNA624740) | gut metagenome | biome: biome; isolation source: fecal sample | host: Bos grunniens | place: China: Xizang | collected 2019
CTTGGCGAGCAAATCAATGCTAAAGTATATACGGGCGAAGGCGAAGCCAATCCTGTTATCAAAGCTCAAAAAGCCATCCAAGAAGCCAAAGTGTATGGCTATGACGTGGTAATCGTCGATACGGCCGGTCGTTTGGCTGTAGATGAGCAGATGATGCCAGAGATTGCTGCCATCAAGCAAGCTATCAACCCTCAAGAGACTCTCTTCGTGGTTGATGCCATGACTGGTCAAGATGCGGTGAATACAGCGAAGGAGTTTAACGATCGCCTTGATTTTGACGGAGTTATCCTTACAAAATTGGATGGTGACGCGCGTGGTGGTGCCGCTTTGAGTATCCGTTCTGTGGTGCAAAAACCAATCAAGTTCATTGGTACTGGCGAGAAGATGGATGCGCTGGATGTCTTCCATCCATCGCGTATGGCGGATCGTATTTTAGGTATGGGTGATGTGGTTTCGCTCGTTGAGCGTGCACAAGAGCAATATGATGAGGAAGAGGCACGCCGTATCAGCAAACGCATCGCGAAAAACCAATTTGACTTCAATGACTTCCTCTCACAACTTGCTCAGATCAAGAAAATGGGATCCATGAAAGATCTTATCGGTATGATTCCTGGTATGGATAAGGCAATGAAAGGCGTAGAGGTTAGTGACGATGCTTTCAAACCAATCGAAGCGATTATTTCATCCATGACTCCTCAAGAGCGTAGCAATCCACACTTGCTTAATGGTAGTCGCAAGAATCGTATTGCCAAAGGGTCGGGTACAACAATTGTTGAGGTTAATCGTTTCCTTAAGCAGTTTGAGCAAACTAGCAAGATGATGAAGAAAATGCAGCAAATGCAAGGACTTCGCAGAAGATAAAATGACTGTAAAAGAGATTTTTGAGCTCCGTCGCGAAGGTCGGGTAGAGGAGGCCTATAATGCCATTCTACCAATGTATAAGGTGCACCATGGTAAATATACTAGTCTTGCGATGTTTTGGTGCGCGGTAGATATGATGAATCTGCTTCTGGGGAAGTCCGTTGATCAATCAGCAGAGTCACTCAGTGCATTACATGAGGCAGAGAAAATTTATTTGAGTTTGCAGCGTCTTGCTCCTAAGATCTATGATAACTCTGGTTCTTGCCATCAAGTTGTTCTTAACCTTGGCGAAGCGCTGCAATCCACTAAAGTGAGATGTAATCAGTAATATGTCAGAAAAAGGAGGTATGGACCTCCTTTTTTCGTTAGATATTTAATTCATATATTGTTTCGTAGGTTTTCCACCCTATTTTTTCTCCCTCTTCTCGGTTGATAGCGATGTCGTCTACAAAATGGAACGGCATCTCGCATTTCCATACACGCAGTTGATTATCCACTTCTTGATAGATGTAAGGATCTGGTTTGCTCTTGTGCATCAGATGCGACGCAAAGCAATATTCAAACATTGACATATCATAGAGTGATAAAATGTGATGCCAATGTAGATCATTGTTGTTGCTCAGTAAGAAGAGGCGATGACCTGCATCTTTCCATGACTGAATCAATTGCAAGCGTTCGGCAGGAATGCCACCGTGCATGGTGGTCCATGCAGCAATAATTTCCTCGCGAGTAGTCGGGCGTTGAGCATGTTGCATAATACCTTCTATAAAGGCGTCAGTAGATATATTTCCGCGCTCGTATTGCTCCATGATACTGTTGGTGGTACCTTCGCCGTTGGTGGCAAGACCGAGGAATTGTTTCATATTCTTTTCGCCCAGAATATCGGTGAAACGAGCTATACATTCAGGCATATTGTGGTTCATAAGTACCCCGCCCATATCAAGGATGATAGTCATAGTATTGCGTAGTATAGTGTAGCGTTGTTTAGTATTGTCTTTCTCCAAAAATAGTAGAACCAATGCGCACCATAGTGCTACCTTCTTCGATAGCAACGAGATAGTCATCAGACATACCCATACTGATCTTTGGCGATGAGGCCATAGGCGAAAGGTGAGAGGCTAGGGATTTGATTTCGCGGAAGCAACGACGCCATTCGGAGTCATCTTCTGTGTTGGTAGCCATGCCCATAATACCGCAGATCTCTACCCACGGATAGAGGCTGTGAGACGATGAATCAATTAGACTATTGGCTATAGACAAAAGTTCTGTTGGAGTAAATCCAGATTTACTTTCTTCTTTAGCGACATGTACCTCAAGCAATACTTTCACTCGTCTCCCTATCTTTTCTGCTTCGCGGTTGATGGTTTCAAGCAAACGCAAACTATCCACAGAGTGAATCATATGTACAAAAGATACTAAGTGCTTCACTTTATTGGTTTGTAAATGGCCGAGGAAGTGCCAACGAATATCCTTAGGGAGAGTTTCGTATTTAGGAAGAAGTTCTTGTACACGGCTCTCTCCAAAATCACGTTCACCAAAATCATATGCCTCCATGATAGCTTCGTTTGTATGAAACTTGCTCACACAAATAAGCGTCACTCCTGCTGGGATTGTCTGACGAATAGAGGCGATATGTTGTTGGATAGTTGTCATTTCACAGCGCGGAATACCTCCATAATGGGCGAACGAGTGATACTAATCACTTCACAGTCGAGGTTGCTCACTGCTTGGTGAAGTGATTTGTTGGCCTCGGTAATGTTGCCTGCTTGGATATAGATGGTTACGGCCTTGCGCTTCTCTTTTCCGCTATCTTCAATGGTGATCATCTCCACGCGAGCTTTGTACCAGCGGTCGCCTTCTGGATTAGGGATAAGGTCATAAAATTGTACTTGTTTGCAACTCTTGGTCTCCCAATCACCAGAAATGTATTTCTGAATTTCGCCTAATAAACGCTCTTCTACATCTGCTGCAGTCAACCCCTCTACCAAGTAAGTCTCCTTTACTGCTTTGGGATTATCCTCGCCTGTTTGGCGGGTATAACTAATTTTTAATTCGTAGAATATCATAATAGTATTTATTTAATTATCAATGATTTAATGTCTGTAGCTTGCAACTTTCCTTCTGGGAACGTGGTCATTGTACCCGACCAGTATAGTAGTGGGGCTGTAGGATGTGATTGCACCACTTGGTCAAAGTGGGTATGTTCGTTAGTTTCCAACAGCCAGTTGTCTTGCAACTGGAAATACACATCGCCTGCGTGTTTGCGGTAAATCGAATGTTTATTATCAGAAGTGATGGCCTCATGGATTGGGTATGCCACTTGTACGCCCTCAAAGTCCATAAGGAAATTAGCCACTTGGCGTTGTATTGTTTCTAGTGACATACGTTTCTTCTCTATCAACATTCGATTGAGATAGATAAATGGTCCATATCCTCCGTCCACCCAACGTTCGTGTCCGTAAATAGCCATTAGGTAAGTGCCCGTTAGAGCTGCTGCGCGGTCAATATTGAAGCGCTCCACAGGCAGATTTGCGGTAGCTAGAGTGGCAGTAGAGTAGCCTCTTACAGGGCGACCGATTACCATAATCTGGTAGTTTTCTTTACCGATACGTCTATTTAGTTGTTCCATTAGGAATCCTAAATCTTGGTTGATTCCCAGGTAAATATCCTCTTGTTCTGCCGTTTCGATGGCGTCTGATTGCGCTTTTGGTGTTAGAGTGTTCAGTTGTAGTAGCATAAGGTCCGGCGTGATATCAGTACCTAGTTTCTGTACTTGTTGCAAAGCCAACGCCAATTCTATTACAAGTGTGTTTGCCACAGGCGATTGTAGCAAACAGTCTTTGTTCAGATATGAGAATCCGCGTTTGCTCTCTTTCTCGGTTGGACGGTTGTACATTGCAATATCCATACGAGGAATCCATTCACGGTCGGCTAGCATATCAATACGCCCATTCATATTCATCTCATCCGCAGCCGCAGGCAGTCCCTCTGGATAAAACGAGGTAGTTACCCATTTGCGCGTATTACTATCCAACCAACAACATGCATTGGCTGCATGTCCTGCCATCAGTATGGTAGCTTCTGCTTGTAAACCAATGGCATAGATCTTAGCTTGTGGGCCGCGCAGCATACGCCATTCATCGGTTACGGTGGTGGATGGAATGCTGCGAGGGGATAGTTGTTGTTCGGTACCAATGCCAGAAACTTGCTTGTCGTGCAAGATAGGCAATGCTTTGCGCTCGGTGCGGGAGAAATAGTGGTCAGCCATAATGCTATGATACGTAGGCGTAGTACCTGTCATCAGGGTGGCTGTAGTCTCCTGTCCGCCATACACTTGGTGTGGAAAGGTTGCTGTAGTTTGATACGCCTCTTCGCTTAGAAGGCGCAAACCACCTGCTGACCAATATGGGCGAAGCATCGTGAGATTGTCTTGGGTCATGCCATCTACCATCACCACTACAGTCAGTCGTGGTTGAGCTATTATTATACTACTGATACTCAACAAGATAACTATCAGCGAAGAATATATATAAGTCTTGTACATACGTGAATAAATGGGAAAAGTAATAAGCGCCAGTTAAATCCAACCAATGGATGACAGGAGAAGAATGTCAAGAATACCACTAATGCAAGCAGCATTGCATATACTATACCTAGCACTACATCTACGCCCCATGACAAGCGTCCGCGACGTCTATCCCACAGCGATAGTAATGCCATTGCCATTGCAAACAATGCAACACCCATCCAACAGTTTGCATACCATGGTACTACTGCATCTGGGAATGCGACTATGTGTTGACGTTTCACCAATGGTGTTCCATCCGATAATTTTGCTTCTGCTACGTAGTTCATCAGTTCTTCGGGCAAGAAAAGACGTTGGTCGCTGGTCATGGCTTGATTAGCATCCGTACCGAAAATCATATTGATACCTAAATCTGCCCAAGAGTTTTTGCCGGTGTAGTGCGACAACGTGCTACGATACGGACTGCCTGCATAGCCTACATAGGAGGATGTAATCGAGTCTTGCAGCGTATTCTTAATCAAATAATAAGGGCGAGTCGCGCAATTGTCAAATACAAAATTGTATAGATAATACCTGTTTTTAGGTTGATAATTCTCTACCAATGCATCAAATATATGTTGCTTTTGTATCTGTGTCAGATTTAGTTCTTGCCAATAGATGATTCTACCGATACGACGATAGTATTTTTCAAAGTACCAAAAACTCTCTATACCTAATTGATAATAGGTTTCTCCGCGTAGAAATTTGAGGTAAAAGTGCTCGGTTTGAAAATTGAAAATACCATAGTTGAATACAATGTCCAAATCATTTTCTGCATCCACCACACGTATACCTGTATGCCCATATTTTGACCACAACTCGTCGCCAGGTGTACAGGTTAATAAATAGATTTGAGCACTGTCGCTCAGCACGCGTGGCATGCTCCATGAACAGATGCTAACAACTGATAGTACTATGATTAATAGGTATTTACGCATAAGTCATAATCAAACAAGGTAGAAACGTACACACGATTCCCAATAAATATCCGCATACTACTTGCATAGGTGTATGTGCCTTCATGTATAGGCGTGCATACATCAATAGCAGCGATAGAAACAATATGGTGATAATCAATCCTATTGGCAGAGTAGCATAACATAGCGAGAAACTACATATCCCACCCAACACCCCACCTATACCTGTAAGGTGAGCAGATATTTTCCACCAATGATTGATAATTACTACCGCCAATAGGGCTGCGATAGCACCTACTGCTATCAATACAATGCACTTGGGCATATGTACGGTACTATGTAGAAAATAGGTCCAAAATCCGTAGCAAATCAATGTATATACATATGGTGTAGTACGTTGATTGGCTTGATGGATATGCAGCGAGTCGATATGTCCTTTTCGCCATAAGAATAGCAGCAGTACAAATGGTATCACTAGAGTTAATACAAATGTGCCCACTATACAGACAATGCTATACACTCTGGGTAATAGCAATATTGTAGATTGCTGCGACAAAAAGAACAATGCAATCCCATAGCAGGGCATCAACATCGGATAAAGCAGCACACTGATGATCTTCGCTAATATACTGAGTGCCTTATCCATAATTATCATTTCAGCAACTGTCGGCGCATACGTGCTACAGGTATCCCCATTTGTTCGCGGTATTTCGCCACAGTACGTCGTGCGATAGGGTAGCCTGATTGGTGCATAATCTCCACTAGTTGGTCATCTGTCACAGGATTGGTTTTATCTTCTTGCTCTACCACTTCACGCAACTTTTGCTTAATCTCGCGTGTCGAAATCTCTGCACCATCGCTATTCACAATCTTATCAGAGAAGAAGAATTTCATCGGAAATATGCCAAACTCAGTCTGCACGTATTTATTGGCAAACGTACGAGAAATGGTTGATACATCATACCCTGCGCGATCGGATACGTCTTTGAGCGTCAATGGTTTGAGATACATACTGTCGCCTTGCAAGAAGAAGTCACGTTGTAATCCTACGAGCACCTCTATACTACGCATCATCGTCTCGTTGCGTTGGCGAATAGCATCAATGAAGTATCGAGCATTATCCACATTCGTCTTCACAAAACGTGCTGCTTCGCGTATCTGTGCACTGTTTTGACTTCCTACATGGGAATACTCTTCCATCATCTGCTGATAATCAGCGGATATATGCAACTCGGGTATATTACCTTGGTTGATGGTAATCACAAGATCCTCGTTCTCTTGTTCTATGATAAAATCGGGAATAATGATTGACTGGTTACGTTCCACTACGGTGCCTATCCATGCGCTACCTGGACGTGGATTTAGGTGCACAATCTCGGAAGTTGCCTCTTTAAGTTGCTCTTCGGTAATCTCAAGACGAGTCAATATTTTGCCAAACTGGTGGCGCGAGAAGTTATCAAACTGATGTTGTAGAATTGTGATAGCTAATTCTATAGCAGGTGTAGGAGTCTTACGTTGTAATTGAATTAGCAGGCACTCTTGTAGGTCATATGCACCTACGCCAACGGGATCAAACTGCTTTACTTGCTCCACTATTTCCTGCATCTTCTCATCTGTGATTTGTAGTCCCTCGCGGAAACTCAAGTCATCTACCAACTCTTCTACACTGCGACGCAAATACCCATCATCATCAATATTGCCCACCACAAATTTGGCAATATGTCGATCTGGTTTGTCCATCTTCGTCAGGTAGATTTGCGACTTCAGATACTCTGCAAAACTTGTACCCATCGAGAATGGGATATCTTCGTGTGCACGACCACCTACTGTTGGTGTAGAGGATTCATGGATGTCATCGTCTTGCACATAGGCGTCATAGTCAAAATCTTCGTTCTTAAGAGGGTTGCTATAGTTGTCTTCTTGCAAATCGGTATCGCCAATCTCCATTTCAGCAAATGGGTCTTGTCCTTCTTCTAATGCAGGATTTTTCTGCAACTCCTCATTGATACATGCCTGCAATTCGCACGCAGGTAGCTCCAGCATACGCATGGCCTGTATCTGTGCAGGCGATAGCTTCAGCTGTTGCTTGAGTTGTTGCGATAATGATAAAGAAGTACCCATACCTTTAACCTTTATCCTTTAACCTCTAATCCCCTAATAACTTGCTCAGTTATGTACGCCAACTGCTCCTCATCCAACTCCGTATGCATCGGTAGCGACAATACGCATGCTGCCAATCGTTCTGCTATAGGGAAGTCGCCGACTTTGTAGCGCGCATCTTGATATGCCTTTTGCATATGCAATGGCACAGGATAGTAGATCATAGCGGGTACACCGGCCTCTGCTAACGCTGTGCGTAATGCATCACGATCCACATCTACCAATCGCAACGTGTATTGATGGAATACGTGTGTACTGTGCTTCGAACGTGCAGGTATTAGTATTTTGGGGTTGTCTGCAAACATTTTGTCATAATATGCAGCGGCAGCTTGGCGTGCAGCTATATATTCGTCCAAATGAGGCAATTTTGCGTCTAATACGGCTGCTTGTATGCTATCTAATCGTGAGTTAACACCCACTGTGTCATGATGATAACGTACCACCATTCCGTGGTTGGCTATCGCGCGCATCTTAGCTGCCAATGTGTCGTCGTTAGTGAAGATAGCACCGCCATCGCCATAACAACCTAGATTTTTCGATGGGAAGAAACTGGTGCAACCGATATCGCCCATCGTTGCAGCTTGTTTCTGACAGCCATCGCTAAAGGTATATACCGAACCAATAGCTTGGCATGCATCCTCCACGATATATAAGTTGTGCTCCTTGGCGATATCCATGAGTGCTTCCATATCCGCACATTGACCGAATAGGTGCACAGGCACAATAGCCTTAGTCTTTGGAGTAATGGCTTTCCTGACTGCCTCCACAGAGATATTCATCGTATCCCAATCTACATCCACTACCACTGGGGTCAATCCTAATAGTGCTACGACTTCGGCAGTAGCGATAAATGTGAAGGTTGGGGTGATAACCTCATCGCCTGGCTGCAAACCCAATGCCATCAATGCTATCTGCAGTGCATCTGTTCCGTTGCCTACGGGAATAACGTGTTTGGCTCCTGTATAGTGTTCCAAGTTTGCTTGAAACGATGACACTGTAGGTCCTTTGATAAACGATGCCGAATCTATCACAGCTTGTATGCCGCGATCTATTTCGGTTTTGATGTGTTGATACTGCGTCTGCAGATCCACCATTTGTATCTTCTTCATATTCTTCACTCTCTTATGTCTACTTTCTCAATAATATACTCCACTTCCGATGGCGTAAAACGAATATTGGATATATATGGATTCTCCGTAACAATCTCCACGGGTAAGGACTTGCTTGCTGTTGTTGGATAGCGGCATATCGCTTTCATATCGCTTCGTGCCACTTGAGCAAAGTGGGAGATGCCCACACGTACTACCACATCCACTCTTTGAGGGAACAGACGGATATACTTGCCCTCAGGTATGCCTTCTGTGTAAATTGGTAGCGTAAAGGTCTTTTCTGTGAATGGCTCTGCTTGCCATTTTACCACTACTTGTCTTGGATGTACGCGTATATTCTTGGGGGCTACCAATTGCGCTGTTATCTGAATCGAGTCGCGTAGGTCGCTATAGTATATGCTATCGGTGATGATAGAATCTATGCTATCAATATCGGCTTGTGCACCATATATATATACATGGCTTGGTGTTATTTGTGGTTCGCCCACCAATTGATGTTGTGGGGCCACTGTGATGTGCGATGCTACATGTACGGACACCAATTTCTGTTGCAATACCGTGTATTCGGTTGTTATTGCTTCTGGTTCTAGATGTTGCACTGCGGTTGAACCAGGCAATAGATCTTGCAGTTTGGGCCTCAAAACTTCCGCAGTCAGGTTTAATGTCCCTTTTTCCTCGGTAAGATAATGAGAGAGGTCTAAGTTTAGTTGTAGGTTTTGCTTTGCAATCTGGCGTAGTTGTTTACCATTATCGCGTATAGTGACTGTAATGGTATGGGGGAGGGGATTGGCAAACTCCACTCCTCCTGTAGTACCCACATAGTTCACGGGGATACGCATATTAATATCTCTTGGCGAGGACATTGCACGTCCCCACCAAAAGATTGTTGCCAAACCGACGAACAAGGCATATATCAATATGTCTTTTCTCAGTAACCAGAGCCATAACAGCTTTGCCCGATACCGTATGTCCGTCCAATTTGTTTTCACGAGTCTTTCAACTTCGAAACAACTAAATTACTTCGCTTGTCCTTGTTGTGCATCCTCGGCAGCTACATATACACTACCTTTATCCACTTTGATCAAAACGTCTTTAGCCACCTCAATGAGGAATGTAGTTTCTTGTACTTCTTTCACAATGCCATAGATACCACCTGCGGTAACCACTTTGCTACCTTTGGTCAGAGCATCACGTTGTTTTTGCAATTCTTTTTGTTTCTTTTGTTGTGGACGAATCATAAAGAAGTAGAACACAACAAAAATCAAAATCATCATTAACCAAAATGACCAACTACTTTGTTGTTGGGCACCTTCAGCTGCTGCAGCAGTTGGCTGCGCTGCTAATAAGAAAATTGAATTTAGCATACTATTTAATTTTTAATTAGTTTAAACAATTGGTTATCTGCCTTCAAATCATTTACAACACGGTTCAGTACGCCGTTGATAAACACGTAACTCTTGTCGCTAGAATACTCCTTGGCAATCTCAATATATTCGTTCATAGAGATTTCTAGCGCAATCTCGTTACATCTGCGTATCTCAGTCAATGCCACCAATAGGATGATTTGATCCATATATGCCACACGGTCAGCTTCCCAGTTTTGCAGTGCCTTGGATATCAGAGTCTTGTTCTCTTCTGCAAACTCAATGCTCCATTGTAGCAGATCCTTTGCGAAACTCAACTCTTCTTCCGAACCAAACATGTCAAGCAGAGGCAACTCGTCCTTGTGCTCTTCTTTGAAGCGTTTGATAGTTTTCACTACGTAGGTAATTACCATATCCACATCCACGGTCCAACCCTCTTGATCCAATGCCACTTCCATCTCTTCTAATGCGGCATTTAGAGCGTCGCTTTCTAGCAATAAGGTACTATATATCTTGCGCCAGAGTATTTTCTCATCCTCGTAGCTAGGTGTCTCCAATGCCATAAACTCCTTGTAGAATGGAGTCTCTAGCAGTTGCTTGTATGTACTTTCTATGGCTGACATACCCACATCCCAACAGAGATGTTCATTTTCCATATAGTTACGCAAACGGCGGTTGTTGAAGATTTGTTGTGCCACGCGGTTGTTTACAAAATTGCGATTGGCGGTGTACGGTTGGTGAAGTACGGCTGCACGACGTTGATTTTCTGCAATTTGCTCTTCGGCATAAGTCGTGAGCTCATCTGCAAAACTCAACATCATTACGTACAGACTGTACGTGCTTGAGAATTTGTTGAGCAAAGTTTTACGTGCAGATAATGGAGTTTGATCACTACTCTTGTAGTGGGCAAAAAGGGTCTGAACGACTTTGGTTCTAACTAATGTACGATTTATCATAATCAATGTTCACTTTTCAGACTGCAAAGGTACAGAAAAAAAAGCACATACGCAAGTTATTTGATTAAAAGTTTACTTTTTCTTCCTAAAAAATGCAAACTTTTTCATCAGTCACTACAACAAAAAACAGAGCAACACTTTCCTGTGAGCTCTGATTTTTATTTCCTTGTTTGTTTCCTATAATACGTTCAATACTTGCTCCTTGATTTGCTCGAGGATATCTTTCATTTTTACCACGATAATCTGCATCTCGCTTTGGTTGCTCTTGCTACCGAGGGTATTAATCTCACGCCCCATTTCTTGAGCAATAAAGCCGAGTTTCTTTCCCACACCCGTAGTCTCATTCATTGTCTCGCGGAAATAGCGAAGGTGATTGGTGAGACGTACTTTCTCCTCGGTGATGTCAAGTTTCTCTAAATAGAAAATCATCTCTTGCTCCAATCGATTGCGGTCAATAGCTTGTTGAGTGGCGGCGCTCAATTGCTCTAGATTTCCCTCAATACGTGCTCTAATTTTCTCCACACGGCTCTGCTCATATGGTTCCACCTCAGATAGCAATGTTGCAATTGTGTCCAACTTTTCGCAGAACATCTCATAAAGCGAAGTTCCCTCTTGCTCGCGGAATGCATTGAATTGTCGGATAGCTTCTTCAATAGTTTGCAAGACCATGATCCAGTTGTCATCGCTGATATCGCCAGATTCTATCACCTTGGTTACATCTGGCATTCGCATAATGGTAGCCATCAGATCGCCGGCACTAATTCCTAATTCGTTTTGCAAACTGTATAATTCTTTGTAATAATAAGCGAAGGCATCACGATTAATAGGTGTGAAGGTGGAAGTTGCTGTATCTTGTACGGCATCTTGGTAGTAAATGCTTAAATCAATCTTACCGCGCTCAAGGCGTTGGGCAATAAGTGTGCGTAGTTCCAACTCTTTGCTGCGTAATTGCGCAGCGATACGCACACTGAGATCTAGTGACTTAGAGTTGAGACTACGGATCTCTACAACTAGTTTTTTGTTGTCGGCTACTAGGCATTCTGCCTTTCCGTAGCCAGTCATGGAGTATATCATATTTATGAGTTTTTTTCGATCAGGTTATTGGTAGAACCCTTCTCAAACGTTTTTTCTTGCGAAGTGGTATCTTGTGGCAGCGTATTTTGCTGTTGGAAATAGGAAGGTGGCCCATATAGGAGCATAGGGCGATTTTCTTGCATAATGGGTGTTTGTTGAGTTTTACACCCGCTCAATATGGCAATCAATGTGCCTAATATCAAATTGATTTTTGTTCTCATTTTCCGATACAAAATTTAGCAAATATATTATTTAGCACTTCCTGAGAACTTATTTGTCCAGTTATCTCGCCGAGGGCTGTCAAACAGTCTTGCAGGTCCATGCTGAGAAACTCGCCACTAATCTGCATTTGCAAACCATCTTGCACTTGTTGTATGGCTTTTTTTGCACGAACTAGCGCTTCGTAATGACGTGTGTTGCTGATAGTTACGGCGTTTTGTGTATTGCACTGTTCTACGGCAAATGCTACTAATTCCTGCCTGAGTATGTCTATGCTTCCATTTTTAGCGGAGATGGCAATCGTACCTTCTGCAGCTTCAAAGGACGGTGTGAGATCTATTTTGTTATATACTTGTATAACTTTTTTCTCGCTTATATTCTCCAATCCAGTCAATGTGCTTACTGGCTTGGAAGCATCTTGTAGGTGGATAATCACAGATGCTTTTTGTGCCGCTTGACGGCTACGCTCTATACCCATACTCTCAATTGTGTCGTCGGTCTGCCGAAGACCTGCGGTATCGATAAATCGGAACAATATCCCTCCCATCACCAATGTGTCTTCCACGGTGTCGCGTGTGGTTCCTTGAATATCGCTTACGATAGCGCGTTCCTCGCCTAAAAGGGCATTGAGTAGTGTGGACTTGCCTACGTTAGGTGCACCAATAATCGCTACAGGAATACCTTGTTTAATGGCATTGCCTGTTTTAAAAGAACTGACTAAATTGCTGATTTTTACATCAATCTCTTGGGCTAAATCGAAAAGTTGTTGACGGTCGGCAAACTCCAGTTCTTCGTGGTCAGCAAAGTCCAATTCCAATTCAATAAGCGAGGTGAATGTCAGTAATCGCTCTCTGAGCATCGCTAACTCATTGGATATGCCTCCGCGCAGTTGACAGAGTGCCAAATCTTTCTCTGCTTTTGTTTGTGCGGCAATCAAATCGGCTACTGCTTCGGCCTCTGTCAGGTCCATTTTGCCATTCAGGAAAGCACGTTGTGTGAACTCGCCAGCTTTAGCCAAATGGCATCCTGCATCAACTAGCCAATGCAGTAGTGTTTGTTGGATATATATACTTCCGTGACATGCTATTTCAACGACATCTTCTCCCGTGAAGGAATGAGGTGCGCGGAATACGCTCACGAGTACTTGATCGAGTATTTCCTCGCCTTTCGCATCTTCGCTTTTTCGCCTTATTTCCCCATAATGTATGGTATATGCAGCGGCTTGCGTCAATGACTTGCGTCCATGAAACAAACGATCTACAATCTGAATTGCAGACTCTCCGCTAACACGAATAACAGCGATACCTCCGCTGCCATAAGGAGTTGATATTGCGCAAATGGTATTCATCGTTTCAATCTAAGCCATTGCCATTCGTTGGTACTACGTGTTTCTGTGACGTGTAGTCCTGCTGTCTTACCCGCATGGGATAAGAATGGGATATCGTTAGCATAGAATCCGCTGAGCCATAGTTCACCATCTTCTTTTAGAATCTTAGCATACATAGGCATTTGCTCTACAAGTATATTACGATGGATATTGGCGAGAATGAGGTCAAAAGAGCCATCGGGTGGGGTAGAACCTAAACGTACTTCTAACTCTACATCGTTTGTCTTAGCATTTTCCACACTATTCGTCACGCTCTTGTCATCAATATCCACCGCCACTACCTTCGCAGCACCGCATTTCTTTGCCATTATTCCCAACACACCTGTACCGCAACCCATATCCAAAACGTTGCGCTCTTTAGCGAACCACCCTTGCTCTTGAGCTTCCACCAATGCTGCTATCATCATGGATGTAGTCTCATGATGTCCTGCTCCAAATGCACAATGTGGTGTGATACGTACACCCATAGGCAATTCTATAATCTCATGCTCTGCTTCCCATTTGGCGTTCCAATTTATGTCCTCGCACTCCTCTATGTTCAGCAACTCAACGCCCGTTGTATTAGCAATCAACGCCTCCAATCCCTCTTGATTTCCTTCCAAGATAGTAGTTTGAATATAGGCGTTTTCTCCGTCAAATACCTCGAAACCTATATCGCAAAGCGCTTGCTCCAGCAAGTCTTGCTCCCATTCCTCGGTAAAGGAATATGCTAGATGTACTACAGAATATTGCATATGTTTTTTCTTAGCAGCGAACTACAAATACGGATTATATTGTTTCTCATGCCCTATTGTGGTAGGATAACCATGTCCAGGATACACTTTTGTATCTTCTGGTAAAATCTCCAATTTCTTCAGCGAGCGAATCAGCAATCCCATATCTCCTCCTGGTAGGTCTGTCCGCCCGATAGACTCTTGAAATAGAGTATCACCTGTGAAAATCATCTTATCTTCAGGCAAATAGAAGCATACACAATCTTCTTTGTGTCCAGGCGTGCTGATTACTTGAATATTGAAGTAGGGAATATTCAACTTTCCTTCTGCAGGTTGTACGATGGCCTTTATACCATATGTGGCTTCCAAGAATTCTACTCCGCAGACGTGATCAGGATGTGCATGAGTAATAAGCAGAGCAACTACTTCCAGTTGCTCCGTTTTGATATACTGTGCAAAACGCGTTTTCTCGCGTTCTTCGTACATACCTGCGTCAATAATTACAGCATGCTTCTCTTCATCGGTCAGCACATATGTACATTCGCGGTAAGGGTTAAAATAGAATGTATTTAGCATGATTTATAGTGGCAGATAGACAACGGCTTTCTCTTTGTACCAATCACCCGCAAAGATGGTAGATACATCGGTAATCTCCACATATTTGCGGAATGGGTGAATTTCTCCCTCAAGGTTTCCGCCTTTGAGTACCATCAAGCCGTTTGGCATGGCATTGTTGTGGTTGCTGCTCACATTTTTGCGGATGAGTTTGACCAAATCAGGTAGTGGCATAACGGCGCGACTAATGATAAAGTCAAACTTGCCTTTCTCCATTTCTGCGCGCTCTTGAATACAGGTTACGTTGGTTAACCCAATCGCTTTCGCAATCTCAGAAGCTACTTTTATCTTCTTGCCAATGCTGTCAATCAGCGTAAACTGGCATTTTGGAAACAAAATTGCCATTGGGATACCTGGAAAACCGCCACCAGTACCTACATCTAATAAGGTTGTACCTGGCTGGAAATTCAGCACTTTAGCTATTGCCAACGAGTGAATGATATGATGAGGATACAAATTATCAATATCTTTGCGTGAGATGACATTAATTTTTGCATTCCATTCGCGATACAATTCCCCTAATGCCGCAAATTGCTTTATCTGCAGAGGTGTCAAGGAGAAGTTCTCCTTGATTACCTCTACACCTGCCATATCTAGTTGGTTAATTGTCTCCATCATATCAACCTTTAACCTATGATCTTAACCTAAATTTGTGAATACATTTTGTACATCCTCATCTTCCTCGATGCGGTCAATGAGTTTTTGTACGCTCTCCATTTCTTCGTCGCTGAGAGTCTTGGTGTCGTTAGGAATACGTACGAACTCGCAAGATTGGATGTCAAATCCATTATCCTCCAAGTACTTCTGCATTTGTGAGTATTGGTTGAAATCGCCATAAATAACGATGGTACCCTCTTCCTCGTCGTGACCGAGTTCCTCTACGCCAAAGTCAATCAACTCCAACTCGAGTTCGTCTAAGTCGATACCCTCTTTCGCAGATACGGTAAAGCAAGCTTTGCGATCGAAAAGGAATTGGAGACAACCTTGGGTACCAAGGCTACCACCATGCTTAGTAAAGTAGCTGCGGATATTAGCTACAGTACGCATGTTGTTATCGGTAGCTGTTTCAACGAAGATAGCTACACCGTGAGGACCATATCCTTCGTAGCAAATCTCCTTGTAACCCTCTGAAGATTTGTCGGTTGCCTTCTTGATAGCGCGCTCAATGTTGTCTTTTGGCATGTTTTCCTTCTTACATTGTTGCATCAGTGTACGAAGGCGAGGATTGCTGTCTGGATCTGGACCACCATCGCGCGCAGCCATGGTGATTTCTTTGCCCAATTTAGTAAATACACGGGCCATATGACCCCAACGTTTCATTTTTGTCGCTTTGCGATATTCAAAAGCTCTTC
>JAEIGA010007742.1_pt1 | contig 16291 bp, 20 predicted proteins | sample 9270691 | NCBI WGS metagenome assembly JAEIGA01 (sample SAMN17057246, study PRJNA624740) | gut metagenome | biome: biome; isolation source: fecal sample | host: Bos grunniens | place: China: Xizang | collected 2019
CTCGACAAAAGAGAGTTTCTCGCACATGAGGTTTTTAATAAAAAATTATAAGGCTCAAAAGCACAAATTTGACGATTTTAAATAAGAGGAAAATTTGCACTCTTGACATGGGAATGAACGGAGCGTAGCGGAGTGAATGAAATGTCAAGGCTCAAAAGCGCAAATTTGACGATTTTAAATAGAGGTGAGAACATGGACGTTAAAAAAGTTATCGAAAAGGCTGAGGCTTTGAGAGAATCCTTTGTCAGTCAGCTTGAAAGGCATGGCGCAGATATTGACCTTTTTGTGTATCTGATTGACGACTATATCTCACTTTTTGAAATCTCAGAAAATCTTAAAGCCGATATTGCCGAACAGGGCGAAATTATCAGGGAGAAAAATTCCGCAGGCTGTGAAGTCAGGAAAATCAACCCTGCAATAAAGGAACTGCGTGACACCAACAAGTCAATGCTGGCTATCCTGAAACAGCTTGATTTGTCTATAAGTAATGTTATTCTGGAGGACGATGATGAATTGTAAAAATTAACTGCCGTGAAATCACGGATTATATAAATCTGGTTCGGTCAGGGAAATATGCCTGCTGTAAGGAGCAGTTTCAGCTCTGTGACTTTATCGAGAAGATTTTCCGCACTGAAAAGCTTGTTGTCAATCAGAATCAGCTTGAAAAATATCTTTCGTATCAGAAATATTTCCCGTTTGAATTGTTTGAATGGGAAAAATTCTGCTTTGCGCTCCATAACTCCGTATACCGTGAGAATGGGACTTTAAGATTTCCGATTCTGTTTATTTATGTCGGTCGTGGAGCAGGCAAAAACGGCTATCTTGCGTTTGAGGATTTTTGTTTATTAACTCCGACAAACGGTGTAAAGAACTACGATATTGACATCTTTGCAACTGCCGAAAAACAGGCTAAAACTTCTTGGCAGGACGTTTATGACATTCTTGAAGCCAATAAAACAAAAATGAAAAGCCATTTTCACTGGACAAAGGAAGAAATAAAGAATCTCGACACAAATTCGGAGTTTCACTTCTGCACTTCCAACCCAAAAACCAAAGACGGTGGCAGACAGGGAAAAGTCGATTTTGACGAATATCACGCTTACGAAAATTATAAATTAATCACTGTCGCCACAACAGGTACAGGTAAAGTCAAATTCCCTCGCCGAACAATTGTCACGACTGACGGAGATGTTCGGGGCGGACCTCTTGACGATATGCTCGAAAAATCACTTGCGATTCTTTCGGGAGAAGTTCCCGATAACGGAACGCTGCCGTTTGTATGCCGCCTTGATGATGATGATGAAGTCCATAACAAAAAGAACTGGACAAAACCGAATCCGTCACTTCCGTATCTTCCCGATTTACAGCAGGAAATGGACATTGAATACTCTGATTATCTGCAAAATCCCGTTGCAAATCAGGCTTTTATGGTCAAGCGCATGAACCGTCCTCCGAAACAGGTTATCGGTGCTGTTACCGACTGGGAAAACATCAAACTCACCAATCAGCCAATTGACGAAAACGCTATAAACGGGGTTTACTGCGTGGGCGGTATCGACTACATGAAAACTACCGACTTTCTTGGAGCAGGCTTATTGTGGCGTGTGAACGGTCTGGATTACTGGATTTCTCACACTTGGATTTGTGCGAAATCCCCCGATTTAAAAAGGATTAAACCGCCTTTGCGGGAGTGGGAAGCCCGTGGTATCTGTACTTTTGTTGATGCGGTCGAAATTTCTCCCGAACTGCCCTGCATATGGCTCGAAAATGAAGCCCGAAAACGAAATTCGCAGATTCTCAAAATCGGCATAGACTCTTACAGGTATCAGCTTTTGAGAAAAGCCCTTTTGTCCATAAATTTTTCCGCTGACAAGGACTATGACAATGTAAAATTAATCCGTCCGAGTGATGAGATGTTACGCATACCAACAATTACAAGCGGTTTTGCAAATCATAAATTCATCTGGGGCGATTCTCCTATGATGCGCTGGTGCTGCAACAACTCAAAAATTGAAACTTCTTCACATGGCAATATGACTTATGGCAAGATTGAGCCGAAATCCCGAAAAACCGATACTTTCAAGGCTTTTGTCGCTGCCGAATGTGTATCCGATATCCTTGATGCGTATAGCGCACCGGTAAATAATATTTCAGACTTGGGGGTGTTTATTTATTAAAATTGTTGACTGGTTCAGAAATATTTTTGCAAAAAAATCAGGTACGATAAATATTGAAACTTACCGAAATACTGAAACATCAATCGCCCTCGAAGCCTTTGCACTCATCACAACAATCGAATTAATCGCAGGACTTCTCGCAAAGTGTGAGTTCAAAACTTTCCAGAATAACAAGGAAATCAGAGGGCTTGAATGGCATAACCTCAACTTCCGCCCGAATTTAAACCAAAATTCAACGCAGTTCTGGCAGGAAGTTTTCTGTAAACTTTTGTATCAGAAAGAAGTCCTGATTATCCCGATAAACGGTCAGAAAATTATTGCTGATGACTTCCAGAAAGATGAAAAAGCCGTGACGGAAACAGTTTTCACAAACGTTTCAAGAGGGGATTATGTTTTCCGTGATGTTTTCAGAATCTCACAGGTCTATTACCTGAAATATTCAAACTTTGAAACGGCTGCGATTATCGACAATATTTTCAATATGTACTCTCAGCTTATTGAATCCGCAAACGGCAAGTATAAAAAATCAGGCGGTGAAAAGGGAATACTTGAAATTTCTGCACTCGCTCAGGGTGATGCAGATTTTAAAACGAAATTCAAAAACCTTATGAATGATTATTTCAAGTCGTATTTTGACAGTACAAATGCCGTCCTTCCGCTGTTTGACGGCTATAAATATACTCCGTCAACATCAGATGCCGCTAAAAAGTACAGCAACGAAATAAGCGATATAAAGGTATTAATGGACGAGGCTCTTGCACGTTCCGCTCAGGCTTTCAAGATTCCGCCTGCACTCATCAAGGGTGACGTTGCCGGGCTTAAAGATGCATATGACATCATGCTCACAAACTGCATTGACCCTCTGGCGGATATGATTTCCGAGGAACTGACAAGCAAACAGTTCACAGCAGACCAAATTTGCAAAGGCTCTCGGATTGTTGCAGATACTTCCTGCATAAAACACATTGATATTTTCGATATTGCCGCAAATATCGACAAGCTGATTTCCTGCGGATTTGCAAGCATTGACGAAACCCGTGACAAGGCAGGTATGCCCGTTATCAATGAAAAATGGTCGCAGGAACACTATATCACAAAAAATTATGAAAGGATAGATAACTCTGAAAAGCATTAATATTTTTAAAGTCCGTGCGGATTCCGATAATGCCGAAACTCTTGATTTATATATTTATTCAACTGTTGAGGGAGACAATTGGCTTGAAAAATCACAGACCTCCGCACAGCATTTCCGTGAAGAACTTGAAAAGCACAAAAATGCAAAATTCATAAATCTTTACATCAATTCCACGGGCGGCAGCGTGTTTGAAGGCTCTGCAATTTATTCGCAGTTAAAGCGTCATAATGCGAAAGTTACAGTCTATATTGACGGGTTCGCCTGTTCGATTGCCTCGGTAATTGCTATGGCAGGCGATAAAGTCATAATGTCCGAAAATGCCGTGATGATGATTCATAATGCGTGGGCTGTTGCCGCAGGAAACTCGCAGCAGTTACGCAAAATCGCTGATGATTTGGACGTTATCAACAAGGCTAATAAAGCCGCTTATCTCGTTAAATCTGACGGAAAAATCACCGATGAAGAATTGACAGAAATGCTCGACAATGAAACTTATTTATCCGCAGAAGATTGCATAAAATACGGATTTTGCGATGAGATAAGTTCAAAAGTTGAAAATTCCGTTGAAAATCATGCTGAAATGCTTGCTTACAGAAACAGCATTGAAAAAATTTATGCTATGGCTGAAAAACCACAAAAACAGGATAAATCCGAGATATTCAAAAAATTATTTAAAATTTGACGACTTTAAACAGGAGGAATTAAAATGCCTACAATTACAAATCTTGACGAACTCAAAGCAAAGAAACTTCTTCTCATCAACGCTATGGCTGAAGCTTTCCAGATCGGCGATGAAAAGAGTATCGAAAAGGCTACAAGCGACTATCAGAACTTCATAAGCGATTCAATCATGGAGCAGGTCAAAGGCAATATTGAAAACGTTGACCGTGCTATCCTCGCAGGTCGTGGCAGACGACAGCTTACAAGCAAAGAGATAAAGTTTTACAATGATTTTATCGCAAATGCCCGTAATGAGGGAGTTATCACGAATATAACCTCTGCACTCCCTGAAACCGTCATTGACGCTACTATGGACGATATGCGTAAAGACCACCCATTACTTGATTTCATTGACTTCACAAATACTTCCGCCGCTATCAAGTGGGTACTCAATAATCAGGCATCACAGGCGGCAACGTGGGACGAACTCAATACAGAAATTACAAACAAGCTCACAGGCGCAGTTGAAGTCATTGACCTGACTTTCTGCAAGCTTACAAGCTATATGTATGTCACAAAAGATATGCTTGAACTCGGTCCGCAGTGGGTTGATGCATACTGCCGCACAACTCTTTCGGATTCACTTTCAATCGGGCTTGAAAATGGTCTTGTTGACGGTGACGGTGTGAAAAAACCTGTCGGAATGACACGAAACTTTACAGGAAGTTTCAACCCGTCAACAGGCTATGCCCGTAAAACTGCAACTGCTGTCACTTCTTTCACTCCTGCAAGCTATGGCGCACTTCTCGCAAATCTCGCAAAAGATAAAAATAATAATCCCCGTACCGTTAGCCGTGTTATTCTGGTTTGCAATCCTGCGGACTATTTTACCAAAATCGTTCCTGCAACAACACTCCTCACGACAGGCGGTCAGTACGTTTCAAATGTACTTCCTTTCCCGACTGATATTGTCCAGTCTGTTGCAGTTCCGTCAGGTCATGCAGTTCTCGGTATCGCTAAAAACTACTTCATGGGTCTTGGTACATCAAGAGGCGGAAAACTTGAATATTCAGACGAATACAAATTCCTCGAAGATTTGAGGACTTACACAATAAGGCTCTACGGCAACGGCAGACCGAAAGATATTAATTCTTTCCTTTATCTTGACATTTCAGGTCTTGAACCGCTTGCAAACAGTTTTATCGTTGATACAGGCGAATGATGCTTGACGAACTGAAAAATTACCTCGATGTTACTTGGACAGATACCGCAACAGATACCAAAATCAGCGGTATTCTGTCCCGTGCGGAAAATATGATAAATAAATATGCAGGTACGGAAATCGACTTTGAAACGGATTTGACCGCAAAACAGCTTTTATTTGACCTTTGCAGATATATCTATTGTAATTCATTGGAGGATTTCAAAGTCAATTTCAGGGGCGATTTAATCGCTCTCAGAGCGAGATATAAAGCTGACGCAGAAAGCAGTGATGATTCTTGAATAAGTTAGATAAATCCACGAAAGACAAGTTTCTGACCTTTAACAGCGGTATTGTAAGCTTTTACAGGCTTGTAAATATCGCTCTGGCAGGTAACAAGCCCCTTTATGCCCGTCAGCTTATCGCCCGTATGAGATTTGAGTATGAAACTCTCGGAATGAATCGCTTTTATACGGCTTTGCAGGCGGATATAAAACTCGATGAACTTATCATCACGCCCCTGATTCGTTCTGTATCCACGCAGGATATTGCAGTAATCAATGATATTTCATACAGAATCGAACAGGTTCAGCACGTTTCCGACACGAAACCGCCTGCAAGCCGTTTTAGTTTGTCAAGAATACAAGAAAACGGAGGGGTATATGACAGTACAGCAAGTCCGTGATATGCTCCTGACTGTTCACCCGAATGTATATCACGCAGAATCTTCAAAACAGTCTGAGTATATCGTCTGGAAAGAAGTCGGCATGAAATGCTTTCACGCTGATAATCAGGTCATTCAAAAAGGCATTTACATAAAAATTGATTTCTTCACAAAGACAGAATTTTCAGAAATCCCCGATAATATCATAAATATTCTCAGTTGTAATGACGAAATCGCTGTCTGTGACGTAAATCTCGACTACGAACCCGATACGGAATATTTTCATACTGCGATTCTTTGCGAGGTGATTTAATGGGCTTTAAAATTGACGGACTTCTTAAATTATCAGATGATTTATATAATCTTGCAAAAAGTGTTGACGGTGAACTTGTACAGAATATGCTTGATGCAGGTGCGGAAGTGACCGTTGGCGAATGGAAAAAAGCGATTACAGATGCAGGACACATTGAAACAGGCTCAATGCATGACAGCGTTGCCGCAAAAATCCCGAAAAAAAATCCTAATGCCCGTGAAATTTATCCGCAGGGTACGGATAAAAACGGCGTAAGAAATGCTCATAAAGCCTATATCCTGAATTACGGTACAAGTAAAACAGAAAAAATCGCAGGTGATGAGTTTATTTCAAAAATTTATCAAGACCTTGACCAGAAGGTCTATGAAGCAGAAATGAAAGTCTATGACGAAGAATTAAAGAAAAGAGGTCTTTAAATATGGCAAAAATCGGTCTTAAATGCCCTGTTGCCGCTCCCATTACAGCGGAAAATTCAGGCGCAGCTCCCACATACGGCACAGGTTTTATAATCGGTCGTGCAGTTGCCGCAAACAAAACTATCAACTCAAACGATAATCCGCTTTATGCTGATGACGCTATCGCAGAAATGGATACAAGCTTTTCAAACGGCACGCTCGAAGTGACTGTTTCGGATTTTGGTACAGACAGCTCCGACAGCCTCACGATTCAAGCAAATTTGCTCGGTCATACGGTTGTAACTGAGGGTACAGCACCGGATACAATTCAGGTATTGCGTAAAAAATCGGGCGATGTTGCGCCTTATCTTGGTTTCGGATACTACAAAACAAAGAAATTAAACGGCGTTCTGATGTATGAAGCGACACTGCTTTACAAAGTACAGTTTCAGCTCCCGTCCGAAAATTCCAACACCAAAGGCGAGAATATCGAATGGCAGACCCCTACAATGACTTGCAGAATTATGACTCTGCCCGACTGGGACAATACTTACGAGGAAACTGCCATTTTTGACACCGAATCAGCGTGCAGAACATGGCTTTTTGGCAAGTTGAATATCACAGAGAATACAGGAGGTTGATTTCCGTGAAAAAATATACTGTTGAAATCAGCGGAAATGAGTTTGAAATCTGCTACAATACGAAAGCTATGACCGAACTCGAAAAAATCTGTGATAACCTTTCAAATATCGGTGAATGGCTTAACGATTCCGGAACTGACAGCGAGAAATTCAAAAAACTCTGCAACGTCATCACAATTCTGATTAACGGTGCAGTTTTCAGGCATAATGCGGAAATTGTCCTCGGTCTTGCAAATGGCGAGAAAAAGCCGTTTATTGAATATGATGACCTTATGTGCATTATCACTCCTGCGGAAGCACTTAAAGCAGCCGAAAACGTTTTTAAGTGCATCAATGAAAGTATAAGCTTTAAAGCCCCTGACGGTGAAGAAACTGACCCCGATTTACTCGAAACTGAAAGCGAAAAAAAAGACTGAAAGAACGGAATCTTTTGTCTGAAATAAAATCCTGCGGTTTCGCCGTCGGTATGAATTACAAGGAAATTCTCCTGCATACCTACGGCGAAATTATGGATATGTGGGTTTTGCAGAATTACAGAAAATCAAAAAAATAACCGCCCTTGTCGGACGGTCTTAAAATTATTTGAGATTAAGTTTTGAGATAAGTGCCTCCTGTAAAGTTTGTGAGAAATTTATGCCTGCATATTCAGCCTTGGCATTTATCCATGATGGAATTGAAAGTGTTTTCTTAACAAATTTTTTATGCTGTTTTTCACGAAATGGCGGCATATAGACTTCAATGAGCATTACAGACTGATTTTCATTTACTTCAATCTGATTAAACGGTGTAGGTTCAGGAATTTCTTCATTGTCCTCTTCCATGCCATAAAGATGAAGAAGAAGTGCCTCCTTTGCATTTTTAAAAGCCTGTTCAATTGTTTCACCGCAAGGCAGACAGCCTTCTAAATCAGGAAATTCAATCGCTATTCCGTTTTCACACATTTCAAAAATTGCAGGGAAAATATACGTATCTTTCATAAAAATTACTCCTTTCAACCCTTTCGGGCGGGGTCATAAAATTTTGACCCCTGATTGTCTTTCAATGCTTTTTACAGTTGGATATGGTACATCTTTTACGGGGTGAGTTACTGTAACTCTGCCTTTTTTAGTAGGGTGTTTGAATTGGTGGTGGTCACCTACACAGTTCACTTCATACCAACCGTCTTGTTTCAGCTTTTGCAGGATTTCTCTTGAAGAAACACTTCTCAATTTTCTCACCTCTTGTATATATTATAACACGTAATTTGTTACGTGTCAAGTGCTTTTTAAAAATTTTTCAGAAAAATTTATATTTTTTAGGACGGTGAAAGAATGTCGGAACGAGTATTAAAAACACGTTTATCCCTTGACGGTGAAAAGCAGTTCAAGCAAGGTTTAAAGTCTGTAAACAGCGAATTGTCCGTCCTGAAATCGGAATATAAAACCCTTATGACAGCCTTTGATGCAGGTGACAAAAGCATTGAAACTATCACAAAACTGCATGAAAATCTCGCTGCTCAGGTTGCCGCAAATCAAAGTAAAGCTGACGGACTTAAAGAGGCAGTTGAACGTTCCAACGAGACTTTTGAAGCTGCAAAACAAAAACTTGCTGATGCTCAGAGAAAATACGAGGAAACAGCCGCTGCACAAGGTAAAAATTCTGATGCCGCAAAAGAAGCCGAAAAGGAAATGCGAAAGGCTGAAAATGCCGTAAAATCCGCAGGAAATCAGTATGACGATTACAGGAAACAGCTTGCATATGCTGAATCCGCACTTGTATCAAGCAATCAGGCTCTTGAACGCTTTGAACGCACTCAGAACGGAGAAATAAGTGCTTTACAAAAACTTGGTGATGCTTTTAAGTCCCTCGGTGAACAAATTGGAAATCTGACGAAAAAAGCCGCAGAATTAAGCTTTAAAGCCGCTGAAACATCTGCAAAGGCTTTCGTTGAAGTCACTGAAACAGGCTTTAAAGCAGGTCTGAAAGCTGTTGAAACATATGCGGCAACATTCGCAAAAGCCGCTGAAACTGTCGGAAAATTCGCCTTTTCGGTAGGCTCTGACTTTGAATCGCAGATGTCTACCGTTGCATCAATTTCAGGTGCAACAGGTAAGGAACTCGACAGACTGTCCGCAAAAGCCTCGGAAATGGGCGCAACTACTTCATTTTCAGCAACAGAATCCGCTAAAGCCCTTGAATATATGGCTATGGCAGGCTGGAAAACTCAGGACATGGAAAACGGCTTGCAGGGAATTGTCTATCTCGCTCAGGCAAGCGGTGAGGAACTGGCGACAGTTTCGGATATTGTCACGGATTCAATGACTGCTTTCGGAATGTCTGCCGATCAGTCGGAATATTTCGCAAACGTCCTCGCAAAAACAGCCTCCAATGCAAATACCAATGTCGGAATGATGGGCGAAACATTTCAGTATGTTGCTCCTCTTGCCGGTGCGCTCGGATATTCAATCGAGGATATGTCCGCAGCTATCGGACTTATGGCAAATGCAGGCATAAAAGGCTCAATGTCGGGTACTGCGCTCCGAAACATCATCACAAACCTTGCAACTCCGACAGATGATGTCGCAGAAGCTATGGAAACTCTCGGAATCGCCCTCACAAATGAGGACGGAACGATGAAGTCTTTCCGTGAAACTCTTGACAGTATGCGTGCAGGTTTCGCAAATTTGTCCGAGGTCGAAAAGGCGCAGTATGCAAGCACTATCGCAGGACAACGAGGTATGTCGGGACTGCTTGCAATTGTCAATTCTTCCGATGAGGATTTCATGAAGCTTACAGAGGCTATACATGACTGTGACGGTGCGGCAGAAGAAATGTCAAAAATCCGCCTTGACAATTTAGCAGGGGATATTACGCTTTTCAAATCGGCTCTCGAAGGCGCAGGAAAGAAAATTTATGACGAAATTTCCGTCAATCTGAGAGGTATAGTGCAGGACGGCAATAAAATTATTGATTCTTTCAATGAAAGCGGCATACATTCTGCACTCGACAAATTAAAGGAGATTTTCAATAAAAATCTTACCGAAATCGAAAAGAATTTTTCAAGAATCGCTCCTCAGATTTTCGGAACATTCAATAAAATTATTGTCACAGGTGCGGAAATGCTTGTTTCTGCTATGCCGCTGATTACTCAGAAAATTATTCCTGCGCTGATTACAGGCACGAAAACGCTTGTCCTTGACTTTGTGGATATGCTGCCGGATTTCGTTCCTCAGCTTGCAGACGGTGCAGTAACTTTATTCAACGGTATTTTTGACGGTCTGAATGAAGTCACTGAAAGATTAATCAAATATCTGCCGAAAATAACAAGGGATTTAATTGACCGATTCACAAAAAATGCGCCTGAAATGTTCGATAAATCGCTTGAATTTTTTGCGAATATCGGACAGGCTCTTGCAATTGCAATAGGTCAGCTTATTCCGAAAATTCCGCAGATTATTTCAGGATTCATAAAAACTCTCACTTCAAAGGAAAATATTCAGCGTTTCAAAAATGTCGGAAAAGAATTTATCATCAATCTTGCAAGCGGATTTTCAGGCGATAATTCGGCATTTAAAACTGTTACTGCGAATATCACAAAAGGCTTTTCAAATATTTTCGGAGCATTTGAAAACATTGATTTCAGCAAATTGTCAGAATCTTTCGGCAATATTCTTAGCAGTCTTACCCCGATAATTGAAAAAGTCGGCGGTCTTTTTGAATGGCTTTCGGAAAATGTTCTCGCTCCGTTTATCGAATGGGCAGGAAATGACATTCTCCCGAACCTTTTTGACGGATTAGCCGCAGCAGTTGACCTTTTAAGCAGTGCATTGGACTTTCTGAAAACTCCTGCTCTTGCGGTCTGGGAAGGCTTTTTACAGCCCTTGCTTGGATATACGGGTGATATTGTCGCAGGTACAATCGGCTTTATTTCGGACGCTTTTCAAGGCTTATCAGATACTTTCAGCGGTGTTGACTGGGACGGTTACTGGCTTGATTTTGAGAATTTCGGTGATAACTGGATTTCGGGTGCAGAGGATATAAGCGACAGCCTTTTAAATGCCGAAGAAGATATTAATGATTTCTTCAACACTTCCGAATTTGGCGAATCATGGAATAATTTCTGGCAGGGTGTCGGTGAAAAAGTTGCCGATGTCGTTGCCGCTGTAAAAAATAAAATCAATGAAACAAAGGAAAAATTTGATAATTTTAAAGCCTTTGTATCTGACTGTTTCAAAATCGTTAAAGATGATTTCAACAGCCTTAAAAATAAGTTTACAACAGGATTTGAAGTCATAAAAACCGCTGTAAATACCGCAGTAAACTATTTCTCGGATAAAGTAAATGAATGGCTTGACGGAATCGAAAATATCAAAAATACCTTTTCAAATCTCATTGATATTGCTTGGAGCTGGGGCAGCGATATTATTGACAACTTTATAGGCGGTCTGAAATCGAAATGGGACGAGTGGACGGACACTTGGGAGGAGTTCGGCGAATTTATTTATGACCTGCTGCATCACTCCACACCTGAAAAGGGTCTGCTCAAAGATGATGACAAGTGGATGCCCGATATGATGGACAACCTCATACACGGCATAACCTCAAAACAGTCCGAATTACAGCACACAATCAGCGATACAGCCGAAATTATAAGCGGTCTGAATGAAAATGTTGAAGTCCCTGATATTACCATGCAGATAAAAACTGCATTTGATAAAGTCAATATGCCTGAAATGAGCCTTCCGTTTATGCAGGCAGGTGAGATTTTCCGCAGCAGTCAGAATAATTACAATACAAGCAATTACGACAATAGAACTGTTTATGCGCCTGTCAATGTCAGTATCAATGCAAATATCAATAATGATACTGATATCCGCACTATCGCTCAGGGCATAGCAAGGGAAACTCAGAAAAATCTTGCAGGTATAGGAGTTTATGAAGAATGAGTTATTTTATTTATAATAATATTGATTCACGAACTTTCGGACTTCTGAAACGTCCGCCTTTTGTCAGCAAATCACAAAAAAATCTTTCTCCTGTTGCTGTTCCCGATTCACCCGTGAAGTTTTATCCAGATGTAAACAATCGTGATGAAATCCAGATAACTGTAACTCTCGGTCTTAAATCCCGTGAAAATATCCGTCAGATTTATGCATGGCTCGATAATACAAGCGGCTCACTTTCTTTCAGTTCTGAACCTGACAAATGCTACTATGTGCAGAATGTAACAGTTGCCTCAAATTATCTTTCTCCTCGGTTTGGCGAACTGGAAATCACTTTTATCTGTCAGCCTTTCGCATATGCGGTCATGCCGACAGTGGTTGAATTTTCGGCTGAAACTGTTGAAGTTCCGAATAACGGGACGATTTTTTCATATCCCGAAATCAGCTTTATTCCGCTTGATGATGAAGTTATTGTAACAGTGAACGGTGCGGATTTTATTTTGAGAGGTCTTGCATCAATTGACGGCGGCGGAATTATCGGCAACAGAACTGTTGTGATTGACAGCGAAGTGCATATTACCTATTTTATAGGCTATACAGGTGCAAAATGGGCGATTAACGACCATACTTTCAACGACTATCCACGACTTCACACAGGCTTTAATTACATATCGCACAACGGCAACGCACAGAATGCTGAAATTAATGTGAGGGAGAGATTTTTATGACAGGAACAGGAACAGAACAAGACCCCTATATCGTTGAAACATGGGCTGAATTTGTCAGTGCTTTCAATGAAACGGACAAATATATCACTTTTCCTGATGATACAGTTATTGATTTCAATGATATTCAGGATTACAGCGGAAAACTCACAGGTCGTTACAATACAGTTCAGGGAAATGGTGTGTTTTTCAAAAATATAACAATGGATACTGGCGTTTTTATTTCAGCTACGCAAAAAAACAAGTTCTATGATATGAATTTCACAAATCTGTATTTTTCCGGTGATTCAAATTTTATATCATCTCCAAACAACAACGACTGGTGTCATTTTATAAACTGTCAGTTTTCAGGCGTTTTTCTTGGCAGCAGCAGTTTTAACGATTCAGGTGACAAAATATATTTCGGGACAAATATAAATTCTGTTGGTTGCGGATTTAATCTGCAACTGACGGAACAGGCGAAATTCAGGAAAACAAGCTATACTCAGTATTGTTATAACTGCCAGCTCACGCTTGACTGCGAAAGTTCTGCAACTGACCGCTCATTTGATATTTACAATTCGCTGATTGAGGGAAATATAGGCGGTGCAAACCGTTCAATATGGGCTGTAAACTGCATTGTAAATGCTGATATCGAAACAACTTTAACAAACAGCAATACATCAAGCATTTCTGTTTTAAATTCCGACAAAATAAAAACAGGCGGGTCAAGCAGTGGATTCGCAACAGTAACGGCAGAACAACTCCAAAATGCCGCTTATCTCAGTTCAATAGGCTTTCCGATAGGGGTGTAAATATGGCTTGGTATATGTCAGATGATTTCCCGATGAATGACCTTTTCCCCGATATTCCCGAAACATACATGGAAAGACCGTTCCCGAAAGCATTGTGGAGAACTGACAGAATCATGAACAGCGGCTTTCCGTGGCATGAATTTCTCCCGAATATTCAGGGAATTGATATGTGGTCAATGCCGCCCGAACGGAAAATTAAAGTCTACTCCATGTGGGAAAAACAGGACGGATTTCAGCACAACGGACTTGCAGTTCTTGACCCGATTTCATGTACATCTTTTCAGGCGGAAAACGGCAGGTGGGATATTACTCTTGTTCACCCCCTCGATGACTGGGGAAAATGGCGGTATCTCATACCGCAGAATATCATAAAGGCTAACGGTCAGCTTTTCCGAATTGATATGCAGCAGCCGAAAATCAATACGTCCGAAAGAACTGTAACAGTCATGGCAAACCATATTTTTTACGATTTGTCCCGTGATATTATCCTCCTGAATACAATTCCAGAACCGAATAATCAGAACTGGTATCCGCTTTTAACACTTACATGGATTATGCGGAACGGCGTTATCACTTCCGATAAAGAGGCACACCCTGCCGCATATTCCGAATATAATATATATGACTTTGAGTATTCAACGGATATTTCAGACGATAACAGAACTCAGTTTGACGGTTTCACAAACACAACTCTGACTGCGGCTCTCATCGGCGAAAGCAACTGCTTTATAAACCTTTTCGGCGGTGAACTTTACAGGAATAATTTCTATTTCAGCATAAACCAACGCATGGAAAATGCCCGTGAAAATGCCTTTTCTCTGCGGTATTCCTTTGATTTGCAGGAAATAGAATTTTCCGTTGACTACACAAATTTCATGACAAGACTTGAATTTATTGATATGTACGGAAATTGGAGCGGAAATCATTTCTGGGGCGATACAACGACAACTTATGCAACTCCTTCCCCTATTGCCCGTGCAGTTAAATTCAATGTTCCTCTTTCTGAGGATATCAGGCACAACTATTTCCAGTCTGTCGCTTATCCGAAATATACCTATAAAATCAAAATGGCAAATATCAAAGATGACCCTCGTTACAGGGATTTTCAGAATCTGCATGATATAAGGCTCGGCGACAAAGGCACTGTTTTCTGTGAGCCTCTGGGCGTGGAAACGGTTCAGAAAGTTATCGAAATTGAACGTGATGAATTAAGTCTCGAAATTCTTTCAATAACGCTCGGAGACAACACAAAATCTCTTGCCCGTTCAAATCCTTATCAGGGTATCACAACAAGCGGAAATTCTCCGACTGATTTGCAGTCGCAGGCTTTGCAGGAGGAAATCAGAAAGGCAAATCTCAAAACAATGAAACACTGGAACGGTGCAAATTCATTCAAATGGAGCGAAATTTCAGAATACAAATGGGGTGAAATCTATGAATAATACAACTTATTTGAACCTTAAAAAGCCCGAATCTGCGGACTTTGTGAATATTGCGGACTTCAATGACAATTCCGATACTCTCGATAATGCTTATCATGAAATTGAACAAATTCTTTCGGCATTGTCCTCCGAAATCGAAACAGCCCGCAGTACTTTCGCAAATCTCAACGCAAGGCTTGACGACTTTGAAACAAGAGTTTCAGCCCTCGAAAATGCCTGAAAAGAGGGAAAAATGCAGTATATCATAATGATAACAATAATCCTCGGCTTGGCGGCATCAGATTTTGTTACAGGTTTGATAAAAGCCTATATTTCGGGAGATTTGAACAGTACCAAAATGAGAAAAGGCGGTCTGAATAAAATCACGGAGCTGATTGTTATGACAGTTTCGTGCGGTCTTGAAATCGGTATCAGATACCTCGGAAAATATTACGACAGTCAGACGCTTGCAAATATTACAGGTTCGGTCACGGCAATAATTGTTTTTGGCTATATTTCGATAATGGAAGTGATTTCGATTTTTGAAAATTATGCTGAAATCAATCCTGATACTGCAACATGGGTCAGGAAAATTATTGAAAAGTTAAAAAAATAAAATTTTCTGAAACAATAAGATAATCAATGGTTTTATATTGAAAAAACTGCCGTTTTAAGCCGTTTATGTACAGAGAAATTTCTGTGCGGAAAGGAGTTAAAAATGATTTCAATAAGAAGTGAAAAATTCATAAAATACGAAAATAATCTTTCTGTTATGCGTATGGAAATTGATATCGACAGCGTGGAAGAACTCCCCGAAACTGACGATTTTTCGGGCAGAATATTGTATCAGGGTTCAATTGCATGGGATATCTCGACAGGAGATTTTTACGGACTGACAAGTACAGGCGAATGGATTCTCCAGAAAAGAGGAAATAACAATGGGTGAACTTTATAATATTCTCAAAGTGTTAAGTTTAGTCAGTTCGGGCGGCTCAGGAGGCGGCAGTGTACCTCACAGCGATGTAAATTTTTATGACTATGACGGAACTGTTGTACACTCATATACTGCGGAAGAATTTGCGGAATTGACAGAATTACCGGACAATCCCACACATACGGGACTTACAGCACAGGGCTGGAACTGGTCGCTTGCAGATGCAAAATTATATGTTTCAAAATACGGAAAACTTAACATCGGACAGATGTATATAACTTCTGACGGGAAAACAAGATTTTACATTCA
>JAEIGA010007743.1_pt1 | contig 16291 bp, 16 predicted proteins | sample 9270691 | NCBI WGS metagenome assembly JAEIGA01 (sample SAMN17057246, study PRJNA624740) | gut metagenome | biome: biome; isolation source: fecal sample | host: Bos grunniens | place: China: Xizang | collected 2019
GTAAAATAATTAGATAATACTTTTGAAATTTCTAATGCTCTTGAATGTCTTAAGAACATTTCTCTATCTTCTACATTTTTAGAAAAAATTAATATCTGAGTTTCTAAAGCAGATAATGTTATAAGAACTTTATTAATATCTTCAATCTCTTTTACAATATTGATATAAAGATTAGAATGTTTTTGATTATAACTTTTTCTAATTTTTTCATAAAATTTAAATAAATCTAATTGTCTATTAGCATTTATAAATTGCACTGTAGAAACTGAAACCCCATTTTTTAAAGTATTATTTAAATGATTTGAAACATTAATTCCTTTTTCTTGTAAATCAGTTAATAAAAGTATTACATCATTTTTAGTTATCATTTTTATTCTCCTTTGATATAATCAACTGGTTTGACTCCAGATGAATTTTAATTATAGTAATATAGTTTTATATCTTTTATATAATAATTCATCTGAAGTCATCTGATTTAATCTAGTCAAAATCTGGGTTATTATTGTTTGTCATATCCATTCCTAAATCTTCAGGAGATGGTAAGTCTCCACCAGATTCTTCTTCATTACTTGATTCAGGACTTTCAAAATCTGAAGAACTTCTATTGCTAAATCCACCTAAATCAAAATCCATATTTTCTGAATCAATATCATCATCAGTTAGTTCATCTTCTACTATTTTTTCTTCACTTTCTAGTTTATCAATTTCTTTTTGAATAATATCAGTAACTTCTGAATCAGTTAAAACATTTGATAATAATGATTTTAATATTTTTAATTTAGCTGCAGAATCTTCTATATCTGTTAATAAAGCCATAATATCATTTACAACAGCAATTTTATTAGAAAGATTTTCTCTTCTATCTTTTTCTTCAGATGTTGCAGGTGGCTGCATTCTAATAGTAAATTTATTTAAATAACTTTGTAAACCTTTATCAAGTAACATTAAATTAATAACATCTGTTAAAGCTTGAATAAAAGTATTTTGAATTCTTTTTATCATCTTTGCATATCTAGAAGAAATAAGAGATAGAGATTCGCCACCACTAAATCCAGCAGAATCGTCTGTATCACCAAAGTATTGTTTTGGAACTCTTAGAGCACCAAAGAATTTATTTTTGAAATAATCCAAATCAGCAAGAGATTTAACATCTACATCTCCACCAACTTGTTGAGTGCTTAATGCTCCTATACCATTATGAGTTGGTACATAAATATTATTTTCTATAGGACCAGGATTTGTATATTCAGTCATAGATTTTCCAACATTAATTGCTGACTTTTGTTCAATTAATTGTTTTATTCCTTGAAGATGTGGACCTACTTGTTCTTTTGGCATATCACCAACTTCAACACCTATAACTCTAGTAATAGAAGATTTAGTTAATCTATTTAATAGAATAGAATTTTCTAATAACATAAGTTCACGCCAAATTTTAAATACATTATAAAGAAGAGATTGTCCTCTTTTTACTGTATAACTATAAGAAGTTTCTGTATTAGAATTTGTTTTATCATCATCTAAAATAATATCCACTTCTTCTGGAGTTCTACTTGTATTATCTTCCAAACAAGCATGGACAAATGTTTTTGCATCATATATTTTTATATCTCTTTGTTTAAATTTATATTGATAAACGGGCATTTGAAGATTGTCCACTTTTGTTCTCGTCATAACTTCTGCTTCAATATAACCATGAGTTTTACCAAATTTTGTTAATTCAAATAGTTCAGCTGGATTTGGGTGCATTTCTATGTAATGAACATAATTATCATTATTTTTATATGCAACAATTTTTATATCTTCATTTAATGTTTTTTTCTTACTTTCATCATAAATAGAAGGATTTATTGAATTACTATCGTCTTCCATTTCTCCAAATATAGGATCTTTATATTCAGATTTTCTGTACAATCTTAAATATAGATCGCCATACTTACAAAGACTATGAATCCATTTATAAACATTTTTATCAATATTCATAGTATCTAAAAGATAATTAACATATGAAGCAACCTCTGAATCTGAAGATTCACACCAAACAACTTGTCCTTGGTCGTTGTATTCAGTAGCATCTTCTGCATATGTTTCAAGAACAGCTGCTATTGTAGGATCCTCACACATAGTATCTAAAAGATCATAGATTAAATTTCTACTTTGAGAAGCTTGTGTAAATGATTGTATTTCACTTATATCTAATTTTGACTCTAATCCTGCATTTATAATATTATCAAAAAAATTATTTGTAGTATCTACACCTATTTCTGGTTTTTGTTTAGGTATAGTTTCTATTTTCTTTCCATATTGATTTTCATCATTTACAAATGCAGATTTTTCTTCATTATTTAAATTATTATTATTTTCTAAAAAATTATTATTCATTTAATAACCTCTCTATCCATTAAAAATGGTTTAGATTAAAAGACTAAAATTCCTTGAGACGAATATAATGTAGAAAAATTATTAGTTGCTTTTCCCATTCCAAAATCTCTAAATTTAGTCTCATTTTTATTTATTACATTTTTTTGTTGTTGATTTATAGGATCAAAAATTCTGTTTAACTCATTTTGAAAATCTATAGAAATTTGTTCTCTTTCATTTGCATAATTTTTTTCAGAACTAACTTCTTTAATAGCATCTAGTGTTTCTCCATAATCAAACGAAAATTCATCTGCATGCTGTGAAGCATTATATACAGAAGCGCATACTGCGTCTGCCAAGTCTTTTGAACCAGATGATCCACCATCTGGATGGTCTATTTTACCACTATTTGCGTTTCTTTCTAGACCAACTATTTCTTCTTGTAGTAATTTACAATCAAACGTTATAATTCTATTTTCATAAATAACATTTTTAAAATAAGCATAAGGTTCGCAAACTTTGCTTTGATTAACTCTATCAACAGAAATAGCACTATAATTGAAACCTTTTGAAATTAAGTCTTGTTCTAGTGAAACATTTTGATAAGTATCAGAAGATATTCCTTTTATATTAAATCCTTGATCTCTTAACCAATATATAAATAATCTATTTTTTTCAAAAGATATTTGTCTACCTTTAGGAGCTTTTATGGCAACTCCGAAAGCTGTTTGAAAATAAACTTCTTCAGCAGAAGAATGATTATCAGATGAATGTTTTTTTCCAACTATCCATGATCCAGCTATACCAGTTTTATCTCCAGATACTGACATATCCAAATGAATATATAATGGTTTTCTCATCAATTCTTTTGAAACCCTAGATATATCGAAAAAGTCATAATATTGCATATTATCATCGGTTCCAATTTCTAGAATTTCTCTAGTAAATGGATTTTTTATTTTTAGATCTCTAGTTTCCATAAATTTAGCACCACTTATATATTTTGTAATATCACTAGAAGAAACTCCAGCAAAATCACATAGTGCTCTATCTATATCATCTTTGAAATCTGTTTTAAATTCTATTGGAACATTTAATATAGTATAACCTTTTGATCTATAAATATCTTCATCTTCACCATCTGGTATTATCTCAGAAGGTAAAAATCTATTTCCTTTTGCAACTTTAAATGTTCTTCCACAATAAGTATTTTTAGGCTTTACATTCCAAACTGGTTCATCTACTATTAAAGCACTTGAATCCTCATCTGCTAATTTTTTTCTCATATGTTCTTCAAGAAATGATTTTTCAGATCTTTTAGAGGAAGCTAGTACCATGAGTGTTGGATTTTTACCATTATGCAAGAATCTTGTTTTCATGCCACCTATTGCAGTATCTATCATATCAAGTGCTATTTTTTTCTGTTTATCTATATCTTGATTTTTAATGAATGATATTTCATCAAAAAATGTGAAATATATGGGCTGTCCGATTACATGAGATGATTGAGAGCCTATAATTATATTTATAAAATTTGGTGGATTCCAATATGGTTCATTATTCTTTTTTGTCATAGTGCCTCTTTTAACAAACCATGGAGATTCTTTTACAGTAGCTTGAAATTTTGAAATACCTATTTCTTCTGCTAGTGTAAGTGTTATGTTCATAAAAGCAAAGGCAACCTTTTCAGTTGGTTTTAAATTAAGATAAAGATGTGGATCTTTTAAGCACATAATTCTATGCATCATATATAAACCAACTGTAATAGCTATTTCAGATTTTCCAAGACCACGAGCGCCTGATTCTATAAAATTGTTATAACTAGTTGTATATGGATCTGGGAAGAGTTGTTTTAACTTCTCTTCCCAATACTCATATAATTTACATTTTCCATCTGGAGAATACCAAGCATTTCCTAAATATCGTCTATCTTTTATAAATGTTATTATATCAACTGGGGCTTCTTTATAATCAGATAAAATTAAATTATTTAATTTTTCTGAACTGCCTTTTTGAGAAAATTCTTTTAATATTTCTAAAGCATATTTTCTTTCTTCTTCTGATAAATCTTTTAATTCTTCTATCTCTAATAAGTTGTTGGGCATAGCTCAATCAACTCCTTTTATTATTCTGAATCTCTTTTAGAGAATATATTTTATAAAATTTGTTTTTCTATCTATCATTTGATAGATGATATTCCATGTTTTGATTGTAAGCTTCCGGTTACTTTCATACCTGCTCCTTTCCTTCGCCGGACCTTACCTGCCTGAGGTAAGTATACAACGAAGGGAGTGAAAGGTCAATGGGGGATTAGTTATCATTATTTGTTTTTATACATAGGATAATCATTTTCGCTGGATGCCGTAAATATAAGGTGCATAGGAGCATCGGAGTGATACACAAATTCGACTCCATAACTCCCATTTACCGTATATGCGCACAGCACCGGCCAAACAGCAGAATAACTCTCACCCTCCTGGTATTTCAAATACACGGGCGTTCCGGACATAAGGGCATCATGAATTTCTTTCCACGTTTTATCGAGAACTTCATCGCCAGAGACCGAATCAATGCTCAGGCCAACCAGCATAATATTGCTTTCGCCACCGCCTGGTTGACCATCAACTGTAACAGATGTTTTACCATCTTCTTTACTGATTTGAAGATCAGGAGTTCCTTGCATCGAATTTTCAAAATTAATATTCAATTTATTTTCTTTTTCATAAATAACCATTTATATTATTCTCCTTCAATTTTTTTAGGTTCTTCTGGAAGTTGCATAATACCATTAAAATAGCCTGTACCTCTTCCATTTCCATTAAATGGAGGATTATGGTATAAATCATATACATTTTTTACATCTGCTTTATCTTCTATAGAACAATAACCTTGTTTTTTATAGAATTCTAAATCCTCTTTTAATGTTCTTCTTAACATCTCTTTACATGCTTCCATCATAGCAGCATGTTCAGCTTCTTTAGTTTCTTTTTCTTCTTTGTTCTCTTGAACTTTATCTTCTGCTTTTTTCTTAACAGTTCCCATAAACCAACTAACGAGGAATCCTACAACTCCTCCTATTACAGTTGTTAATATTAATAAATATATTTGATTTAATTCCATTTTATTTCTTTGCTCCTTAAAAATAAAGGAATATTTGTTCTATATAATTTAGCATCCAAATATTCCTATATTAAAAAATTGATTTATATATATATTTAACTACTTTCAAGTGTGATCATAAATGGATAAGAATTATCATCAAAGTCGTAACTAAATTTCATGGGTTCAAAGCTGCCATAATTTATGTTACCAGAACCGACAAATATAACTGATTCAAATGGCCATATACTAAGTACCAGACCGTATTCAGAGAATGAAATAGTCTCTCCGGTGTCTTTATTTGTAAGTGCGTAGTCCCTCTTACAGACAATATTCCTTCCAGAAGCAAATGCTTCTTTGATTTCGCCAATAGTTTTATCCATCACTAACTTCCAATCAGGATATTCTTGATCTGGCACGATATTGACAAGTAAGGGACCGCTACCAGATCCACCACCAGAAGGTTGGCCATCAACTGTAACAGATGTTTTACCATCTTCTTTGCTAATCTGCAAATCAGGTTGCTCACTTACTTCATTATCAAAATTAATATTTAACTTATTATTCTTTTCATATATTAACATTATATGCTACTCCTTTAAAAATTATAATACACTATTTTCATTATCTGCTCTAATATAAATATCATTAATATTTATACTAATTTCTGGATCACTAGTACTTATTTTCCAAGAACACATAATACTTTTATATTTAAAATAAGAAACACCGTCTATCGATTCTACTTCAACAAAAAATATTCCAGAAGCACAAATTTCAAAATCAAAACTTATTCTTGAAATAAACACGCTTACATTGGGTAAAGTATAAATTTTATTTCTACCAAAATCACTCTCATCATAACAAACTATAGCAGATTTTTCAAAATTAATATAATCACCTATAATTTGTCCCATTTCATCTTCTGTTTTATCAACAGAAGGGTTTTCAACATCATAAAATTTTACAACATTATTTGTATTTAAAGATTCTAATGAATAAGTATTATTAATATTAGCTACTGGAATTTTTCCATTATCTTGAGCTGTAGCTGTAGGTAATCCACTTAAACCTTTAATAGCAGTACTATTTAACCTTTTTATCGTTCCACCATCTTCTACTAAGATATGAGTTGAATCTTGAGAAGTAAAACTATCTTCAGCTGGTACTTGACTTAAAACTATATTTTCTGGCATTATTTATATATTCTCCTTATATAATTTTTCTATAAGATCACCTTTTGAATTTGATAATCTTTTATTTTTAATAGTTTCTAAAATATCTATTCCTCTTATTTTTTCTAAATAATTTAGATATTCTTCATATTCTCTATCTTTAATTTTAAATGAAATCTTGCCACTTCTTTCAAAATTATGAATAGAAGTATTATAATTTCTTTGTAAAGTAGGATCATCTATATCTTTTTTCTGTAATAAAATTATATTTTCAATATTATTATTTTCATGATTTCCATCTTTATGATGAATTATATAATCATTATGATTAAAATTTCCACCTAAAAATGAATGAAGTAAGCTACAAACAAATTGTCTTAAAGAAGTTTCTCCTCTATAATGTTGTTTCTTAATTTCTTCATCTTCTAATAATATAAATCTCATTTATTATTTCCTCTTTAAAGTTATCAAGAGTAAACATGAGCATCATTTTTATTTTTTAGCATATTTAGCCCTCTTTCTTGATTTGTCGTACCGCCCCGCTTCAGTGGAGCGGTTTTCGTGTACTTTGGATTATGACTTAAAGTACTATATTTAAACTATGTATTATTAAGCGATGCGATAGAATTTCCGTATCCAATGCCTATACTAAAGATACCAGTTGATGGATTGAATGGGTCGCCTCTTAGCCAAACAGTGTTTGAATATTTGCCAACATCACTGTACAGTACATTGTTGATAAAGTCGCAGTATACACGATTGTTTTGTGGATTTCTACTTACTTGATAAGGACACATTGCATACTGTAATTTTGATTTAAACACGTTGTTTTTCAAAACAACGTACTGATTGCCTTGTGTGCCATTACTATCGTGAAAGTACAATGCTCCAAGTGTACCCTCATCAGAATAATCACCCCTATTTGCAATCTGATTGTTTTCAAGGATGCAATCGTCAAGTATAAATGTCATATCTTTACGAAGTCCAACTCCCATAGCGGGGAAAAAGTCCGACCTAATAGTACAGTGATGAAATTCCACTTGCTTGCCAACAGCATAATCCTCATCTGTGTCAATATGTACTGCGTATGCCCCTAAATCAGACACTCCAATTTCTTGTGAAGTGCCATTTATATAAGGCTCTTCAATAGTAAGATTTTCAAAATAACCACAAGATACATATAAAGCATGATGTCCATATCTTCCATCCGTATCACGAATGATACATTGATTTCTATCTGCTCCAATTAATATCACTCTTTTTTGCAAGCAAGCAGACATATCCTGATTGTACACACCTGGTTTAATAAAAATAACTGTTCCCTCTGGTTCTGTCTGCATGGCTGAAAGCACACTGGTATAATCTCCACTACCGCTTGGGTCAACAACTACAACTGCAGATACAATTGTGGTGTATAATCCAAAGGCGAAGTCAAGATTGTAAGACCCGGATGGTGTTACGGTGTCGCCAACGCTTGTTCCCTCATAAGTATATCTTGTCATTTCAATTCTTCTATCTCCAGATGCTTGATATACTATGCCGTTTTCCGTGCTATAAAAGCCGATATATACATCACTATTAGCAGTCACACTTTCCGGAACATAGATTGACTGTCTTGCTTCTGCATTTACTGTGATAGTTGTGTCGCTAAGTATTTTGTATGTGCCGTTGCCGTTATCACCCAACAGTATAATGTGCAAAGTTTTACCTGTATTAAGACCAGATGTAAGATTTAAGCACACCAGTTTAGCGGCTGTTCCTTGCGGAATATATGCCGATGTAGCCATCCATACATATGCGCCATTCAGACTCGTCCCAAATGGATACGGAACTGCTGCACGGATCTCATTGGGATATACAATCCCCTCAACGCTATTTAATGCACTCTTTAGCTCACCAATCTTATCACCAGTCGCCTTCGCATCCGCCGCAGCATTTGCAACACTTAAAGTATCATTAAGTTCTAATTTATTTTCAAGAGAATTATAATCATATTTTACAACTGTTCCATTTATATTAAATCCTTTTACTGTTTCATTTGGCATTTATCTATCTCCTTTATGATATTACTAATGTAGCATTTAATGCAACTGAGTTTGATAAATAATATTTTCCATTTTCATCTACCATTAAAGATTTTCCAGCATCACTAATAGATGTTTCTGGTAAAATATCCTCTCTCAATTGATTTATATTTTCTTCTGTCATATTTTCAACAGTTTCTAACAAAGATTCAGGAGTTAAAAAAGAATCATCGAGTGGTTTTTCATCTATTAAAATCTTTGTTTTGTTATCTTCTTCTCCAATACTAATATTTGGAGATTTTATGACAGAATTTTCAAAATTTATATTTAATTTATTATTTTTTTCATATACTATCATTTATAATCACCTAGCACAAGTTTTACCCAAAATTAAGAATTCCATTAGCATCTAAGTTAAATCCTTTACTATCAACGTACTGCTTATTTGCAGCATCGTCTTCCTGCTTCGGCAGCTCAAGGTTCCGCAGCCTGAATGCATTTTCCTGCTGCCCATTGAACCCATCTACATACAAAACAGCGACGTCATCTTGCCCATCCGTGTCTTTCGTGGTGATCATACGTACAAATGCGTCATCCGCGCCATTGATGCTGTTAATGGTTACGGAAGTGAACTCAGGATCTGTCGGAACGTCGATGATTGCTGTGGCAATCGCATCATCAACATAATTCTTATTCGCTGCATCTGTTCCAGAAGTTGGAGTTGCTAAATTTATAATTTTATTAGTTCCATTTAAATTTAAATTTCCTGTCATTGGAATTGAACCATTTTTTAACAGTCTATTATTAAAAGCATCAGATATACTTGTTCTAGCAACTGCAGGCGCCCAACAAGTTGAATCCCAGTTACCCCAAGTTTGATCTATACAAATATATAATTTTCCAGTAGAACTATCGGGATACCAGCAATAATCACCTTCTCCATACTGTGTAGACACAGAATAGTCCTCTATTTCTCCTGAATAATCATACGGTATTCTTAAATCAGCTAATTCTGGTATATTAATATTAGAATTAGGTATTAAATATATAAACCACATGTGTCTAACTGAACTTTGACTTCCAGAACCATAGGGAACTATTGCAGTCATTCTATATGTATCAGAATCTATTGGTCCAGTTGTTACAATAGCATCTAGTCTTCTATCAAAAGAATCATCTATATCTAGATTATAGTATGCACTTAAAAACTCTACTTTATTTGAAATATTATAACCTACAACATCATAAGTAAATGTAGAAGTAGACGGTGTTTGAGAAGTAGGTGTGTCCATATCTACTTTAACTATAGAACAAGCATCATATGCCTCTGATAAACCTCCAGATATTATTTGATTTATCCTATTGTTTATATCAAAACTTAACTCGCTATTCTTATTATCTACATAATTTTTATTTGCTGCGGCAGTTCCAACTGTTGGAGCTAATACACCTCTTATTTCTATAGGTGAATCATTATTACCACTTAATGTTAAATTCTCATCATTTAAATATTCTAAATATATTTCTGAATCTTGTCCATGTAAATTAATACTATAACCATTTATTCCTATAATAGAATTATTAGAATTACTATTTACTATTAAAGTGCCATCTATTTCAGTATTTTTATCAACTTTTAAATTATTTTTTAATATAACATTTCCATTATTTTCTAATGTTCCATTATTAATTATATTTTTAGATTTAAAATAATCAGAATTATCTATATGCTGAATGTTACTTCCAACTATTCTATATGTATTGCTAGATACAGTATTAGAATTATAAAAATCACAAACATCTATACACTTAGACAATTGGCCATCTATAGTTGCTTCATAAAAAACTTCTAAATGTTGTTTAGAATTTGTATTATTTCCAGCTACTTCAAATAATGCTGTTCCTTCAGTTAAAGATTCAATATAACCTTTATAAGGAACACCATCTGTAGTTATTAAAGTTTTAACAAATGTTTCTATATCTTTTCTTTGTGTAGGTTGCTGTTGATCTCTCCACTCAATATAATCATCTGTAAAATCTTTATAAAATTTACTTCTTATTAAACTGTTTTTAGTTTTTTGAACGTCATCACCATTTACAACAAGTGAATATGTATCTTCTGTTACTACAGAATTTTCTTCTACATTTGCTAATCTAAAAAATTCAAAATTCATATTCTGTAGATTCCTTTCTTAGTAAGGTTTTTCTGGAAATTTAACATTATATGGAAAACCTTCTTGAGAAGGAAGATCTCTTAAAGCTTGCCTATACTTAGCCCAATCTCCAGTTAATTTTTCACTTAATGCTTTAAAAAACGGCTTCCAAGAAGCAAATGTATTTCCATCTGGAATCTCTACATTTAATCTATCTAAAGCCATTTCGCAATCACTTTCAGCAAGAAGTTGATTTCTTTTTTCTCTTAATTTTTTAGATAATTTTATTTTCTCTTCTTGTTTAGCTCTTTCTAAAAGCATCTCTTGATTTTCTTCTATAAAATTCTTATAATCTGATCTAAATAAAATATTTGTTTTATATTTATCATAATCATAAGTTATTATTTCTTTTCCATTTATATTTTCTTTATTCTCTTTTATATTTTCTGCAAAATATATTTCTATATCTGTTTTTGTATGAACTATATCATACTTATTAGGTTTTATTTTTCCAGTTACTAGCATTGGTTAAACCTCTTTATCAAAAATTAATCTAAAATCCAAAATTCTGTTTCTTTTACAATAGTATAAACATCATAATCATTCTCAGAATTATTATGCTTCATTTTAATAGAATAATAGTATTTTCCAGGTAATAAATATTCTGTATCAGAAGGTTTTATTTTTATTATAATATCACCATCTTGATCTACATCTTGTAAAGTAAATACTTTCTTAAGAATTGCATCCTCAAATTTTTGATGAATCTCCATTAAACCAAAATAGATGGTATCATCTTGAGTAATTTCATAATTAGAATAATACATATTATTACCATCTTTAATGTCTAAAATCAATTCATTAGAATCTCCTCTAAACATTTTTATTATTCCTAAATCCATAGCCCACAAATTATTTATCATACTCAGCAACACCATCCTATATAAAACTTTCTATATCTCTTTTTGAAGATACCATTGTATCTTGAACAGAATTCTTTACTATAAGTACAAATGTTCCATCAGTATAAAAAGAATCATCAGTATAAAAATCAACAGAACAGTTATATATCCCATTAACTAATTTATCCGATAATTCTTTATCTATAACAATATTAAAATCTTGAGAGGGAAGAAATTCTTTTGAATAAACTTCTTCCCATCTAAAATTATAAATATTAAATTTTATTTTATCTACATCAGAATATTTATTTGATTCTAAAGTAACTCTTTTAGTTCCATTTTCTGGATAAGTAAAATTATCTAATCTTTTCCAAGAATAAATAGAAGAATCTAATGACTCACAAACCCAACTTTCTACTGTTTTTATATTATAAGCTTTTTGTCCTTTATAACCAACAGTATTTTCAGTAGGTTCTTCTCCTTCTAGTTCATATATAATCGCATCTTCTTCAACACAAATAACTTTATTTATAGAATAAGGAATTCTTACTGTATCGCCATAGCTAAAAGAATATCCAATAAATCTTCCATATGCATCATATTCTTTTTTAGGAACATTTTGATTAAAAATTTTTTGTTCTTCAAATATTTTCTTTTGATTATTTGGAACATATGTACTAGACAAATTTTCATAATTATCAAACATATTTGACATTTTATATATGCTCCTTTTATATTAATTTTTATTCACTATCTTGTTTATTTTTTCTTGATTTATAATTAGCTGAATCTTTAAAATTAGATTTAACTTTTTCTCCCTTACCTCTTAAAAGATCGCTCATAGATTTTCCAATAGATTTCATATATTCTTCTACTGTCATTTCTTGAACATCTTCAGGAACTTTGATAACAGCTGTATATTCGCAGCCATTAACAGGTTTTACTAACTTCTTCATTTTAAATTCTAAACCTAATTCATCAGCACACTTTTTAGCTAATGAAGCCTCATCTTCATCATGGACAAGAACTCCAATACCTTCTTCTACAAAAGCTCTTCTATCATCTGCTTTTCCAGTAACCATCTCATCTTTTTGAGCAGTTGGATAGAAATAACCTCTCTTTACTTTTCCATCTCTTGTTTTAATAGTAGGTTCTACTTCAGCAAATTTCCATTTAATTCTAAAATTACTCTTATTTATACCATATCCAAATAATCTATCATTTAATAAATCTACTACTGTATAATCATCTTCTTCATCTTCACTAGCATACTCTAATAAATTTAATTCTTTATTTAGACTTTTTTTTTCTTCTAAAGAATCTTCTGCATCATCTTCATTTTCATCTTCAAATATAAGTTCATTAACTCTCATAAATCTTTCAATATCATCTTCTGAGCACCAGTAAATGAGATCTTTTACTATATCTTTAGCGTTCACTTCATCAGCTTCTAACATATCATAAAGCATATCAGAATATTCTCTTGTGTTATAATCTTCATCAACAATAGATTCTTTAAATAAACCTTCATCAAGAGTTAATTTTTCAGTATATGGCTTAATAATTATTTTCTTACCAGTATCAGGATCTTTAGGAGTAACACTTTCAGCATCTTTTGCTAATTTTGTAAAAACTTCTTTTGAATTCTTATCAAACTTTTCATCATCTTCTAAAGCATCACCCATGACAGGAGAAATATCGACTTGCAAATTTTTTAATCTCTTAATTCTATCAAGATTATTATCATTTCCATCCATAGATTTTTCCCAATCTACTGCTTCATTTACATTATTTTTCTTATATTTTTCAAATAAACCCATTTTAGTATCTCCTTAAACTAAATAAATATCAAAACCACTATTAGGGCCAAAGTCATCATCAACAGTCATGTCAGACATTTGTTCTGAAGCTTCCTGTTCACCTTCAGTGATGTCTTCAACATTTCCTGATATAGTCTTTAATATTTTCTGAAGTTGTCCCACATGCTTATTTTCTTCACTCAAGATGTCCTCAACAACAGGAATCATATCATCATTACCATTATTTTTAATTACCATTAAAATATCATTATATTCAGAAATAGTTTCCCATTCTCCATTAATAGCATGAATTAACATATTTGCTAATCCAGTATCAGCAGCAGTTTGTGGAGTTTCTTGGGCAAGATCTTCTGTTAATGATTCATAATAATCATCTTCATCTTCTTCCCAATCATCTTCATGGCCTTCAATGTATTGATTCATATTTTTAAGATCAATATAACCTTCAGATGTTCCAATAAAAGGAAGACCTATTCTATATGTATTAGAACTAGGACTTATCTCGTCTTGATGATTTTCAGCCATTTTTCTTATAAGACGATCTATTTTACCTTGTATCTCAATAAGATCATCATAAGAAACTCTATAATTATAAGCTTCTTTTAAATTTTCTTTAACCTCTTGTTTAGAAGTAAATACAATGTTTTTACCATCATATTGTTTTTTAATTAATTCTTCAGCTTTTTGAACATTTACAGCAGAAACATCTTGTTCTGATTTTGTACCATCAACTGTATAAACCATGTGAAACTTCATCATACCAGAAGTATCTTCTTCTAATTCTTCTTCTGTTCGCTTTTTAATTCTTAAAGCTTCTAATTTATAATCTTTAACTTGTTTAAATTTCATTTAATATTACCTCTTATAATTTAGCAAATTATATTAATCAATATTACTCATACTAAATTAAAAATTTTTAATCCATATATTCTAAAAATTCTTTATACTCTTCAGGAGAAGATTCTCTTACATGAAAACCTTCTTCATCTAAACTAACTTTCCAATATTCCTTAGCATCTTTTTCTGAATTAAATTTACGAATATCGAAAACATCAAACATATCTGAATATATTCCATCTTCAGCACTACCTGGAGTGTATTTTACTAAAGCAAAAAATTTCTGATCATCATATTTTTCTAGCTGTTTATCATTATCTAAATGATCTTCTTCATGCGCATCTTTAAATTCTGTTAATGACTCCACAGTAAATCTATGTTTCTCATAAATATCTTCTTCTGAAACTCCTTCGGGATATTCTCCATTTTTAGAAACTCTAGCGTCTTTATACTCAACGTTATTTTGTTTTCTAGCTCTATCTAAAAATTCAGGATCTAATTCAGGACCATTATTACTTCCCCAAAGTTTCCATTTACCATCAGGTAGTTGTACCCACTTAATGTATTCTATACTTTCTTTTAATGCTTCACTGAAATACTCTAAAGAATCTTCATCTTCAGGGTTTATTTCAAGCTGAAGAGTAGCACCACCGTCATAGAAAAGAATAGCAGCTAAATACTTATCTTCTCCGCTTGTTTTGGTATATACTATATAACTATCTTCATCAACACTACCATCATATCTATCTACTAATTTAAAGCCATCTTGTTCTAATCTCTCTGATACTCTACTTGCAGACTCATCATCAGGATTTAAATCTAAAGATAGAGTTCCAGATCCTATCCATTTATATACTTTATCTGTTTTTTTATCTTCACCTGCATATTTTTTTAAAAGATAACTTGTTTGTAAATCTAATGATTCTTCTAAAGATTCATCCTTTAAATCAGTAAAAAGAAAATATTCTCTAGCCATTGTTCTTACTAAATTAGCAATAGCTTTTGAAACTCTTTCTGCTTGATCAAATCCAAAATCATTTTGCTCTGGAAGATCATTAATTTTAGAAGCAGCTAAAATATCTATGTTATCCAGTGCATCATATATTTGATCATTTACAAGATCAGCATATTGCTGCTTGATGGGATTAGAATATGTTACCATATTATCCCATCTAGCAGAATAATTTTCGATTAAGTCTTTAGATTCTTTTAAAGATTCATATTTTTTATAATCTTCTACTCTTTTTAATAATCTAGTTAAAGAATCTATTACGTCATCCATTTGATAAAATTCTTTTGCAATATCAGAATCATAACCTAAGTCATCAATAAAATGAAGTACTTTAAAATATAAATCTTTACTATCTACTTCTTCATTTAATTCTATATCTTCAAATAAATTTTCATTTAATATCATTTTAATATACCTCACCAATCCATAGGATCATACTCAAGCTCATAAAGCCTATTTCTTTCCTCGTATTCTTTTTGAGAAGCAGCATCTTTAAAATGCTCTAATACTTCGTATTCATATTTCTTTAGTAAATAATCAAAATTATCTACAACCCACTCCATATATTCTTGTGTATCTTCTGGAGCATCATCTTCCATATCAACACAATAGTCCATTAGATATTCTAAAACATCATCATAATCTGCTTCATAGTCATATTCTCTACCATCACCAAGATCTTCATAATGAAGATTTACTGTATAGTATTCTTTTAATTCTTTATCTTCATTTAATGACTCATCCATATCATTTTCCCAATCTTCTTTTTTACCATTAAGGAAATCTTTAGCAGCTATTTCACTATCTTCAGGACCCCAGTCAATAAAACCGGTATCTTCTTCAACAACAAAATAAACTATAGGAGCAGCCATTGCTTTCTTTTTAAAAGCAACACTATCGAAATCATA
>JAEIGA010007744.1_pt1 | contig 16291 bp, 12 predicted proteins | sample 9270691 | NCBI WGS metagenome assembly JAEIGA01 (sample SAMN17057246, study PRJNA624740) | gut metagenome | biome: biome; isolation source: fecal sample | host: Bos grunniens | place: China: Xizang | collected 2019
GGCGACTATGTGACTACTGAAGATGGTACAGGAATCGTGCATATCGCGCCTACCTTTGGTGCAGACGATGCGTTCGTAGCGAAGAAAGCCGGTGTGCCAGGTATGGTATTTATCACCAAGAAAGGCGAACAACGCCCAATGGTGGATATGACGGGTAAATTCTTCAATATCGCCGATTTAGACGAGGATTTTGTAAAGAATCAAGTGGATGTATCGGCATATGAGCCATGTGCTGGACGCTTCGTAAAGAATGCCTATGACCCTGCTCTCACCGAGAAAGATGAGACACTCGATGTGAGCATCTGTATTTGGCTGAAGGGCGAGAACAAGGCGTTCCGTATTGAGAAGCATGTGCACAATTATCCACACTGCTGGCGTACGGATAAGCCAGTGCTATATTACCCACTCGACTCATGGTTTATTCGTTCGACCCAAGCACGCGAGGAGATGATGTCCCTCAACGAGACTATCAACTGGCAGCCAGAGAGTACAGGTACAGATCGCTTTGGTAAGTGGCTAGAGAACTTGAACGACTGGAACCTCTCGCGTTCACGCTACTGGGGAACACCATTGCCAATCTGGCGTACAGAGGATGGACAAGAGGAGATATGTATCGGTAGTATCGCAGAACTGATGGAAGAGATAGAGAAGTCCATCAAGGCGGGCTTTATGACTGAGAATCCATACGCGAAGCACGTGGTAGGCGATTATTCCAAAGAGAACTACGATCCTAGTGTGATCGATTTGCACCGTCCATATGTGGATTATATCGTGCTGTGCTCTCCAAGTGGCAAGCCCATGAAGCGCGAGTTGGATTTGATTGACGTATGGTTTGATTCGGGTGCAATGCCTTACGCACAAAACCACTATCCATTTGAGAATCAAGATGCACCACGCACCGCAGACTTTATCTCTGAAGGTGTGGATCAAACCCGTGGCTGGTTCTTCACCTTGCATGCTATTCATACGATGATTGAGGGTAGTGTGGCATACAAGAATGTGATTAGCAATGGTTTGGTATTGGATAAGAACGGCAACAAGATGTCGAAGCGATTGGGCAATGCCGTGGATCCATTCGGAGCATTGGATAAGTACGGAGCAGACGCGGTACGCTGGTATATGCTGACTAACTCCAGTCCATGGGAGAACCTGAAGTTCGACCCATCAAGGAGGTGACTGCGGCGTATGAGGCGTATGAGCCCACGAAGGCGGGTCGTGCTATCTCGGACTTTGTGCAAGATGATTTGAGCAACTGGTATGTTCGCTTGAACCGTAAGCGTTTCTGGGGCGGTGAGATGGATGGTGACAAGCAAGCCGCTTATTACACGCTATACACTTGTCTGAAGACTATTGCTCAGTTGATGGCACCAAACGCTCCATTCTATGGTGACCGTTTGTACCGCGATTTGACCGATGAAACTAGCGGGGTCCCCGAAAACGCTCGTGGCGTTTTGGGGTGCTCTGTGCATTTGAGCACATGGCCTATAGCCGATGAGGCACTCATTAACCTCGAGCTCGAGCGCAGTATGTCACTCGCACAACAAGCCACCTCTATGATTCTCTCACTCCGCAAGCGTGCTGAGAAGAATGTGCGCCAACCTCTCCAAAAAGCTGTTATCCCTGCGCCTGACCAAGAGACCCTCGAGGCACTGCTCCGTGTGCAAGACCTCATCAAGAGCGAAGTGAATGTGAAAGAAATTGTGATTGTGCGTGCGGAGGATTCGGAGATAAAGCTTGTGAAGAAGATTAAACCAAACTTCAAGGTACTGGGCAAGAAAGTCGGCGGCATGATGAAACAGTTGGCTGCTGCTATCGCTCAAATGAGCCAAGATGATATTGCTGCGTTTGAAACTTCTGGAACTTTTGAGCTTTGCAACTACGCGCTTGTATTAGAAGATGTGGATATCATCACGGAAGATATGCCAGGTTGGCTGGTAGCCAATAATGGTGTGATTACTATCGCTCTCGATATTGAACTCACCCCAGCATTGATTGAGGAAGGTATCGCACGCGAATTGATTAATCGTATTCAAAACCTTCGTAAGTCATCCGGTTTGGAGATTACGGATCGTATTGCTGTACAATTGGAGAACCGTGAGGAGATAGCTGCAGCAGTAACTAACTGCAACGAGTATATTGCTTCGCAAGTATTGGCTACCTCACTCGTTTTGGTGGACAACCTCTCCGATGGCATCGCCCTTGAGATGGACGGTTACAGTGTAAAATGCTTGCTATCTAAAGCGTAAAAAAACAACATAATACTTTGCACCATTTTGATACTCCGCACCTTATAAGGGCGGAGTATGTGCATTTATGGGGAGAAACTTGTTGGATTCCACTGTATCCAAAAAACTTAGTTAGAAGCATTTGGCTGTTATGTTAATGCCGAATGGATAATAGAGAAACTTACGCCATACATTCTACCCAAATTAGCCACCGGCTCCGCGACTACTTCGCGACCATGAGAGCACATCTATAGCCTATCTCCGGCTTATCTTCAGCTACAAAAGCATAGAAAAATTCTACATAAATATCAAAGATATTTCTTATTCTTAACCCGTTGGCGGAATTAAAGTAGCGCATGTTTAATTTGCCCAAGCGGTTTGTTGTTAATAAAGTTTATATATTGTAGGATAGTTAATGCGCTGATTTTGCTGATAATACGAGCAAATAATCCTACTTATTGTTTAGCATAATTGCGACAAAGCATAAATTGGTCAACCATCTGTGAGAAAAGCGTTTCCACACGTTTCCTTGCCTTGTCAAAGGGAGCAAAAGTTGGTTTCCAATCCTTTTGATTCAAACGGTATGGCACTTCCAATCGAATCTCGGATATCTCGAACAAGTCCGGTTGTACGGACGCACTCAAGTATCCTTTGTCGCCGAGGAAGGTGCATCGGTGGTACTCATATTTGATGTCTTGCAAGTAATGTATGTCATGCACACTTGCCTTTGACAAATCATATGAATGGATTACTCCGTGTAAGCCACATAGCGCGTGCAGTTTGTAACCGTAATAGTAACAATCTTGCGCAGCGCAATACCCGAAACTCGGAGCTTTAGCAAAGTCGTATTTACCTAATTTGCAACGCTTTGCACGGGCAATACGACACACGGGCACCGGTTTTGAATCGACACAAAACACATCTTCTCCTGCATCAATCGCTTGAGCAATGTTCTTTCGTATTTGTTCGCATAAGTTGGCGGTGAACTTACGACGATCATTGTACTGGCGACGAGAAATGAGGTTGGGAAAATCGGATTTGTACTCTTTGAGTAGAGCAAACAAATACGATTCGCTATCTATACCAAATTGCTCGGCAGTGAGACTAAGTGCGATAACTTCAAGGTCAGAAAAGCGAGGAACGACACCTCTACGATGCATATTTCCGCGTTCATCTACCAAATTTTTGGAAAATTTCTTGCATATGTCAAAAATTTTTCCGAACTTTGCAGCCAAGTTGCGCCTGACGATGATGTTTTAGTTGTTTAACTTTGTTGGTTAAGGCACTACAAAGTTACTAAAAATCAACGAATTGTGCAACTTTTTTTGTTAAAAAAATTAATCAAAGAACACTTTTTTTAATTCCGCCAACAGGTTTATGATATCTTTGTATTAACACTATAGCCATTAAAGTTTTTAAAAGAAATAACCATATGCTCTGCTTCCAATAAGAATGAAAACAAATTATCTAGATAAAAATTTCGAAATTGAGAATTTGCTTCACCACGTATATGATGTTCGAGAATTACTGCTTCATGAATATCATGCTGATGGTTTTAAGCGCTATGATGTAGTTGTTGTGCTTTTAGCTATTGAAAATATTCTCAAGAAGAATGATTATGGGTTAAAATTGTTATGCAAAATGCATAATGTTTTATGCATGGAAACAAACGAGAAGATAATTGAGCATTTAAAGTCTTTTGTTTTTTCTTGGCAAAGATATGGGTATGAGAACATAGCGGAGATAATACTTACACCCGATTTGCATTTGTGCAAAGGAAGCGACATTATTGCTTTGGCTCTTTTTTCTCATCAATATAACATTAAATGTTTTGTATCAACAGACTATTCTACTTCATTTTATGGAATCGATAGTTTTTTTAATAATGGGTTTTCAATGCAGGAGATAAACATGATTCAAAATCGATTTGAGATTCTTCTTGAGAGTATAAAAGTTCCCTTTGTTTGCTTGATTTGGGATACTGCAGAACACTTATATGATGATATAACTAATTTTTTAAATCAAACAACCAAGGTAATAGATTATGAAGATTACGCATATAGTAAATATCAATACTCGCAAATGATTCGGCAAGTGTATACTGTAGATGATGTAGAGAAATGGAAAGTCGAAGAAAAAATTAAAAGTATTTGCTATTTAGAAAAGACGAATTACAAAGTGCGCAAAGTTTTGGTAGAAATAGAGTATCCGAATTACAGGAGGAAACATAGTAATGGAAATTTGCTATCAATAAAGGGAGAAGAGATAAAAAAAATAATTCGTGATACATATAAAACAAGAATAGAACGGTACATCTATGATAATATCATACATATGGGGGACAATTATTTCCAAAATATGTACGTGGCAGAATTGTTTAAAAAATAGTAATTATTCACTTGTGTTATACAGCTCTTTCTATAAGTATTACAAGAATTGTACACAACTTTACATCGAATGTTGTCACTCTTATGCTAACAAAAAACTATTACCAACATGATGGATTAGAGAAAAAAACTTGTTGATTTTTCTCACATCTCTCAAAATTTACTTAAAAAATTCTATTTTTAAGGTTTAAAATTTTGTCATATCAAAAAAAAGTTGTACCTTTGCAGCCTACTTTGTGTGCCATGTAAGAGACGTTTGGTATTTTATAAATAACTAAAAGACACATAGTAATAAATTGTGTAACAAACAAATTTAACTAAATAAAAAATGAAGGGAGTTCCTAATAGTATCGACTTCGCGAAAATGGAAGAGTCGATATTGAAATTCTGGAAAGACGAACAGGTTTTTCAGCAAAGTGTAGATTTAAATCGCAGTAAAAAACATTATGTATTTTACGACGGTCCTCCATTTGCGACTGGATTGCCCCATTATGGTCATATATTGACCTCGTACATAAAAGATTCCATACCTCGGTATTTTACAATGAAAGGTTTTTTCGTTGATCGACGTTGGGGATGGGACTGCCATGGCCTTCCGGTCGAATACGAGATAGAGAAAAAAATAGGCGTTTCTGGTAAGCACGATATAGAGGCGTATGGAATTGATAAATTCAACGCCGAATGTAAGAATATAGTCTTTAGATATGCTGACGAATGGCAACAAATTATTGAACGTTTAGGTAGATGGGTGGACTTTTCTCGGCAATATCGTACAATGGATAAGTCCTATATGGAGAGTGTAATGTGGGCTTTCAGTGAGTTCTACAAAAAAGGACTAATATATGAAAGTCCACGGGTGATTCAATACTGTAATCGGTGCCAAACTCCACTTTCTAATTTCGAAGTTGGATTAGACGATGCTTTTAGAGAGAAAGTCGATCCTGCTATTACATTAAAAGTGAAATTGAAAGATGCTGAAGAGGAAAATATCTTGGTCTGGACAACAACTCCATGGACGCTTCCTAGTAATGTGGCAATAGCCGTTGGCAAAGAAATTGATTATTCATTATTACAATTGGAGGACGAGACAAAAGTATGGATTGCGGATGAGTGTATTAAAAGATACAAAGCACTACAGAATCTTGAGGTGATAAAAAAAGTTCAAGGCGAATATTTTATAGGCAAGCACTATGAGGCATTTTTTGACTATAATGAAAGTATAAAAGACACAGGACTATATATAATCCCTGGCGATTTCGTTGAAACTGGGACGGGAACCGGTTTCGTGCATTTGGCTCCCACTTACGGAGAAGACGATGCACGGGTGTGTGCTCAATGGGGAATAAAAGGATTTGATCCTGTTGGATTAGATGGCAAGTTCACCGAATTAGTACCCGATTTAAACGGTGTTGATGTGTTTGAAGCTAATCCCATCATAATTAATAAACTTAAAGAACTTAAGAAATTTTTCTTTAGGGAAGAATATCGTCATAATTATCCACATTGTTGGCGATGTGACCATCCATTAATATATCGTGCGATAAGCAGTTGGTACGTTAAGGTTCCCGAGATAAAAGATGCCATGCTCAATAACAACCAAAAGATTCATTGGGTTCCAAAGCATATAAAAGATGGGCGCTTTGGAAAATGGTTAGAGGGTGCAAGGGATTGGTCTATTAGTCGCAATCGATATTGGGGGTCGCCCGTTCCCGTATGGAAATGCGATAAATGCGGCAAAATCTTTGTTCCGAGTTCAATTGAAGAATTAGAGAATGTTTCAGGATGCAAGGTGACAGATTTGCACCGCCCGGCAATTGATGCCGTAACGTGGGTTTGCGAACAGGACGGCTGTCAAGGTCAAATGAAGAGAGTCCCCGAGGTGTTAGATTGTTGGTTTGAATCAGGGGCAATGCCATTCGCTCAAGTTCATTACCCCTTTGAAAACAAAGAATGGTTTCAGGATAATTTCCCAGCTCAGTTTGTTGTTGAGTATATAGCGCAAACCCGTGGATGGTTTAATACAATGGTAACAGAGGCATCTGGTTTGTTCAACAAACCTCCTTTTACAAATGCCATATGTCATGGCGTAGTTTTAGCTGAAGACGGAAGAAAAATGTCTAAACACTTAAAAAACTACCCTGACCCCATGGTGGTTGTTAACAAATACGGAAGTGATGCTTTACGCATTGCGCTGCTTTCTTCACCAATAGTTCGAGGGCAAGATTTGGCTTTTTCAGAAAGTAGTGTGCGTGACGCAATGCGTCGGTATATCCTTCCTCTATGGAACTCTTTTAGCTTTTTAACGACTTACACAGAATTATTTGATAATTATGAGCCTTCAGAAATAATTTCTTCAAAAAACAGAAGCGATCAATATATTTTAGCGGAGTTGGAGCTTCTAAAAGAAAATGTTTCTACTGCTATAGAAAGTTATGATTTTGTTAAGGTGTATGGTATAATTTTGAATTTTATAGAGACCTTATCAAAATGGTACATTCGTATAAATAGGTCTAGATTTTGGGCTACTGATGATAATATTGACAGTAAGGATGCATTTGATACGTTGTACACGGTTTTGAAGGAGGCGAGTCTAGTTATTGCTCCTTTTATGCCATTCACGTGTGAATATATATATCGTTATCTAGGTGGTTACTCGGCTCATCTTCAGTCATGGCCGGAAAGCATAGAATCTCGCCGTAATGACCAATTGTTAAATGATGTTGATACCGTTAGATCTATAATAGATGCTATCCAAAGAATTAGAGCTGCCAAAAATATTAAAGTTCGTCATCCTTTGCAAGAGGCTAAAGTATGCGGTGTAAAACAATCTATCTTAGATGACTATTCTAAATTGATTGAAGAACAGACAAATATAAAGAACGTTATTTTATGTAAAAATCCTGATGAGATAGCTACTATACACATTATTTTAAATAAGTCTCTGGCTCCTAAATTAAAACAACAATTTATGAGTGTTAAACGTGCCGTTGAGGATTCCAAATACATTATTCTTCCAGACGGCAAAATGCAGGTCGGAGATATTGTTATTGATTCTGCAGATTTTCAGATACAAAGGATAGCATTAAGCGATAAGGATGCGGTTGCTCAAAATCGAGATGTCATTGTTGCTCTTTCAATTGAAATTAATGAAGATTTATACTTGGAAGGGCTTGCTCGTGATGCGAACAGATATATCCAAGATCTTCGCAAACGAAAGAAATTAGATTATCAAAAACGTATTTCGATAGACGTGTTTGTATCTAAAGATTGGGAGAAATCATTTAAGAAACATTCAGCATGGATTTCATCGCAGGCCCTGATTGAAGAAGTTCGATATGCTACACAGGAATTATCTAATCCAATGGTAAATGAAAATGACGAATCAGGTGTGCTGATGGTTAACATTAATGAATAAGAATTACTCCTATGCAGAAGGAAGACATATATGAGTTAATATCAAAATTTCAGATAAAACATATTTATTTGAACTTTGTTGATATAAATGGGAATATGCGTTCAAAAACTGTAGGCGCAGAAGAATTAAAACGTAATCGCCATGTCTCTTGGGAAGATGGTGTTTCAATTAATAGCAATATAGTTCCTTTAGGGATTAAAAGCGACGATTGGTTTGTTGTTGTCCCTGACTCTGATTCCTATTTTTGCATCCCTGATTCTCTTAATTGGCAATCAGCAGTGGCATCCGTTTTTTGTTACATTAAGGATAGTCCTGTGTGCAGTCGACAGATTCTGCGAAATGCTGTTGTAGAAGCGGAATCTAAGGGATTTCGGCCAATGGCTGGTATGCAGCTAATCTATTCATTGGAGTCATTTGCTCAGGAGAAATATGGGTATTCTATTCGTTTAAATGGAGCTGAAAATCTTTTCAATAATAAATTTGTCGAGATTTTATCCAATGCCAATATAGGAGTGGAATATTATTTCCCTTATCCGAATGGATTTAATAGAGTAGATTTTATTCCATGCGTTGCGCTTGAGATGGCTGATAAATATACCATGGCCAAGTGGATATTAAATGGTATATCGTCAATCAAAGTCCAATATAATAACAATATAGATCTTCCTGCAAATTTTTCAAGTTGTCCCATCCATTTTAGTTTTTGGAATAATGAAGGGAAAAAAAATCTGTTTTATGATCCTAATGACCCTGCTGAATTATCAAAAGAGGGATATCTGGTGGCACAAGGCATATTGAAACATTCTGAATATCTATCTGCAATTGTAGCCGCAACAAGTGGTGAAAAGTATAAAACTGTCGCTGAAACGTTTGACAAGGAGTATTCATGCATAAATAGTCTGGGTGCATTAATTCAAATCCCAAGATATTATAAAGAGCAACTAAAATCTGACCGAGTTGGATGGAGCAAAAGGCTTATTTATAATGGTAGTAAAAATACAGCAAACAACCATTTAGTGTTGGCAGGTCTTATTTATGCAGGATTAGATGGTCTTTATTCTTCAAGCAAAGATAGGATTTCTGTTAAAGATGACCATTATATGACTCAAAAATTTGGTAAAAACTTAACAGACTATTTCTTCAATTCGTTATGACATCAGAATTTTGTCTTTTTGATACTCAATCTAAACGTGTGATTTGGGAGATTACACGTAGATGTAATTATCATTGTAAGCATTGCTGTTCAAGAGCGGGTGCAGTTAATGTTCAAGATGGTATAAGCACTACTCGAGCATTAGAATTATTGGAAGAAATGCACAACGCAGGTATTAAAAGTATATACATCTCAGGAGGTGAGCCATTTATTAGACCTGACATATTCCAAATACTAGAGTACGCTCAGAAATATAATTTTGAGGTTAATATTTCTACGAACGGTTCGTTGCTAACAGATTCCTTCGTTGAAAAATTAAAATGTTCTTCAATAAGAAAGATTCATATAAGTTTAGATAGTATCTTTGAAGATGATTTTAATTTTTTTAGAGGGGGAAATTATTATAAGCAGACTCTTTCTTCCATAGACAAAATAGTCAATGCAAGCCTATATCTGCGCGTTGGAATTGTATTGTGGAAACGAAATTTATCGCAAATAGAGTCGATGATTACTTTCTTGGCAAACAAGCATGTGAATGAAGTTGTGTTTAACTGGCCAATAAGAGTAGGGCGGTTAGCGGATAATGACGATTTGATTCCACCATATGATTCCTTTGTTGAAACCACAAAATTAATAAGATCCTTACAGCAAAAATTTTGGGGTAAAATTTTAATTTCCATGCATCGCAATAAAGAATTTCTGGCAAGTTCTCATTCATGTCCTGCTGGAGAAGACATATTTTATATAAATTCTGAAGGTATTTTATCTGTATGTTCATGGCTGGCAAAACTAAATTATGCATTGCCTCAGTTTTCGCTTAAAAACAATAGTTTTACAGAATTGATAAAGAAAACCGAATTTATCACGTTTCGGCATCAAATTCATGAGCGGGAGTTAAAGTTCGGTAGCGGATGTCCGGCGATGTGCATCGAAAAATCTGGGAATTTCTATTCAATTGATCCACTGTTAATATGTTGATAATGTCATGCTAAATACTTGCCCTTTCCATATAAAAGAAAATGAATTACGTGTTCTTTGGGAAATAACCTCAAAGTGTAACATGAAATGTAAGCACTGCTTATACTATGGAAACGGAAACAAGCCAACGGAAGATTTATCATTAGAAAAGATACAGTTCATTATAAAACAACTTTCTTCTTTAAAAAAGATAGATAATATATGGATATCTGGCGGAGAGCCTTTGATACGAAAGGATATTGTTCAAATATGCTCATATATTAGCCAGAGTGGTATGCACCCATCCATTAGTACAAATGGGCTTTTGATAACCCCGGAAATGATTAAAGAGTTAGAATTGGCGGGGGTTAAATACATCCACTTGAGTATGGATGGAGCCACACCGAAGATAATGGATAAATTGAGAGGATATAATGGAGCGTATAATCAACTCATTAAAAGCTTAGGATGGTTGCAAACATCATCTATTAAGTATGGGTTGAGCTTTATGGTAACGCCAGATAGCGTTGATGAGGTTTGCTCAGCCATAAAGATTGCAGAGCAGAACGACGTGCAAACTATAAGTTTTTACTTACCCGCGCCTCTCGGCCGTGCTCGTTCCAGTTTTAATGAAAAACAAGAAGTGCTGAAAAAAAAATTAATTGACTTAATTGAATCGAGTGGAGAGCATTCAAAATTACACATAGAACTCCCACGTATTAATTCCCACGCTGATAAGTCCGAATATTTATCATCGTGCAGAGGGATTCAATTTCTTACGATTACGAACGATGGATATTTAGGAGCATGTCCTTGGTTAATGAAGTCTAGTAACAAAGTAGTCGCCGGTAATATAATGAATAAAAGCATTAATGCATTACTAGAGAAATTGCGGATAAAATGGGATGAGATGCAATATAAGCGGGAATTGAGTATGCAATTATGCCATTCATGTCCAACCAAGTTGAAATGTGGGAAAGGATGTCCCTCATTATGTATTAATGACTTTAATTCTCCTTTTTGCGGGATAGATCCAGAATGTGTTCGGTGTTATTATGATAAAGATACACATTAATACTGATAATATCATTAGGGAGCAACTATGGAATTCCATTCAGTGGACTGATCAAACACCATTAGCTCAGCACGTGTTCTGCGAAATTTTGTCTCAGATAACATGCAAACCTATCGTGGCCGCTAATGATTACAATCAATATGGTCATGACAATCAATGGAATTATGCTAATTTTTCATATACAGGAGATAATTTTTTATTAAAATATTCTTTCTATAAGAGAGAAATTTTTTTATATGGTGAACCATATTCCTTAATTAGGGTTTTTCGAGATTTATTGGCCATAAAAAGTCCGATTCTTCCTTTGCATGCATCATGTTATTATAAAGGCGGCAAGTGCTTCGCAGTAGCAGGAGATAGTGGAAGCGGCAAATCATATTATGTAGCGAAGGAAATGGAAAAAGGCGCTTTGTACATTTCGGATGACATGCTTTTCGTAGACAAGCATGGCAGAGTTTATTGTTCGGATAATTTGGTGTGGAAGTACAACCCAAATGGCTCAAAAAGAGCATTATATGTGGAAAGTAAAAATATTTATTGGGGGCATCGTGCTCTTGACGGCATTAAAATTTTATCATGCGAGAAAGAAGGATCTCTCAAAGATTTAAGGCAACCTTTTCCTGTAAAGCAACTTCAATCTTATTGGTGCCTTCCCTTCTTTGTAAATGAGAGCGATATGTATGGGTACGTAGAAAAGCAAGTAAATGCATCTGTCGTTTTTTGGCAGAAACAAATTTATGCAAAAAAGTATGTTTAATTTTAGTCAAAAGATAGAACTATTTCCAGAAAAGATTATTTGTGCACTTCACAACGAGGTAGGAGCTTCTCTCAGCACAGTATTCTTAGATTTAAGCACTAATATATGCAACTTTGATTGTTATTTTTGTGATAGTAAATTTTTACCTAAGCAACCCCAACAATTTTCCACGGAACGTTTAATGCAAATAGCAGACGAGTTGCATCAATTAAATGTCGACTCCGTCCTTTTGTGTGGTGATGGTGGGGAACCGTTCATGCATACAGGAATAGTACCTCTCGTGAGGAAATTATATAATTATGGAATCCATATTGGGGTATACACAAATGGAAGTATTCTTCGAGAAGACATTAAAGAAATATTACCCATGTTTGACTTCATTAGGGTTTCTTTAAATGCCTCCGATGAGCAAACGCACAAACTGATACACCGGTATAAACAAGCCGACTACTGGAAAGCAATAAAAGAATTTGTTTCGTCTGCATTAACATGCAATGTTAATATTGGAGCTTCATTCCTAATATTGAAAGAAAACTATAAAGAAATGTATGCCGTCTCTCGTTTGAGCAAACAAATAGGCATGAATTATATTGAGTTTAAACCGGCATACATAGTTGATTACAAACTAGATTCTTTTATGTATGAAGAGTCAGTTCGTCAGGCTATTATAGAAGGCTATCATGAAAGTATAAGTCTTCAGTCTGATGATTTTAGGGTTGTGCCAAACAATCAGTTAACTGATTATCTAAAAGGAATGACGGATATTACCAGTTCCATATCTCAATGTAGATGTGTTACATCTCGTTTGAGGTTAGTTATTAGTCCTTCAGGATGTTATTTGTGTACACCATATAGAGGTCATACAGAGTATAGTATTGGAAATCCACAACTATCATCCATTCAAGAAATATGGTATGGTGTAAGACATAGGGAATTATGGAATTTGGAATGTAGATATAAGTGCCCGTATTACGAACAGAATCAAGTTTTACTAAAATTTCAAAAAGGAGAGTCTTCTTTTGCACAGCATAGAAATTTAATATCAAAAAATGCAACAACACAAAAATCTTTTTTATAAATGATAGGTACTCCTAATTTATCTGAATTATATTGTTCATATGAGGACGAATATATAGATGCCTTTAAAAGATTCCTGCATGCCGGAGATTTTATCGGAGGAAACTCTATAGAGCACTTTGAAGATGCCTTGGCGAAATTTCTAAACAAGAAATATGTTGTTTCTTGCAAAAGCGGCACACATGCTTTGCAATTAGCGTTGAAAGCCTCCAACATCGGTCAAGGGGATGAAGTTATATCTGTTGCAAATACTTATTACGCAACCATATGGGCTATATGGTCTGTTGGAGCTAGAGTTGTTTTTTGTGACGTGGGAAAGGATGGACTAATCGATATAAACAAAATTGAAAAATGTATAACAGCCAAGACAAAAGCTATATTACCTGTTCATTTATATGGAATACCGTGTGAAATGAACGGGATATTGAGATTATGTAAAAAATATGATTTGTTCTTAATTGAAGATGCATCACACGCTTTTGGGGGAAGTTTTTTAAAAAGAAATGATAAAGTATTGAATCCAGAAAAGAGATTCATTTGTTTTAGTCTTTATCCCACCAAAAACCTAGGCGTTATGGGCGATGGAGGTATCATTGTGACTAATAGTGAGTTCAAAGCTACAATATTGAAAGATTTACGATACTTCTCTAGCAATCCTCTGTATGGCCAATTTCAAAAGCATGCTATGCATGCTCAGTTGGACACATTGCAAGCAATATTAGCTACTGAAAATCTAAAGTATATCAATCAATGGTCAAGGCACAGACAATCTCTCGCAAAACAATATGCCGAAGCATTTTGTAATCATATTGATTATCTACCTGATATTGTCGGCAAGGAGGTTGTTCCATATGTGTTCCCCATATTTCATGAGGATAGGGATAGATTATTGAATTACCTAAAGGAGCATGGTGTCTTTGCTCAGATTCATTATAAAACTGATTTACATAAATTAGGATGGTTCAACGGTAAAAGAAACATTTCTCTGCCCCAGACTGAGTGGCATAATGCTCATGTTTTGACATTACCGTTATTTCCAACCCTGTCTAACGAGAATGCAGAATTTATTTGTAAAACGATCTTAAATTTCTAATCGATGAAAACAGTTATATTTATTTTAGGGTATCGAGCGATGCCTTACATAAAAAAGGGGTATCTTCAAGGGATTATTGATGCCTCTATGCAATTATCAGAATATAAGATTGTTTATTTGGACAATTATTCAAGAGATGGAAGCGTTAAATATATAAAAGAACACCATCCTGAAATAGATTTACTCCTAAGCGGCTGGAATCGACTTTATTGTGCTGCAATAAATTGTGGTATACAGTATATACGAAGAAGATATAACCCAGATTACTATATACTTGTTGATGCTGATAATTCGTGCGAAAAAAATGCATATAAAGAATTAGTTACATACGCAGAGACGCACCCAAATGCAGGCATAATTCAACCGATGGTGTACAAACCAGACGGCACTATGTATAGCTGTGGTCATTACATTGATGAGAACTATAATTGCCGAACAAAAAAAACACTACCGAAAGATAGTAACCTTGATGACATGTTGAGTTGCTCTATATCATCAACATTAATAAGACGTGAATTGTTAGAAAAATGCGGTTTGTTAGATGAGGTTTATCAAATATACTGGGAAAGTATGGATTTGTCCTTTCGTGCTCGTAAAAATGGGTTCCTTTGTGCTTGCCATCCGCTTTCTATAACTTACAACAAAGGTGTCCACGTAGAAGAGATTGATAGTTATCACGAGTATTATTTTCGGAATCGCAATAGGATTATCTTTTGGTGTAAGCATGACTCATTAATATTTCAGAAGGTAGCGGAAGATGCGCATAGAATATTGAAAGATTATCAACTTAGAGAAGAACAATCCGACTGGGGGCTTTCCGCACAAGAAGAAGCTACCATACATGGTCTAAGAGACGGTATTAACTTAACAAATGGAGCCGTTACACAGTCAATCCCCCGTATAGATGGATATAGAAAAGGAGATATTATCTTGATGTAACCTTTATCCTTTTTACTTATGTTTAACAGTGAAAAAAAATTGAGTGTAATAATACTCTGCCGGCACATGAAAGATTATCTCGCAGATTGTATTGATAGTGTGCTTAATCAAAAATTTAAAAATATAGAAATTATTTTAATTAATGATAGCACTTCAGATCCTGTGTGTGAGATTATGAGAGACTATTGGCATAGGTACTCTGGTTGCATCACATTAGACATTAAAGATTCTAACCTGCTATGTGGGGGGGCTCGCAATAGAGGTTTAATGCTAGCAAAAGGTGAGTTTATTTCATTTGTCGATGGTGACGATTGGCTTGATGAAAATATGTTTGATACCATGATGCCTTATTTTAATAATGATAAGGTGGATATGGTAATCTGTGATTTTAAAGAATACCAGAGCCAAAATAATACTACATGTGTCAGACCAAGATGCTCTTTACCTGAAGGTGTTTTTCAGCCTTATAGAACAGGAGATTTGTTTAAAAAAACCAATTATGCATGGAATGCTATTTTCCGTCGTTCATTGATGGATAGGACTGGATTTAATTTTTTTGAAAAAACTCTTTATGAGGATTTAGCTGTACATTTTCTTTTTGTACAAAGTCGTTTAATTGCATATATCCCTTTCCCCTTTTATACACACAGAAAGCATGACGGTGAAATTACTAATTTGGCTTCATCCGAACAGCACTGTTCAATCATCAAAGTGGTAGAGATGTTAACGGATATATTTAGAAAAAATGTTAATATGAGTAAATGGGGGCAGAAGTTTAATGACTTATTGATTGACTACTTATTTCATTACATGCACTTTTTGATGATTCGTGGTTCGGTGGAAATGAATGAAGAAATATTAAAGTTATGTTCTGATACTTTCTTACAATGTGGAGGAGTTGTCCCCGAAAGGTTACAAAATGGTTCATTAATAGATATACAATTAAAGTCTCCGCATACAGCAATGGAGTTGCTTGTTGACTTAAAAGAGAGGGGGAAGATATCGCTATAAAAAATGACTTATAATAATGTTAGTATAGAAATATGCGGAAGATGCAACGCTAAGTGCAAGTACTGCTTTACTGGTCGAGTTAATAGAGGTTTGCTTTCTTCTGCAAATGGAAGCCTCATGTCTCCAGAGGTTTTTTCTAATGTGATTTCCTTTCTAAAAAACAATGGCATTATTTGTCATGATACACATTTTTGTTTATACA
>JAEIGA010007745.1_pt1 | contig 16290 bp, 10 predicted proteins | sample 9270691 | NCBI WGS metagenome assembly JAEIGA01 (sample SAMN17057246, study PRJNA624740) | gut metagenome | biome: biome; isolation source: fecal sample | host: Bos grunniens | place: China: Xizang | collected 2019
GCGTTTGCTGCGGCTCACCCCTTGGTAGAAGAGTGGCAGCGCCACATTCTCCAGCGCATTCTTGAAGGGAATCAGGTTAAACGACTGGAAGATAAATCCTATCATCCTATTACGGTATCCTGCGGCATGCGTCTCGCTCAGTCCTCTGATGAGTTGTCCGCCCAGCTTGTACTCCCCCTCGTCGTAGTCGTCCAGTATGCCCAGTATATTGAGCAGGGTCGATTTTCCCGAGCCCGAGGCTCCCATGATAGCTACAAACTCCCCCTGCGCTATGTCGAGGTCGATGCCCTTGAGCACATGCAGTGGCGAGCCATTATCATATGTCTTATGTATGTTCCTGAGCTGTATCATCGCGCACACCAGTCAAAAAATGAAACCACTTGTTATATATTGAACCACAAATGTATAAAATATATTTTTATTAACCCCACCTACACAAATCTTTTTAACATTCGTTTAGAGTAGAGAACTACAAGTACGCTCCACATGCAGCAAATCACCTATGCAGGAGTATTGGGAGTCTGACATAGTGGAGGTTATGTAATGCTTAGGGTAAGCAAGGTATCGTATCGCTTTGTAGAAGTAAACCAAGAACAAATATTTGCTCAGTCAGCCGAGGTGGCCAACTCAGTCAACGAGCAGGTTTAGTGACTAAGAAAGCAGCCGTGGCTGTAACGCCTCACTGCCCCAGCACACGCTGAGCCACCTCGAAGCCATGCTCGTAGAGGGCATTCATCTTGGCCATGTCGGTCTCGATGCGGGCCACCTCGACGGGATGGTCGGGACGGATAACGGTGATGCAGCCTTCGCACTCGAGACGCTCGACCCACTCGAGCTGGGCATTATAGCGCTGGGCACGGGTGATGAGGGCTTGGCGTAGCTGAGGGTAGCGCGCATAGAAGAACGAGGGGATGCGTGAGGTGTGCTCGCGCTTGCGGTAGCCACGATGACGGGTAAGCACCACCACAGCATGGGTGTAGCCTTGGTCGAAGGCGCGCTGCAAGGGGATAGAGTCGGCAATGCCGCCATCGAGCATGGCACGCCCGTCGACATGAGCTATGGGGCATGCGAAGGGCAGACTGCTGGAAGCACGCACGATGTCGATGATGCGCTCGGCATTCTCCTTCTCCTCGAGGTATACGGCCTGGCCCGTAAGGCAGTCGATGGCGACGCTCTCAAGGCGCATGGGGTTGGCACGGTAGGCGGCATAGTCGTAGGGCCAGATGACCTCGGGCACCTCGCGATAGAGGAGGTCCATATCCATGATGCTGCGGTGGCGCACAAGGTTACGCAGACCCAGGTAATGGCGATCGGCCTGGAGGTCGGCAAAGATGTACTTGCCGCGACCACGCTGGTGCGAGGCGTAGGAGAGGGCGTTGCTGGAGCCTGCCGACACGGCCACACAGTAGGGAAAGGTAACTCGATGGTCGATCATCCAGTCGAGCACGCCGCTGGTGAAGACACCGCGCATGCCACCCCCCTCAAGCACGAGGGCTGTACGTTCAAACGGTACGTTCATGCCGTGGGTAGATCAGAAGTTGTTGAGGCGTTGCTGCCACTCACGGATAAGGGCAGGGTAGGAATCTGTGTATTGGCTATTGAGATTGCACTGCTCGACCCATGCATTGAGCTGAGCGAGCTTGGCGCTGTCGCCCGATGCGGTGAACTGCTCGCGCAGGATGCGTATCTTCTCATGTGCCTGGATGCCTTCGATGAGCTTCTCAAAACGTACGGAACTGCGGCCGTAGGGGTACACCACGTAGGTATCACCTGCGGGCCATGAGCGGAAGCGGGTGTCGTGGAGCGGATGGGCGGTCCAACTGTTGTAAGCCCAGCGCAAATAGCCGTCGTAGCCCGAGTGGGCAACGTAGAAGCCATACCACGAGGCTTCGCAGGGGTCAGAGAAGGTGAAGGTGTTGGGCTTATGGGTAGAGCAGCAGGTGTAGACAGTAGTCTTCTTCCCCTCGGCCTTGCGGCGTGCCAGGACATCCTTGGGGAGCAGTTCGCCCTGGTCAAGGGCGATGCAGTAATCGAAGAGGCCGCTCTCAATCTCGGGGTGGTAGTTGCCGGCAAGGGCTACGCGGAACTCGGGGTCGGCCTTGCGGATGACCTCCATGGCGTGCTGCATGGCACGCATGGGACGCTCGTCCATGGCAATGGCGGTGATGGAGAACCATCCCTTTTGGCGCAGGTGCTGCGAGAAGGCTTTGAGCATGGCTACCCACATCTCCTCGTAGGCAGCATCGCCGGGGGCTGTGCGCGCCGATTGCATGCGGTTGCTGGCCTCATCGTAGTAGGGGAAGGTGAGCGACCAGGGAATCATGGTGTAGCAATTGATTTGGCTATCGATGCCGCAGCTCATCATGAACTCGACCCAGCGGTCGAACACATCGAAACTGAAGCTCCATGTGCCGTCGAGCTTCTTGACCCAGGTCACCATGGAGTCGAAGTGATCCTCGGTTTGTCCGTTCCAGGGCTTATGCATGATGCTGGTAGTGATGACCTTCTGTCCGGCAGCAGCGAGCATCTCCATCGAGGGGCGCATGGCTGCGAGATGGGCATCGCTCCAGAGGGGTGTGCCGTAGTAGCGGGCCTCGGCAAAGGGGTTCTGCCAGAGGTCGAGGTGGAAGTCCCACTCGCTGGGTGCGGGCAGGGTGCGGGCAACGACCTTGATGCTCAAAGGGAGCTTGGCAATGGTGCGCTTGCCTGCCTTGACGGTGAGATGGCCGCTATAGGTACCGGGCACGGCATCGGTGGGGACTTGACAACTGACCCATACGGAGCGGGTGCTCATGGCATCGAGGGGGAGCGATGCGGCGTGGGGATCGATGATGTCGGCCACCATGGTGGAATCGAAAATGGTGTGATTGGGGCGATGGCCACAGCCTGCACCACGGCCATCGGGGGTGCTCCACGCATCGGTCTTCACATAGCGCACGAAGGCGGCCTGCACGGCTTGGGTAGGGAGTGTGTGGCGACCGCTCTTGAAGGACGAGAGCTGCAATGTGAGGGGGGCGACACTATCGGTGGCTACGCCGCCATAGATGAGGGCCAGGGCGCTCACACGCTCGCCGCGCCATGCGGTGAGCTGCTCGTGACGGTGCAGACGCTGCACATCGGGCAGGGAATGCCATGCATAGCGCACATCGCTGCTGCCCCATGCGGCACGGATGCTGCCATGCACCGATTGCCACTCTTGGGCAACGGGAAGGCGATGGTCGGGGGTTTCCACGAAGGTGTCCTGAGCCTGTGTCAGGGTGGTGAGACTTGCCAATGCAAGTAGTAGTGCAATCTTCTTCATTTTTGGTTATAGGGTATTAGGGTGTGTGGTGTTTAGGTTTTAGGGACAACAACTTTACTGTCGGTCCGAGGGGGTAGCTCCAAAAAAAGAGGAACTTCGCAGCCCCTCTTTCCCATTTTTAACCTAAACCTTAACTATGAAAAAATCTAATGTTTATGCAAATTTCAACCTTTTTTTCCTAATGGCAAAGAAAAAAGGGGAAAAAGTTAAAAAAATGTGCGCTTTATTATTTTTTTAACATTTGAAACGGTAGTAAATAGCTCGTTTTTGACAATTTATTCGTAAAATAGCCGTAACTTCGCAGACGAAAAAATAAGAGATACATTTATACAAAAAGATATGGAATGCACCAAGCACCTCTACATTGAGACCTACGGCTGCCAGATGAATGTGGCCGACAGCGAAGTGATAGCTTCGGTAATGAAGATGGCAGGCTATGACCCTTGCGAGAGTCTGGACGATGCCGATGCCGTGTTGCTCAACACCTGCTCGATACGTGACAACGCCGAACAGAAGATTCTGCACCGACTGGATGCGCTGAATGCCTTGCGCAAGAAGGGTCGCAAACTCATCATTGGCGTGGTGGGATGCATGGCCGAACGCGTAAAGGAGAACCTCATCGAGAACCATGGCGTTGACCTCGTGGCCGGTCCCGATGCATACCTCTCACTGCCCGACCTCATCGCACAGGTGGAGGCGGGAGAGAAGGCGATGAACGTGGAGCTGTCGACCACGGAGACCTACCGCGAAGTGATACCCTCGCGCATCTGCGGCAACCATATCTCGGGTTTTGTATCCATCATGCGCGGATGCAACAACTTTTGCCACTACTGCATCGTGCCCTACACCCGAGGCCGCGAACGTAGCCGCGACGTGGAGAGCATTCTCAACGAGGTGAACGACCTGGTGGCCAAAGGCTACAAGGAGGTGACGCTGCTGGGGCAGAACGTGAACTCGTACCGCTTCGAGCGCGAGGGCGAGGTAATCACCTTCCCCATGCTGCTGCGTATGGTGGCAGCTGCTGCACCCGATATGCGCGTGCGATTCACCACCTCGCACCCCAAGGACATGAGCGACGAGACCCTACAGGCCATTGCCGAGGTACCCAATATCTGCAAGCACATACACTTGCCTGTGCAGAGCGGTAGCAGCCGTGTGCTGAAATTGATGAACCGCAAGTATACCCGCGAGTGGTATCTTGAGCGCGTGGAGGCCATACGCCGCATCATCCCCGATTGCGGACTGAGCACCGACATCTTCTCAGGCTTCCACTCGGAAACGGAGGAGGACCATCAGGAGTCGCTTTCGCTGATGCGCCTGTGCGAATACGATTCAGCCTTCATGTTCAAGTATAGCGAGCGCCCCGGCACCTATGCCAGCCGCCACCTGCCCGACGATATCTCCGAGGAGGTGAAGATACGCCGCTTGAATGAGATTATCGCCGTACAGAACGAGCTCTCGGCAGAGAGCAACCGACGCTGCATCGGCAAAACCTACGAGGTGCTGGTAGAGGGCTACTCGAAGCGTTCGCGCGAACAACTCTGCGGACGTACCGAGCAGAACAAGACCGTGGTGTTCGACAAGCAGAACCACCGCATCGGCGACTTCGTGATGGTGGAGATCCTTGACGCCAGCTCAGCAACGCTAATTGGACGTCCCATAAACTAACAGCAAACTACACGCTATGAAGATACACACGCTGCTATGCGCCATGCTGGCGCTGAGTTGCCCCATGCAAGGACAAACCGCCGATGGAGAGGCGCTGAAGAGCTATTTCTCAATCTGCCTACAAGGCGACCACACCCTCCACACAAGCGACATGCCTATGGCATGGGACGACGTGAAAGAGTACCGTACTGCCGTATGGATGGCCTGGCGCGAGGCAAACCTCGCCTACGAGGAGGAACGCCTGCCTAACTTACGACCGCTGACCAATGCCGACACGTTGCTGTGGCCATTGCCCGCACACTTGGAACCCAACGCCGTGATGCCCTACTACTTTGGCACCAAGGGCGACAAGCCTGCCGAGGGCTGGCCCCTGTACCTCTACATCCATGGCTCAGGACCCAAGACGCATGAGTGGGGCACGGGCTACATTCTCTGCTCGCGCTTCGAGGATGCGCCATCGCTCTACTTCATCCCCCAAATACCGAACGAGGGCAGCTACTACCGTTGGTGGCAACGCGCCAAGCAGTTTGCCTGGGAACGACTGCTGCGACAGGCTTTCGTGGGAGGCGAAGTGAATGCCAACAGGGTGTATCTATTCGGTATCTCCGAGGGAGGCTATGGCAGTCAGCGCCTGGCATCGTTCTATGCCGACTACCTGGCAGCAACGGGACCCATGGCGGGAGGTGAGATTCCCTTCGATGCGCCCGCCGAGAACTGCGGCAACATAGGCTTCTCGCTTCGCACGGGAGCCAACGACTTCATGTTTGCCCGCGACCTGCTCACTGCACGCACACACGAACTTTTCGATAGTCTGCAACACTGCTACCCCACCGAGTATCGCCACCACATCGAACTCATTCCGGGACGTGGCCATGGCATCGACTACTCGCCCACCACACCGTGGCTGAGCCATTTCACCCGCAACCCGCATCCCCGCCATTTCATTTGGGAAGACTATCCCATGGATGGCATCTACCGCCGTGGATTCTATAACATCGCCATCCACGAGCGCGACACCATCGGGGGTAATGAGCGCACCCGCTACGAGATGACGGTGAGAGACAACACCATCGAACTCACCATCGACCGTGTGCAGTATGAGGTAACCCAGCGCGAGCCGCGATGGAACATCCCCGTGAAGCACATCAAGCACTACGAGTCGGCCAAGGAGGGCGCTTTCACCCTGTATTTCTCCGATGAAATGGTGGATTTCTCACGCAAGGTGACCGTCATCGTGAATGGCCGCAAGGTGTATCACGGAAAGGTGCGCCCCAACATGAAGCACATGGTAAACAGCTGCGCTACCTTCTTCGACCCCGAGCGCGTGTTTGCCGCTGGTATCGATATCCGTTTGTAACCGACTCAACTGGAAGGTATTTTATGCCCATCATACACATCACATCGCTCGACCACCCCGGCATAGAGGTGTTCAGCACACTCACCGAGGCGCAGTTGCGCCGCCGCATCGAGCCCGACAAGGGGGTTTTCATTGCCGAAAGCCCCAAAGTGATACGCGTGGCCATGGAGGCCGGCTATGTACCGCAGGCTCTGCTGTGCGAAGAACGCCACATCACGGGCGACGCAGCCGACATCGTAGAGCGCTGTGGAAATATACCTATCTATACGGGGAGCCGCGAACTGCTGGCTTCGCTCACAGGATACACGCTCACACGAGGTGTGCTATGTGCCATGCTACGCCCCGAGATGCCTCCCCTACCCTCTGTGTTGAAGGGGGCACGCAGGGTGGTGGTGATTGATGGGGTTACCGACACGACCAATATTGGTGCCATCTTCCGCTCGGCTGCAGCCTTGGGTATCGACGCCGTGCTGCTCACACGTACCGCCTGCGACCCACTGAACCGCCGCGCTGTGCGCGTGTCGATGGGTTCGGTATTTCTCGTGCCTTGGACATGGATAGACAATATCGAGGAGGAGTTGCATGCCGAGGGATTCACTACGGCCGCTATGGCCTTGACCGACGACTCGGTATCTATCGACCACCCCGCACTGAAGAGTACGGAGCGCCTGGCCATCATCATGGGCACAGAAGGCGACGGATTGGCGCATGAGGTGATATGTGCGGCCGATTATGTGGTGCGCATACCTATGGCACACGGGGTAGACTCGCTCAACGTGGCTGCAGCGGCTGCCGTAGCCTTCTGGGAGCTACGGGTCCAATAAGAAAAACAGGTAAGAAAAATTTACTTTGATCGGTTAATCACCGCATCCATGTATGCGATGATGGAACTGCGTATGTCTTCGTCAATGCCCGCGGGGAGCAGGTCAATGGCCTTCTGACGATACTCTTGCATGGTGCGCTCGGCATATTCGATGCCACCCTTTGCCTTGGCAAACTCGATGAGATCGCCTATCTCGGCCTCTGAGAGTTCACCACTTTTCAAACGATTAATCATCTCGCGGATGCGGTCGTCGCCCTCCGTGCGCACAGCATAGATGATGGGCAATGTGAGTTTGCCCTCGCGCATGTCGTTGCCTGTGGGCTTACCCACATCGTTGCTATAGTAGTCGAAGATGTCGTCGCGGATCTGAAAGCAGATACCGATGTATTCACCTATCTGGCGTGCACGGTCAGCCTCATTGGGTTGGGCACCTGCCGAGAGAGCGCCAATCTCGGCGCATGAGGAGAAGAGCGAGGCTGTCTTCTTACGGATAATCTCGAAGTATACCTCCTCGGACACCAGCTTTTCGTGACTATGGAACATCTGGAAGATTTCACCATCGGCCAACGTCTGCCCCAAGGCACCCACGATGTTCGTGATACGCGGGTCGCCACAGCGACCGGTGAAGACAAGCGCTGTAGAGAGCAGGTAGTCGCCCACAAGCACTGCCAACTTGTTGTTGTAGATGGCATTCACCGAAGCCTGTCCGCGGCGCTGCATGCTATCGTCCACCACATCATCGTGCACCAAGCTGGCCGTGTGAAGCAGTTCGAGCGCGAGAGCTGCACTGTAAGTAGTGTCGGACACCTCGCCAAACATCTTTCCAAAGAGCAGCACCATCATCGGACGCATCTGTTTTCCCCGTTGCTTGTTGACATGTAGAATAATCTCCCTCAACAGCGGATTGGGGTTTACAGCCAAATCGTCCTGCATCTTTCTGAAGGCAGCAAACTCGGCCTCGATGGGTTTGGTGATGATGTTGAACAGTTCCATAGAATCGAATTAGTGCACAAATTTAATAATAAAACTGCTCATATCACACTTTGATGTCGTTTTTTTTAGGCTTGAGCCTCACTTTTCAGTTTGCGCACCACCCACGTCAAGGTCAAAAAAACGGGGCAAGTTTTGCTTTTTCGCTCACCTTATACTAATTTTGTCAAGTTAATATAGACTTTACGAAAACCGACACGAACAATGTCACAGATATCGAATCTTATCCACCCCATCCGTATGCGTATATTCTCCACATTGACAATCCTCTTCACCCTGTGCATCGCCCACGCGCAGACATTGCCCATGGATGCCACGGTGCGTCACGGCAAACTCGACAATGGACTCACCTACTACATCTACCCGAACGCACAACCTCGCCAGGAGGCCGAATTCTACCTTGTGCAACGCGTAGGTTCGATACTTGAAGAGGAGCATCAGCGTGGTTTGGCCCACTTCCTTGAGCACATGGCCTTCAACGGCACCAAGCACTTTCCCGGCAAGCGCCTCATCAGCTACCTAGAGGAGAACGGAGTGAAGTTTGGCACCGACATCAATGCCTACACCTCGTTTGACCACACGGTGTATAGCATCTCCAATGTGCCCACCCAACGTACAGGATTAGTAGACTCGTGTCTCTTGATACTCAACGACTGGAGCGCTCATATTACCCTCGACGACAAGGAGATTGATGCCGAGCGCCAAGTGATACACGAGGAGTGGCGCAGCAAGCGCAGCGCTCGTGACCGCATCTACGAACAGACACTCCCCCGACTCTTTCCCGACAGCAACCGCTATGCATACCGCATGCCCATCGGTCTGATGGAAGTGGTAGACCACTTTCCATACCAAGCCCTGCGAGACTACTATCACCGCTGGTATCGTCCCGACCTGCAGGCTGTCATCGTCGTGGGTGATGTGGATGCAGCCTATGTAGAGAAGCGCATCGGCAAACTATGGAGCGATGTGGAGGTACCCACCAATGCTCCCGAGCGCATCTACTACACCGTAGCAGATAATGCATCCCCCATCGTAGCCATCGGCACCGACCCCGAGCTGTCATCAGGCACCCTGCGCATCAGTTTCAAGTACGACCCCCTCCCTACAGAGGCCAACCTCACCCTTGAGGGACAGCGCGATGTCTTCTGCCGAGCCTTGGTGATGTCGATGCTTTCTGCCCGTATCAGCGATTATCAGCAGACAGGAATGTTGCCACAAGGAGCCAATGTGCGCTTCTCGGACGGCGACTACTCACTGGCAATGACCAAGAAGGCCTTGTCAGCTTCCGTCGGTTTCCAGGGCAACAGTTGGCAAGGTGGCATGCAGATGCTCGTCTACATGCTCAACCAGGCATTGACCCATGGCTTCTCGGCCGAAGAGTATGAACGTGTATGTGCACAGATTGCAATGTCGCTCCGCCAGATGGAGGCGCAGAGCAATGCACAGTTGCCCAGCAGCTTCATCGTACAGCGTTGCATGGACCATTTCCTCCATGGCAGCCCCTTGCTCACGATGCTGCAGACAGCCGAACTCAACCGCCAGCTTCTGGCTGAAATGACGCTCGACAAAGTCAACGCACGCTTCTCAGAATATCTCTATAGCCCCGGTGGGGTGGCAATCCTGCTCCAAGGCAGAGCACACGAAAATTACCAATGGCCTACCGAAGCAGAGGTGGTAGAGGCATACATCCAATCATGGGGGATCCCTACACACCCTCACGAGATTCCGCAGATGGAGCCGGCTCCCGAGCTGATGCCTGCAAAGCCGCAGCCCGGTACCATCGTCAAGACCAGACAGAACAAGCGCTATGGAACTACCGAACTCACCCTGAGCAATGGTGCCCGTGTGATACTGAAACCGACACAGGGCGATGCCATACGCCTCACAGCAACCAGCAATGGAGGCACCTCCCTCATCAGCGACAGCGAGTATGCCAACATCAATGCCATCAATGCCCTGCCCTCGATGGGTGGCTTGGGCGAACTCTCGGGACGCGACCTGGGACGCGCCTTAGAGGGGCACAACGTATCGTACAAGACCAACGTGGGTACGCTTGCCGAGACCTTCAGCGGCGGATGCGACAAGGCCGATATGGAGCAGCTCCTGCAACTCCTCCACCTGCGCTTCACCACCGTGCGCAAGGACTACGATGCCTTCGAGCGCTGGCAGCAGAACACGCGCTACTCAGTAATGCAGCAGCAAAGCAGTCCGATGACTCTCTTTGCCGACACACTGCGTAGCACCATGTACGAGCCTCATCCCCGACAACGCAAAGCCACCATGGCCTTGGCCGACAGCGTCGACTACGACCGCACATGCCAGCTCTTCAGCGAGCGCTTTGCCAATGCGGCCGACTTCACCTTCATCTTTGTGGGGCATATCGATGAGGATGCGCTCGCACCTCTCATCTGCCAATACATCGCATCGCTTCCCGGCAATGCCAAGCAACGCGAGAAGGCCGATCTCGCTGCCATGCCCCGCCTGCGCCGCGGCAAACATGTGACCCACATACAGATTCCAGACCCCGTCACCACGGTCATCTATAACATCACCGCCAAGGAGCGCTACACAGCACGCAGCAATGCAGCCTGTGCCCTCCTCAGCGAGGTGATGAACAGTCTCTGCACCGAGACTCTGCGCGAGCAGGAGGGCGGCACCTACAACGTGTCGGTCACTTCACGCATCTCGCGCCAACCAGCCAACGAACTTACCCTGATGTATAACTTCAGTACCAATCCCCAGCAGGCACGGACACTGCTCAACAAGGCCATCGGCCTCCTCTGCCAGGTAGCCGAGGAGGGACCCTCTGCCGAGACGTTCGGCAAGGCCCGCGAGTATCTGCTGAAACAACACCAGGACTATAAGGGCAGCGATGCCTATTGGATGGCAGCGCTCACCGACTATGCACGCTATGCCGACCACACCACCTTAGGTACGGGCGAAGCCTTGCGAGAGGTCACCCCCAAGGATGTGCAGCGCCTGGCACGCAAGCTCATCCGTTCAGGACACACTGCCGAGGTCATCATGAACCCGCAATAAAAATCAACAACATACAATCCTATGAATCTATTCAATTACCAACGCCGCACAAGCAGTGAAATACAGATTGGCGGTACTCCCTTAGGAGGCGATAACCCCATCCGTGTGCAATCGATGACCACTACAGCTACCACCGACACCGAAGGTTCGGTAGCACAGGCTCGACGCATCGTCGAAGCAGGCGGTGAGTATGTGCGCCTCACTACCCAGGGTGTGCGCGAGGCCGAGAACCTACGCGAGATTAATGCCGCACTGCGTAGCCAAGGTATTGACACCCCCCTCGTGGCCGACGTGCACTTCAATGCCCGCGTGGCCGATGTGGCGGCGCTCTATGCCGAGAAGGTGCGCATCAACCCCGGCAACTACGTCGACACCGCCCGCACCTTCAAGCAGCTCACCTACACCGATGAGGAGTATGCGGACGAGATTGAAAAGATACGCGCCAAGCTGGTACCCTTTCTCAACATCTGTAAGGAGAACCACACAGCCATCCGCATCGGCGTGAATCACGGTTCGCTCAGCGATCGCATCATGAGCCGCTATGGCGACACACCCGAGGGCATGGTAGAGTCGTGCATGGAGTTCCTGCGCATCTGCGTGTCCGAGGAGTTTACCAACGTGGTCATCTCCATCAAGGCCAGCAACACCGTTATCATGGTGCGCACCGTGCGCCTGCTCGTAGCCACCATGGAAAAGGAAGGCATGTCGTTCCCCCTGCATCTGGGCGTTACCGAAGCCGGTGAAGGCGAAGATGGCCGTATCAAGAGCGCCGTGGGTATAGGTGCCCTGCTCTACGACGGCTTGGGCGACACCATACGCGTATCACTGAGCGAGGCTCCCGAGGCCGAGATTCCCGTGGCGCAATCATTGGTACAGTATGTAACAGCACATGCCATACACCTGCCCATCGAGGGCGTCGTGGCCAAGGAGTTCGACTACTTTGCTCCCCAGCGCCGCACCACCCATGCCGTAGCCAACATCGGTGGCGGGCAGGTACCTGTAGTTATCGGAAGCTGCTTCGGCAAGGAGCGCACCTTCGACGCCAACCTCCGCCCCGACTACCTCTACTGTGGTAGCACCCTACCCGAAAAACGCCCCGAAATACCCCTCATTGTAGATGCTCCGGCATGGACAGGCGAGGAGAACACCTACCCCGTTTTCATGGGTTTCGGTGAGCGCAACTACCTCCCCCTCCTGGCCATGTGTCCCGCTCCGCTCAAGTTCCTCTTTGTTACCTATAGCCAATGCTCCGAAGAGGTGCTGGCATGCTTGAAGACTCACCCCGAGGTGGTCATTGTGCATCAGACCGGACACCTGCACCGTGTGGGCGAACATCGTGCTTTGGCCCATCTGCTCATGCACGAAGGCATCACCAACCCCATCGTCTACTTCCAGCACTATGCCGAGGAGTCGCTTTCCGACCTTCAGCTACGTGCTGCTGCCGATAGTGGTGTGCTCTGCATCGATGGACTCGTGGACGGACTCTACATCCACAACATCGGCGACAGCATCGCACCCTGGCAAATCGATGCTACAGCACTTAATATCCTACAAGCAGCGCGTGTACGCACCAGTAAGACCGAGTATATATCATGCCCCGGCTGCGGACGTACGCTCTACGCACTGGAAGACACCATCGCCCGCATCAAGGCGGCTACCTCACACCTTAAGGGGCTCAAGATTGCCATCATGGGCTGCATCGTGAACGGTCCCGGCGAGATGGCCGATGCCGACTATGGCTACGTGGGTGCTGCCCGTGGCAAGGTGAGCCTCTACAAGCAGAAGGAGTGTATCGAAAAGAACATCCCCGAAGAGCATGCCGTAGAGAAACTGCTGGAACTGATCAATAAATGTGAAGAGTCAAAAGCGAATAATTGAGAGTAAAGCGCTTTAATTTTCAATGCTTGCGCAAGCGAACGAAATGCAAGTTTACTTGCGATTTCTCAGCGAGCGTAGCCAAGTATCAACGAAGTTAACTTTTAATTTAATCTGTGGAAACCCTACTCATCATCCTTGCCCTTGTATGCGGCATTGTCGGCCTCTTGGGCTCTGTGCTCCCCGCGCTGCCGGGTGCACCTATCAGTTTCGCAGGACTGTTGCTGCTACTCCCCTGCGAAGGCGCCACCATCAGCAACGCCTCCCTATGGATATGCGGCATCTTCCTGGTCGTCGTATCGGTGCTCGACTATATAGCCCCCGCGTGGCTCACCAACCTCAGTGGCGGTGGCAAGCAGGCCACGCGCGGCTCCGTGGCCGGACTCATTGCCGGACTCTTCTTCTTTCCGCCTTGGGGCCTTGTTGTAGGTCCGTTCGTGGGTGCATTCATTGGCGAACTCATGGAGAGCGCCTCGAAGGGTAAGGCGTTGAAGGTAGCCATGATGTCGTTCGTAGGCTTCGTGCTCACCACGGGCATGAAGATCATTTACAGCGGTATCTTGCTGTTTATGATTGGCGTAGAGGCCGTACAGATTATCTTTTAATTTCCATCCGGCTTCACAATCTCCACAAACCGGCTATCGTCCCACATAAAGGCGCTGCGCTCATCAGGGTGGGCTGGATCGTAGGGCGTATAGTCGGGACGCAAGTGGCGCAACAGCTCGATATCGATAGCCTTCATGCCCTCGATGATGCATTTGCTAATCTGATAGGCACCATAGGGGTTGAAGTGCGTGTTGTCAGCCAGCGGCTTATCTTGTCCGGGATAGCTCCCTGCAGGGTAGTGCACAAAGGCCCCCTTCGATGCTTCGGGTCCCATAGCCTCGTACATTGTGCGCGTCATGGCATGCAGGTCTATAAGGTGAACACCCTCACGGTGGCATAAGAAGCGTGTCGCATCGGGGAAGTCCAGGTGTGTATCTATAATTTTACCCTCGGCATTGAAGCTACGTCGCTGTGTGGGAGTCACGAGAATGGGTATCGCACCACGTCGTTGCGCCTCATCCACAAATATCTTCATGTTGGTCATAAAGGAGTAGAAGGCACCCTCGCCCGCTCCCTTACGCTTTTGGTCATTGTGTCCGAACTCCACGATGATGTAGTCACCCGCCTTGACTTGCGTGAGCAGTTTCTTCAGTCGGCCTGCAGCAATGAAGGTAGCTGCCGTTTCGCCCGACTCGGCATAGTTAGCAAAACACACCTCTTCATCGAAGAATCGCGGTATCATCTGTCCCCAGCTTGCCCATGGCTCATTGTCTTGATCCACCACGGTGGAGTTGCCACAGAGGAACACGGTAATGGCAGTATCAATGCGCTCGATGGTCATCTCAGCAACTTGCGGCATGGGGCCCGCCACCTCGATGGTGAGCTTGTCGTCCCAGTTGAGCTTACCCTGCTCGCGCGGCTTGATGCGCACATACTCGTTCCCCCCGATGTGGGTGTTGCGCTTGTTGATGGTGAAGGTGCAGGTCTTCAGTTCGCCCCGCTTCGTAGCCACGCGCTCATAGAAGAGACGGCGACTCTCGCCCCTCAACGTAGTGATGCCTGCAGCTCGGGTATTGCCCACCACGATGTTTACCCGGTAGTTACCGTCGGGCACATCCACCGAGAAGTAGAAAGGTGCTGGCGCACTCTTGTCGGGCACCACATCGCCATCCACAAAGTCGTACCCATACCCCCGCTCAGGTGTATACAGCATATCGGATTCCACGCGGATATAGCCCTCCTTGGCTCGTTTTCCTTTCGTGAAGTCAAATTTGTAACTGATGTCCTGTGCACTCAGCAGTGTGCAACAGCAGGCAAGTAAAGTAGTAATGAATGTGCGCATTGTGGTACTTGATTTAAGGTGAAAAAAAAATCTTTACCATGCAAAAGTAGGAACTTTTATCCAACATTCCAACACTTTGCACCAAGATACCCAAAATAAGCAGCACCCCTCCATGCTGAAGAGTGCTGCCGCAATATATATCAATACAAATGAACGAGTCGGGACTCCTTACACCACCTGACTTCCGGGCTTCACCTCGCGCAAGAGCGATGTTACTGCCAACGAGCCGTCGAAGTTCTCGGCGCTGAGTATCATACCCTCGCTCACAAGTCCGTTCTTGAACTGGCGGGGAGCAAAGTTGGCGATGAAGAGCACCTGCTTGCCTACGAGCTCCTCAGGAGCATAGTGCTCGGCGATACCGCTCACGATGGTGCGGTCGGCGAGTCCGTCGGCAATCTTGAACTTGAGCAGCTTCTTCATCTTGGGCACACGCTCACACTCGAGCACGGTACCCACACGGATGTCGAGCTTCTCCCAGTCCTCGAACGATACGATGGGCTTCACGGGATTAGCCTTATAGTTGGCCGCCTCGTTAGCCTTTTTGATATCCTCGAGTCGCTGCATCTGAGCGTCGATGGCGCTATCCTCAATCTTCTCGAAGAGGAGCTCTGCCTTGCCCAGCTCATGGCCGGCAGCAAGCAGGTCGGTGCGACCCAGCTGCTCCCACTCGAAGCTCTCCATGCCCAGCATGCCACGCAGCTTCTCGCTGCTGAAGGGGAGGAAGGGTTCGAAGGCAATGGCGAGGTTGGCCGCCAGCTGTAGGGAGAGGTTCAAGATGGTACCCACACGCTCCATGTCGGTCTTGGCCAGCTTCCAAGGCTCAGTGTCGGCGAGATACTTGTTACCGATGCGGGCGAGGTTCATGGCCTCCTTCTGTGCCTCGCGGAACTTGAAGCCGTCGAGCAGCTTCTCCACCTCGGCCTTCACGTCCATGAACTCGGTGATGGTGGCCTTGTCATAGTCGGTGAGCGCGCCACAGGCAGGCACCTTACCGTCGAAATACTTATGGGTGAGCACGAGGGCGCGGTTTACGAAGTTGCCGTATACGGCCACGAGCTCATTGTTGTTGCGTGCCTGGAAGTCGCGCCAGGTGAAGTTGTTGTCCTTGGTCTCGGGGGCATTGGCGGTGAGCACGTAGCGCAGCACGTCTTGCTTGCCGGGGAAGTCTACAAGGTACTCGTGCAACCAGACGGCCCAGTTGCGCGAGGTGGATATCTTGTCGTCCTCGAGGTTGAGGAACTCGTTGCTGGGTACGTTATCGGGCATCACATAGCCGCCGTGAGCCTTCATCATGGTGGGGAAGATGATGCAGTGGAACACGATGTTGTCCTTACCGATGAAGTGGAGCA
>JAEIGA010007746.1_pt1 | contig 16290 bp, 5 predicted proteins | sample 9270691 | NCBI WGS metagenome assembly JAEIGA01 (sample SAMN17057246, study PRJNA624740) | gut metagenome | biome: biome; isolation source: fecal sample | host: Bos grunniens | place: China: Xizang | collected 2019
AGTCCCTCGCGTTTGTATGCCTTACCCTTCCAATACATTAACCATGTCACCACAAAACCCACTATACAATAGAGCATCTCATAGATTTGCGTAGGATGGCAAGGCTCCGTTTGACCGTCGCGCACAAAGATAAAACCCCAAGGCAAGTCTGTTGGTGTACCATAGATCTCCGAGTTCATCAGGTTGCCCAAACGAATCAATGTGGCAGTAACACACACGCCTACCACCAAACGATCCATAATCCATAACAGCGAAGTATGGAACTTGGGCTCCTTAGAAAACACCTTCTTATTCAGCAACCATGCTGCTGTCAACAAACCAAACGCACCACCGTGACTTGACAAACCACCTTCCCAAATCTTGAGAAGTTTAAATGGATGTTCTATGTAAGGGTTGCGATAGTTGATAGTCCAACCAAAGATCTGCACAGGTTCGGTAGAAATGCCCATGTATTGGCAATAGGCTTTCATGCCTGGCAAAGTCACATCATGCCACTCATAGAACCAGCAATGTCCTACGCGTGCACCGATAATCAGACCTATCACCATCCACATGAATAGTTTATCCGTCCAATCGGTTGGGCAATTCTCGTTTTTGTATAGTTTTACTTGAATCAAATAGCACAAATAGATACCTATTGCCCACAGCAATCCATACCAACGGATTCCACCATTGCCGATATGCACCAATATTGGATCTATGTCCCATACGATAGCTGATAGCATAACTCCTAATTCTAAATTCTAAATTCTTAATTAAGCTTCCATCTTGCCATGGCATTGTTTATATTTCTTGCCTGATCCGCAAGGACATGGGTCATTTGGACGTGGTTTCTTATCCACGCGCAATGGCTCAGGGCGTTGCATCTCACGGGTATCACGCGCTGCCGCCTGACCGCTGGCTGCCGCTGCACGAGCTACAGCATCTTTTTGAGTGCGGTAGCGTGAGTAATCTTGACGCTGTTGAGCATGCGCTTGACGAACCTCTTGTGGATCACGTGTTGGTATCTGGCCACGCAATAGAATTGCTATTGCACGACGATTGAAGCGATCCAACATCTGCTTAAAGATATTAAACGATTCCAGCTTATAGATCAACAGTGGATCTTTCTGCTCATAGCTTGCATTCTGTACAGATTGCTTCAGTTCATCCAATTGGCGCAAATGCTCCTTCCACTCGTCATCAATCACAAAGAGCAACATGCGTTTCTCAAACTCGCGAACCACCTCACGGCACTCGGTCTCATAGGCTGACTTCAGGTTAACAGCCACATTATAAACGCGTTTGCCATCCGAAATTGGAACCAAGATATTCTCATACATCGCTCCACGCTCCTCATACACATTCTTAATCACAGGATATGCCACCTTCTGCAAGGTCTCCATACGGCGCTTGAATGTTTCCAACGCTTCCTCGGCCAACTTATCTGCCAGCAGATTCTCCTTCGCAGAACGGAATTCTTCCTCTGTAAATGGAAGTTCCATAGCAAACACTTGCATCACATCCATCTGCAAACCCTCATAATCCATCATCTCACGAGCTTCTGCCACCACAGAAGCCGCTGTATCATAAATCATATTCGTAATATCCACACCTATACGTTCACCCATCAATGCGTGGTGACGTTTAGCATAAATCACATTACGTTGTTGGTTCATCACATCATCGTATTCAATCAGGCGCTTACGAATACCAAAGTTATTCTCCTCCACCTTCTTCTGAGCACGCTCAATAGAGTCAGAAATCATCTTATGCTCGATCATCTCGCCCTCTTGGAAGCCCATGCGATCCATCAGTCCTGCCAAACGGTCCGAACCGAACATACGCATCAAATCATCCTCCATACTTACAAAGAACACACTGCTACCTGGATCACCTTGACGACCAGCACGACCACGCAACTGACGATCCACACGGCGGCTCTCATGACGCTCAGTACCCAAAATGGCCAAACCGCCTGCCTCTTTCACTTCTGAGGTAAGTTTGATATCCGTACCACGACCCGCCATATTCGTAGCGATAGTCACCATACCTTTGCGACCAGCCTCTGCCACGATATCCGCCTCGCGTTGGTGCAATTTGGCGTTCAACACATTATGCGAGATCTTGCGCAAGTTCAACATTCGACTCAGCAACTCACTGATTTCCACCGAAGTAGTACCCACCAACACAGGTCTTCCTGCTGCTACCAACTCCACAATCTCATCGATCACAGCATTATATTTCTCGCGCTTGGTGCGATAGATACGATCGTTCATATCCTCGCGAGCGATAGGACGGTTGGTTGGTATCACCACCACATCCAGCTTGTAGATATTCCAGAACTCGCCTGCCTCTGTCTCCGCCGTACCTGTCATACCCGACAACTTATTGTACATACGGAAGTAGTTTTGCAGCGTGATTGTTGCAAAGGTTTGTGTAGCGGCCTCCACTTTCACATTCTCTTTCGCTTCTACCGCTTGATGCAAACCGTCTGACCAGCGGCGACCTTCCATCACACGACCCGTCTGCTCGTCCACAATCTTCACCTGATTGTCATCGATGATATAGTCCACATCTTTCTCAAACAGAGTATATGCCTTCAGCAACTGGTGCACGGTATGTACGCGCTCCGACTTGATGCTATAGTTAGCCAGCACCTCATCTTTCTTTTGGCGTTTCTCCTCATCACTCAGACCAGCTTTCTCGATTTCTGCCACTTCGCTACCCACATCTGGAAGCACAAAGAACTGTGTATCTTCCATATTTCCTGTCAAGGTGTCAATACCCTTATCAGTCAATTCGATGGTCTTATGTTTCTCATCAATCACAAAGTAGAGTTCATCGGTAGCCACATGCATATGCTTCTCATTCTCTTGCATATAGAACTCCTCTGTCTTCTGCAGACGCACTTTCACGCCTGGCTCGCTGAGATACTTGATCAGCGCCTTACTCTTTGGCATACCCTTAAAGCAGCGGAACAAAGCCAACTCACCTGCCTCGCGCTCTTTCTCATCCGCGCTGCTCATCTTCGCCTTTGCCTCTGCGAGCAACTTGGTAGTCAAGGTATTTTGTGTGCGCACCAACAACTCCACACGATGCTTATATTCATCATACATCTGATCCTCGCCTTTTGGCACTGGACCACTGATAATCAATGGCGTACGCGCATCATCAATCAACACAGAGTCCACCTCATCCACAATCGCATAGTTATGTCCGCGTTGCACCAAGTCCATTGGGCTCGTTGCCATATTATCGCGCAAGTAGTCAAAACCAAACTCATTATTCGTACCGAAGGTAATATCGCACGCATACGCACGACGACGCTCATCCGAGTTTGGTTTGTGTTTGTCAATACAATCCACGGTCAAACCATGGAACATATACAGCGGACCCATCCACTCCGAGTCACGTTTAGCCAAATAGTCATTCACAGTCACCACGTGCACACCTTCGTGCGTCATAGCATTCAGGAACACAGGCAATGTTGCCACCAAGGTCTTACCTTCACCCGTGGCCATCTCCGCTATCTTACCTCCATGCAGCACAACGCCACCTATCAGCTGTACATCATAGTGCACCATATCCCACACATGCTCATTGCCGCCTGCGGTCCACTTATTGAAATACACAGCCTTATCGCCATCTATCTCCACAAAGTCAAATCGTGTATCGGCTGCCAAGTCGCGGTCCATCTGTGTCGCAGTCACCACAATCTCCTCATTCTCAGCAAAACGACGAGCAGTACTCTTCACAATGGCAAACACCTCTGGCAATATCTCGCGAAGCACATCCTCGTATGCTTCCTTAATCTCTTTCTCCAGGCGATCTACCTCGTTATACACTTTCTCACGCTTATCGATCTCCAAATCTTCGATATTCGCTTTCAACTCCACTATGCGAGCTTTTTTGTCTGCCACGCGCTCCTGGATTTGTGCCATCAAGGCTGCACTACGACCACGCAACTCGTCATTGCTCAACCCATCAATCTCATCGAAAACCGCTTTGATTTTCTCTACATAAGGCATAATCTCGCGCATGTCTTTTTGCGATTTATTGCCGAATAACTTAGTAATAAACTCTACTAATCCCATTGTATTTTTTGTTTTTTAGTTTACGTTTGTTTTTTTCATCTCTGTGCAAGCATCGATTACTCATGTGCATACTCACACAAATTAGCGTGCAAAGTTACAAAAAAAAACTGATATATACAAATTCTTTTTCATTTTACTCAACTTTCTTCTTTTTCCAACCTCCGAACTATATTTTCATCTCTCTTTTTACTACACCATCATCTGCCAACGGAATGCCTACAATTTGCTGACTGTAGTTAGTGATTAGTTAGTGATTAGTTAGTGATTAATTAGTGATAAATTAGTTATTAATTAGTGATTCAAATACCTCTACAATACCTTTGCAATACCCATGCATACTATTTACCCTGCCATTCACTTGCCCATACCACAACAAAAGGGGCGTGTCCTTTTCGACACGCCCCTTTCCTTTTATGGTCTTTTCTCACTACTTCACTATCGTGCGCACACGCTGACGACTACCATCCTGCATCACAGCTTCTACCACACATACACCCACAGGCACATCCAATGCCATCTCATGAGCCAGCAGCACTTGTTCTTTGCTTGCAATCACACGTCCCAACATATCATATACCACCACGCTTTGTATCAATCCATCCGAAGTCACAAGCAATTTGCCATTGCCCTCTGGATACACATACAGCAGCACACTATTTGCGCCATTATCCTCTATCGGATGAGTGGTTGAGGTAGTCACATCGCCACCATCATTATACGGATCTGGTCCTTCCACATAGTAGCGTTCTTCGTGATTTTCAGGCATTTCCACTTGAATAATCAGCTCGTCGTATATACGTATTTTCTGTCCTGTCTTGGTGTCACAGAAGTAGCACACTTTCTGCCAGTTGGATGTCAATTTGAACACCAACAACATCGTCTCACTACGATAATCCTCTTCCACCAATACCGACAATGGCACTCTGCTTATCTCCGATCGCACGTCTGCCATCATTGGCACACGCTTTGCCACCGTGTACATATTCACTGGCGAAGTAGCCACATCGGTTCCGACGCCTGCTTCCACGCCTGAAGACACAAACAAGGCATCTTCCCCTTTATAGTAAGCATTATCGGCATTAGGATCCACCGCTATGGACACACGAGCATGCGCATCGTCCACCAATCCCATGATAGTCATCACCTCTGCTTTTTCTGCTTCATCTACCAATTCATCCGTAGCACTCACTTCCTTGCGACCTGACATTCGTGCTGGAGCCACACTTTTCATCACTTGATTATCCAACGTCGTATGACTTGGCTTCAGATTCACAGTCAACGAAGTGCCCGAACTTTTCGCTTCCAACAGCACAGCACGCATAGGAGCCAAATAGCGTCCTCCTTTCACTTCTGTCTGCGCATCCCAACTCGAACTCTCCAGCGTATAATAATTGCCTGTCAACACACCTTTATTATCTGCCATGAATAGGTTCATATCTATATTGCTCATCGTTGGGTTACCAAACACATACTTGTTGCTTGCCACCTTATTGGTTAGCTTGATACTCATACCACTATTACCTGGTTCATATGCCAACTTATAGCCATTTGCTCGTGTTGGTACCTTCACTGTCTTTGTTGGCTTGCCTTCTGGACTATAATAATAATATTGTGTATCGTTCTTTGGCAGACGAATCACTAAATCCTCTTCTTTATCTCCAGGACCATAGCCCAACACACTCAAACCGCCACCGACTGCCACTTTCTCCACCAACGAGTTAGATGGAACAAACTCCGCGGTCGTAGCGCTCTGTATCGAACTGCTACTCTGATTCTGCACACTCACATCTTGGTTATAGAACGAAAGCCAGAATGCATATGCCGCATCCCATGCACGTGTTCCTTCAAATTGGCTCACATTGAAATACTCGCTACCTTCTGTGCTACTACCACCATTATATGTTCCTGTATGTGGCACAAAGAAATCGCCCGTATACATGTCTTTCAATGGCGAAGCCATCAAGTTCCACTTCGTGGCTGGCACCACCATATCTACATATGCCTTTTCGTACTGCAACAGATGTTGGTTTTGGAAATGCGCACCAGGACCAAAATAGATCTTGCTACAATGGTGTGCCTCATAGTTGATTGTCATTGGATAGTGGCTATGCTCGTCGATAATATGAGGATAACGCACTGAATTACTTTGAGTTGGAATAATCACATCTGCTCCTCTCATCGGCACATATCCTTTTACCAACTCACCCGAGTCTATCTTATTATTTCCATTGTTGTCCACCCAGCCACGCCAGTTCTCATCTTTTCCCCAACCATTATACGACGATGCCGCAGGGGTCCATACCAATACATCTGGCACTACTGCCAACACAAACGACACTTCACCCTCACCACAACTTCCAAAACTTCCATTATTCGCATCCCTAAAGGTAACTGTCACACGATATTCCTTGCCTTCCATCAAGGCAGTACGTCCAACTACTGTTCCCGTCTCCATATCAACCACCTTTACATCCTCACTCTGACCATTCGCAGGCAAAGTCAATGGAATTGTTTGTCCTGCCTTTGAAACCGTTGTACCTGCTACTTTAATCTCTTTGCCCACCTCAGTCGCCTTCAACGTCAATGCATTATCGACATTCTTTTTCAGTACCTTATATGTTGGCAATGTCGCCTTTTGCTCCACAGTCATACTGCTCCACTTAATAGGAGCAATATTCAGATAATAACCATCCGAATTACCTGATACAATCTTCACCCACTTCGGTTCTACACAATCTTGCAGCGTTACTTCCGTATTCTTATCGTTCAAGTTCACAATCGTCTTGGCGGTCTCGGCAATAGGGAATGCCCAATAGCATACTGAGTCATTCTCGCCCAAATAGAATGTCTCCTCAGTCTTATACATATCCAAGAAACCCTTCTCGCATAAGTGTCGTACAATATCATAGTTCTGATACGACAAGAAGTGATTCACATTCAGCTCATTAAAGCTTTTCGCCGTATAGTTATCATTAGGGCTATCTTCTGTAGGCACACGTCGCATATCATACATGATTGCAGTTGCCACTTGTCCGCGCGTATAGCCATATTTCGCCACAAACTGAGCATCTATTTGTTCTTTTGTACTGCCTGTTGGCCTAGCTGTAGTATATGGATCATCAAAAGCACTACCTACCAACCAATCCACACACACTTTTGCTTCGTAATCACTCGCCAATTCTCCCACACCCAACGCAAAGTGGTTTTTAATCTTCGCATCCAATGTATATTGCTTATTCGGGCAACAAGGATCTACATTGGTTGTTTTAATATTATCTTGCTTTTCTCCATTCGAAGATATCAACTCAAACATGGTTTCTTTCGTTGCATGCAATGGGGTGGTCATATTACATTCTGCCACCTCCAACTCATCAGGATCAAATGCCATACGCATCGAGTAGTCATCATTAGCATACAACTGAGTCAAACGATTTACCTCATTATCAGTATTCTTCAACATATGTGCCACATACAGCAGATATTTGGTCACACCACTATTCTCTGTTCGAATATATGCCTTAGCATTTCTCGTTCCATTTGCAGCCATCTCATCCAACAATTTGGATACAGATTGGTAAACCAAGTCATTACCTGTTGGCACATAGGTAGAACTTGGAATGCGAATTGAGCCATAGTGGTGAACACTCACATGATCATCTTCGTGAGCGTCATGGTAATAAGCCACTCCTTCTTCTTCATCTAAATTCACATCCCCATTTGCGGTTTCATTATATATTTGGTAATACACATAGGAATCTCCTTCCATATTCATATTGCTATAGTCCAATCGAAGCACAGCGGCTGCCAAAGTCTCGCTTTCACCCGAACTACGGCAGGCCATTTCGCCCTGATAAGCCGCTAATGGCAATGGAGAAGCAAACAGACATATATCATCCACCATAAAGTCATTACCCAAGTTAGTTGTCGCAAAGTTATATATCGACACGCGCGTCTGAGCATAATTTTCATCCGATTGAATTGGGAACACTACCTGTTGCCATCCTGATTCTTTCAGCAACTCTCCCACGAAATACACACCCACATCTTCCCATGGCGAGTTATCATCATGCCTACCCTGTACATTACAACGGAATATTGGGTTACCCTCACTATTCCAACCCGATGGAGTTGGGTTACAGAACCATGCTGAGCAGGCCAATATCTGTCCCGAACAAATCACAGCATCCGTATAGATACTTGCCACCAATCCAGGCTCCATCGTACCATCCACATATAGTGCCTTTCCGCTATGCGCATTCTGCTTCGCCCATTCTTTATTCACATTGCTAGCTACCGTATATTCACCATAGAATGGGAACACACCCTGACTGGCTCCTCGTTTATACTTCGTTGCCAAATCACCCGTCGAATATACATAACCAAAGCTCGATTCACTCCAAGGCAAGTGAGTATTTTGGTTATCAAAGTTAATAGTAGCCAGCGACTTATAACTCGTATTGATACGTTGTTGTGAAATCAAGGTTGTCGTCGTAGGACCACAACTATTCACACTCACATATTCCACTTCAAACTTCGCTATACGCAATTCCGCCGCATTCCCTGCAGCGCCCGCAGGCAATGTCAATGTATATACCTTCTTATTCGGGGTCGTTGGAGTATTCGAGCGAACAATCAGATAGTCCATCTCAGCAGTATAATTTGGGCTACTTATCACTTGTCCATCTTCCTTCCAAACTACTGGTGTTGAAGCAGTTATCCTACGCAATTTGCCACTCGAATCTTTGTAAAAATAGCACATCTCCGACTCATGCGAACGATATTTCTTATAGCGAAATTCCGTTGCTAGCAACACTTGCTTACCCGCAGGAGCCATATATTTATATTCCTCCAAATAGTCATTAGCCTCCAGACGAGCGAACGTATCTGCAATCTCACTTGCGGGTTTCAGGTGGAACAATTGTCTATACGACAACGTAGGTTCTTCAATCGAATCGATACGTGTGGGATTGGTCTGGTTATACCATATTGTATAATCCGTATAGGCACTCACATCGCATGCCATCGTATGTTCCTGTCCATCACTCCAGCCCTTCAATATCGGAGCAGGATTGCTTGGATTATCCTCATCCAGCACACCCTTATCTGCCTTATTCACAGCATACAAACCATAGGAATAGCCTTCTTGAGTAATTGTATTCGCACTCTGTGGAGTATTAATCGCAGAGAACGGACTACCATTTGCTGCTCGTGGCGACAACACCCACGATGTAGATGCTTTACCTTCATGGCAATAATTATAATATGGATCACCATTCGTCTCATAGTCATACCAACGCATATAACCCGAGAAACCCGACTCTGGCAAACGCAATTCTATCTCCTGACCTGCCTCATAATAGATAGTGCGCTCTGCTGTATGCACATTTTGGCGACCCGTTTCTTTCCATGCTCTCTTATCCTCTTCCGACGCACCTTTTCCCGCTTGTGTCTTAAACTTGATACCTCCCTCTATTCCACGTTGATACAACGGAATCTCAAACGTACCCGAGTGCTGATCCGCACCACCTTTTTTGCTAAATGTACCCGTCAGCACGCACGAACGTCTCACCTTGTCAGTATTAGCTTTGACGCTAAAAGCCACATTATTTTCAGTCGGATTGCCTATGGTCAACCAATCACAACCGCCACCCCATGTCAATTGCCAATTCGCATCATTCAGATTTATCTTAGTTGGACCTTCCGTATAGGTCGTCTTGATGGCTTGATGGTCCATATTATAAATCACCTCGCCATGTTGGTGAGTAACATTTATCGCAAATGCTTTTTCCTCTGCCTGCAAACCAAAGGTATAAGTCACAGGATTTATCGAGAACGTCAAGGCAGGTAATTGCTCCTTGTGATAAGATTTACGAACTACGCGCATCGAGGTCGTATAAGTCTGACCGCCTACCACATACTCCGCTACCACATTATCCGCATAGTCTATCCATTGTATCAAGCCGCCATATCCGTTAAACTGCAAGTTCTCCACTAGTCCGCCTAGTGTCTGAATCGTAAACGCACCATTCTGTCCGCTCACTATCTGCATCACATCACGAGCCGCCGGATTACCCACAAAATCACTTGGATTAAGTCTAGATACTGCATTCTTGCTAGAGGCCCAATAGAACGTTGGTTTTATACTTCCAAAGTCTAACTCTGACAATAAACGCTTCAGTTTCAACTCATCTGGACGGTTCACACACTCATAATACGAATTCACCTCTGCCGAAAATCCAAACTCCACATCTTGCTTTGCTCCTACATGCGCACCCGAAGCATCATGCTCCTTATCATATGTAAACTCTATCTTCGATGGCGCAAAATACCCTACTGGATCGCCTTTCTTCTCCCATTTCTCTAAATAAACACTTGTTTCGGTCCACGTACTTGCTCCAAACGACATACCGCCATTCCATGTATTTCCAATATACATATTCACCACGCCATACTGCCATGATTGCTTGCTATACAATCGTCCATAACGATATTTGCCTTCCTCCCACGACTTACGATATATTGTATCTTCCTGCTCATAAAAGCGGAAGCGAGTCGCAAAAGTCGTATCATTAGTCAATACCGTATATACCGTTCCCCATGGATTATTCTCATCCTCCAAATCAATCTGCAAGTAATAACCTGTCGTTACATCTTTCAACATGATATCTGCCGTATCACTTTGTTCAGGCACGCAAATCTCCCACAAACAATCATCCGTCGCCACATCCGAGATGCCCAAACCATTCCTTGAACCAGACATATAATAGCGATACAACGTTCCATTATTATTCTCCAAGAAACTTACGGTCACATAATCCCCATTATCAAAATGGCGAACTCCTTGTGCAACAGCCTCATCTGCTAACCAGGCTAACACGAACACGTACAACAATACTACTATTCTTTTCATCGCATTTGGATTTTCTTGGTTTTACGTACTATATTCATCACCACATACACCAGCGCCATTGCCAACATTGGCAGCAGCATATCCCCAGTAGGCATTTCCGATCCTACAGGTGGCACAAAACCCTCATCTTCAGGATTAGGTCTTCCCTTCGCGCGACGCGCGGGCGCGTTACAATATAATATATCTTCCGAAGTCACGACATTTGTCGATACCTCGTCATGGATTCTTGTAAAGCTTCCTGTTCCGCTTGACTGAAGCGATTTCCACCCCGTGTACGTAGCCACCTCACCACCAGAATACGAAGCAGAGCTAGAACGCCCTACCACTTCTGAGCCAAAGGGACTCATTGCACCACTACCCACCGAGGTATATGTCTGGTCACTTACTTGTATCATTTTTGCGCGCCTTCTTCCTCATTTACGAAAATTCCTACAAAAGTACAAATAATTTACCAATTTTCCAAAAAAAAGTCAAAAAAATACCATTTTTATACCTCAAAAATCTTATTTTTCAAAAAAAATACACAAAAATTGCATTTTTTCACCAAAATATTTGGTCATATCAAAAAAAAGCAGTACCTTTGCACTCGCTTTCGAAAAGGAAGTAAAATTGACATAAAAAAATGGTGCGGTAGTTCAGTTGGTTAGAATACATGCCTGTCACGCATGGGGTCGCGGGTTCGAGTCCCGTCCGCACCGCAAAGAAGATGCAAACGCATCTTCTTTTTTTTCTAAAAAATCACACATTTATTTGCATATTCGCAAAAATTATTGTACCTTTGCGCTTTCTAAATGAAAAACGAACAACTTTATTAAACACATTTTAATTTTTTTAAGGTTATGAAGAAAAGCTTTATTCTCGTTGCCATTTTGGCAGTAGTTAGCGTTGGTATGGCTGTTGCTCAACCACGCGCAATTGGTGTGAACATTGGTTATGGTGCTGACATTTCGTATCAACACACTCTCAGCGAGGCAAACATGTTGGATATCTCTCTCAACTTGCCTTCTTTCGCTGGTATCGGTGCTAAAGCTACTTATGATTGGATCAACCCATTCGGTACTGCAGTACCTTGGAACAACAAGGGCGAGTGGAACTGGTATCTTGGTGTAGGTGCTTCTGCTGGTCTTTATGAATTGCTCAGCAGCAAAGCTAACGCATGGTATGTTGGTGCGGCTGGTCACGTAGGTATTGAGTACCAATTCTGGTTCCCATTGCAACTCTCACTCGACTATCGTCCAACTATTGGTATTCTTGGTGGTTCAGGCAAAATTGGGTTCAACCCTTATGGCTTGTACGATGGCATCAGCCTCGGTGTTCGCTACTTATTCTAATCCATCAACTTACAATCTTTAGTCATTAGACTATGACAGATTTCTCGACTCTTATTTCGTCGACGATAGGAGTGGCTGCCGCGCAAGTGGCAGCCACTATTGCATTACTCAACGAGAATGCTACTATTCCTTTTATCGCACGCTACCGCAAGGAGCGCACGGGCAGTCTAGATGAAGTGCAAATCAGCCAGATTGCTGACGAATACCATCATTTCCTAGAGATAGACGACCGCAAGGCCACCATACTCAAGACTATTGACGAGCAGGGCAAACTCACACCCGAGCTTCGCCAACGCATCAACCAATGTTGGAACGCTACCGAATTGGAGGATATCTACCTACCCTACAAACCCCATCGCAAGACACGCGCAGACGTAGCTCGCGAGCAAGGATACGAACCACTCGCCAAAGCCATTTTCGAACAAAAGATTTCTTTGGATCGAATCAATCCGGGAATTCCAGTCACTCCGGGAACCCCAAATTGGGAAACTGCCCTCCAAGGTGCTCGCGATATCATTGCAGAATGGATCAGCCAAGACGAACATGCCCGCAACGACATCCGTCGCGAGTTCTCTTATACAGCTACTATCACAACCAAACTAATCAAAGGCAAGGAATCCGACCCAGAAGCCCTGAAATATAAGGATTATTTTGCCATCAACGAGCCTCTGCGTCGAATATCGTCTCATCGTCTTTTGGCAATTCGTCGCGCAGAGAACGAGGGATTTATCCGCGTAGATATTTCGCCCGACAAAGAGAAGGCCTTAGACAAACTTGCCCATCTCTTCTTACGTTCCAATAGCGACACTTCCTACCAAGTGGAACTTGCCATGGAAGATAGCTACAAACGATTACTTAAACCTGCTATAGAGACCGAATTTGCTGCTAGCAGCAAAGAGAAGGCCGACACCGAGGCGATTCGTGTCTTCGCAGACAACCTTCGCCAACTTCTTTTAGAATCTCCTTTAGGTCAAAAGCGCGTACTAGCTCTCGACCCTGGCTTTCGTACGGGTTGCAAACTGGTAGTACTCTCCGCACAAGGCGACCTACTCCACCATACCGTCATCTTCCTCAATACCAAGCAAGCCACTACCACTTTGCAATCCCTCATTCATCAGTACCAGATCGAGGCCATAGCAATTGGTAACGGCACAGCTTCCCGCGAATCAGAGCAGATGGTACGCTTCGCCCTAGAAGACCAAGCCACACCATCCCATACAACGCTACACCATACTACCTCGCCTCAGATCTTCATCGTTAGCGAGAGCGGAGCTTCTGTTTATTCCGCCTCCAAGACTGCCCGCGAGGAGTTCCCTAACGAAGATGTTACCGTACGTGGTGCTGTATCTATTGGCAGACGACTGATGGATCCACTTGCCGAACTCGTGAAGATTGACCCCAAATCCATTGGCGTAGGGCAATACCAACATGATGTCAATCAAACAAAACTAGGGGAAAGTTTACAACAAACTGTTGAGAGTGTGGTCAATCACGTGGGAGTAGATGTGAATACTGCCAGCAAACATATCCTAACCTACATCTCAGGCTTAGGTCCAGCTCTTGCGCAGAACATCGTCAATTACCGCAGCGAGCATGGTGCCTTCCCCAACCGCAAAGCCCTATTGAAAGTACCCAAGATGGGCGCCAAGACCTTTGAGCAAGCAGCAGGATTCTTGCGCGTGACCAATTCCGACAATCCGCTAGACAACTCTGCTGTCCATCCTGAGAGTTATTCTATTGTTGAGCGCATGGCCAAGGATTTGCATTGCACGGTTGCCGACCTTATGCAGCAATCCGAACTACGCAAACAGATCAACCTGCAACGCTATGTCACAGACCAAGTGGGCATCCCAACCCTGACAGATATTCTGCACGAGTTAGAAAAGCCATCTCGCGACCCTCGCACACAAATAGAGGAGTTTCATTTCGACGAGTCGGTACATACGATAGAAGATTTGCAAGTGGGAATGGTATTGCCTGGCATCATTACGAACATTGCCAATTTTGGTGCATTCTGCGACATTGGTGTCCACAAAGACGGATTGATTCACATTTCCGAGATGGCCACCCGTCGCATCAGCAACCCTAGCGAAATAGTTTCGCTCCACCAGCACGTTATGGTCAAGGTTATTGATATCGACCGCGCACGAGGCAGAATTCAACTATCACTAAAAAAATCGTAAGAAACTGCTCCCTCAGAAAAATAACCTATACACAAAAAAAGAGTTCGGTCATCTCCCGAACTCTTTTTCATTCCTATATTCTAGCCTATAAACTACAAACCGTCAATTACAATCTATTACCCATCACATCAAATGCCTCACCATTGCGGATAATCAGCAGATGGCCATCAATCATCCATTTTTGTGTTCCAACAGTATCACCTAGTGGTATATTCTCTACACCTGTGGCTGAACCATCAAACACAATATGTACCTCAACGCCATAGGAGTTCACAGCATTCACCTCCAAATATGGATTGCCATCCTCGGTCTTTATTACCTCTACAGTTCCATCAACCAGCAACCACAATGGGGTAATCAGCGAGCCATCCTCCATCATACGAGCATAGAACGATGGCCACACACCATCTCCTTGTACGCCTGGGTTCGCTAGCACTGTGCCATACTCCTCAGACGAATCAATTGGATACACACCTGCAGGCACGATAATATCTTCATCTGGTTCCTCCACAAAGAAGAAGAAAGCTGCCATATCCGAACCATCAGCCGCTTCCAACGCGAGATAGATATAACCATTTCTATCGGTTTGATCATGAATAGTCACATGATCCGCAGTAGTATATGTACGATCGATAATCTCCTCAGGCTCATCAAAATCAAGATGTGTATTATACTCGGAGGTCATCTTGACATGGTAGTACACCCCATTGCGAGCGATAAACTTAGCCTCTGCGGTAATTTTGCCATCCGCAGCATGCTCTACCACCAACTCACCCTTTTCAATAGTGTAGTTCTGCCACTCTGACTCCACATAGATAAACGTGTTTCCACTATAGAAATCATAATGACCACCCTCTGCACCAAACTTACCAAACAAACCATCATTGACATAAGTACCTGCCACATCTCCATCAGTCATAGGACTCAACGAGATAAAGATAGAATTATCTGGAGTATATGAAGACAAGATATAGTAGCCATCTTGCAAAACATTGGTAAACTTCACTGGCATCTCAATCTCCACAGTATCGATTGGAGTAGGTACAACATACCAGAATTCCACATCGTATTGTACCGCATTAAAACCAATATAACTAGCATTGATTACCGTGGTATCACCTCGTTGGTTCAACACACCCTTGATATCTGCAATCTCTACACTTGACTCTGCTGTCCAATCATAAAACTCGGTATATTCTGGTAGCACTTTCTCGATATTAAACGACTCGCCCAAACGAGTATTATAGATGGTAATAGATGCCTCGTAATCGTCTGCAAATTGGATCAATTGTATCATATTCATTTGATCTGCTCTAAAGCTAGCAATAGCACTCGAGTCAAATACCACTTTAACCGTATCTGTTGGCACTGGCACTTCAAAGTTCATGTTAATAGAATACCAATTATAGTCGTCGCAATACGCCTCGATGTTTGCCTCCCAACCATCAGCAGTCTCTGTCAAAGTCAAAGTACCACGGATAGCCGAACAATCTAACCAAGTTTTCTTGTCAGTAACTGTCAATGCTACATCAAACTCACCTGCTTCTGCTGTAAAGCCTTCGTACATCGCAAAAATATCGTATTCCTTATTCGAGCCATATAGCATCATGAATCCATAGTCAGCAAACGACTCATCCACCGATAGGTTATGGCATTCCACCTCAATAGTATCTTTTGCCGCAGGCAATGGCACAGTCATTGATACTTTGTGCAATATGGTATCTTGGTTATAGAAGTGCAACGCAGCTTGATATCCCAAAGCATTATTATCCAACTCGCTCAAACCAATC
>JAEIGA010007747.1_pt1 | contig 16289 bp, 5 predicted proteins | sample 9270691 | NCBI WGS metagenome assembly JAEIGA01 (sample SAMN17057246, study PRJNA624740) | gut metagenome | biome: biome; isolation source: fecal sample | host: Bos grunniens | place: China: Xizang | collected 2019
AGCAAGTGGTACGTCCTGCATTGGATCTCAACGCACCTATGTACGACATCATGGGTCGCCAAGTAGATGAGACATACCGCGGTATTATCATCCAAAACGGTAATAAGTACTTGCTAAGATAAGGCAATTAGGCTAATAGGCTATAGGCTATAGGCTATAGGCTATAAAGCAAGATAATAGAAAATCGCCCTCCGATTTCGGGGGGCGATTTTTTTTGGAGGGGGCAACATGAAGCGTCAACTAGTAGTATATAAATCTCTATATTAATTCCTTTATAATAACAACGCATACATTAAGGCATAAAGCATAGAAGCAAAGCATAAATAGCGTCTTTTTAACAATAAAAACCATCTTTTTGTTGTTTTTGTTTGCATATTCACCTTTTTTATTGTAACTTTGTCGCCAAATACACCTATATGTACATCTTCTTCAAAAGACAGGTTTACCTGAGGGCATTTTAAACCATAGTAGAACACAATACAGCAAAAATATGAAGCGAATCATTTTAGTGATTTTCACTCTAGGCATAGTGTTTAGCAGCTATGCACAACGCGTATATATCAACCCTGGCCACGGCGACTGGGGGCCCAATAGCCGTCCGATGTGGACTGTAAATCATGTAGCTGGTGACACGCTCGGTTTCTATGAGTCGAACACCAATCTTTGGAAAGCCTTTGCCCTCAACGAAAAGCTGGTAGCAGCAGGCTACACCACCCTAATGTCTCGCACCGAGAATGGTCCATACCCCTATGTAGAAAAGGATGAAAGTATCGACAAACCGCTGTTGGACATTGTTGAAGAAGTCAATAACTTCGAAGCGGATTATTTTATTTCAATCCACTCCAATGCAAGCGCAGATGGCGATGGTGTCAACTTCCCACTCTTTATTCACTCGGGTTACGACGGCGTAGGTTGGTACGACGAGCGAAATATGGCGATAGCCGCATGGCCAAGACATTTTGAAGCGTTTGGCAATGATAAGGATCATACGAATATAACAAAAGGATTCGAGCCCAATAGTGCCTATGCCGAAAATGAAGAGAATGTGCGGGGTAGTATCAGTTTTTACGGATCTAATCTAAGTGTGCTATTGCATAGCTACCAAGGATATTTGGTAGAGGGGTACTTCCATACCTATCAGCCAGCTCGCCACCGTGCGCTGAACCCCGAATGGTGCCGCCAAGAGGGTATCCGCTATTTCCGAGGTATACAGGACTACTACAAAAAGTCGGGCGAGGAAGTAGGATATATCATGGGTTGCGTGCGCAGTTTGACGGAGATGTCGCATGATCTATACAGCAGCATAAGCAGTTCGTACGACGAGTTTCTGCCAATCAACGGCGCTAAAGTTGTACTGCGCGATCCGCAAGGCAATATTATCCGTACCGAATGTTATCGCCATGTGGCTCGTCACCTGAGCGATCAATACTACTATACTACCGACAATAACCGCAATGGTATATTCGTTTTTGAGAATCTAGCACCAGGTATATATACCCTGACTGTGCACGCAGCTGGATATCAAGATAAGGAGATGGAGGTGACTGTGACTGCTGACAAGACCGTTTATCCAGAAATCTTCTTGGAGAAGGGTCAAGGCACCGAACCACAAATCAATGTAGATGTCACATGGGTGCTCAACGGTGGTGCAGTAGATGGCACCTTGCCACAAGCCATTACAGGCAGTGCATACACGCTCCCTACTCCTATTCGTGCTGGCTATACTTTCCTAGGGTGGTATGACAACGCAGAAGGCACAGGTACAGCCCTCACTACTCTGCCAGTAGGCTATAAGGGTACTATTTATGCGATTTGGGAAAGCACCTCCGTAAAATGGGAACTCAATGGGGGAGTAGTCTATCCTTATAACGAATGGCTGTGGGAAGATTTTCAAAAGAATGCGTTGGGAAGAACCTCTTTTGTATCAATAGAAAATGCGTTGGAGGTAATCAACTCAATAGGTGGCGAAACAATCTATAATTATTTGACACAAGACGAATACAAATGGCTTGGAGATTATCTATGGAATAACGCTAGTGGTGTAGATCAAGGTTTAGACGTGTATGCAAGATGGGGGATTTGGTTAAATACATTTCTCAAATGTACAACATATACTATAAATTCCATCACCCTAGATTTCACCGAGGCGGGCAAGCCAAAGGTATGGCGAGAGTTCGCGAAAGGAAGAGGAGCTGATAGTAGATTCTATAGTCCAATAATCCTGCCAGAAACAATCACAACTGATTACACCATCCCAACACCAGAGAAAGAGGGGTACGTCTTCCAAGGATGGAACACCCAACCAAATGGCAAAGGAACTGTTCTCACTACTTTGACAGCAGGTTATAATGGGACGGTATATGCTATTTGGGAGAAAGCCCCTGCCACTACAGTTACCTGGGAACTCAACGGCGGACATGTATATCCTAGCAATGATTGGTTGTGGCAAGACTTTTTAGCTACGTTTAATAATGTCTATAATAATCTCTTTACTACTCGCCCTACCACCTATGAGGAATTTTCTAGCAAATGGGGAGATAATTCAAAGACTTACTGCAATATATTTATACGAGATAATTGCTCAACCGACAGATATTATTGGTTAGGAGATTATCTATGGAAAAAAGCTGAGACTGCAAGTCAAGGGAATATATTCGGAGGCAATGAGTCGTGGGGAAAACTAATATGGGCATGTCTAAATTGTACGACTTGTACCCTTACTGGTCATAATACAAACACAGGAGAACTGCAATTTACTGTAGATTTCTCTGAAGCGGGTCAGCCCAAGAGTTGGAGAAAATATGCTGAAGAAAATAAGGATACTAAAGAAAAGATTAGTCCAGATTTCTATACTGAAATGATCCTTCCTACAACCATCGCGGTTGATTATACCATTCCAAGTCCAGAAAAAGAGGGTTATACTTTCCAAGGCTGGTACGACAATCCAAAGGGTGATGGGGATCCTATCACTGTACTAAAAGCAGGTACTACGGGTACGATATATGCTATTTGGCAAGAATCTGTTCCTTGTATCGTGGCATACGACCTCCATTGTAAGTACCTACAAGGAAAGATGGCATTTGAATTTTCATTCTATGCCAACACCCAACCTTCAGCGGGCAAGTTGATATTCTACAACAAGGATAAAGAGCCTATTGGCGAATACGCTATCAACTATCTTTGGAAAGGAAGGAATACCGTTGTCTTGAATGCAGAAGACATACCTGCCCTTGGTGAACTTATAATCGGTCGCGATTTCATGTGGGAGGTGCATTTGGAGGCACGACCAAGCACACTATTTGCTGAGATATTCCGCTGCTCCAAACCATTTAATACCGCATATGCTACTATCGACAATAGTCCCGAATCGGACTTCTTTGGCAGCATTTGGGTGGCTAATCAGGAGAAGCACGGCTACAACACAAATGCCGACGGCGAGATTTGGCGACTGATACCAGAACTCGATTATGCACGCGAAGGCAATGGCGGTCACCGTCCTCCTCGTCCTCGTGGCGGAGAATCTAAACCTAATGGTGGTGGGCAACCTCCTCAAGGTGGTCAGGCTCCTCAAGGCGGACAACCTCCTCAAGGCGGTAAAAAAGAACCTCCTCGTGGCGGACAACCAGGTCATATGCCAGCGGAGAATGGTAGCGGTTTTGAGGTCATCTTCCGTCCTACCGTAGCACCTGATGGCATGGTATATATTACCGACAACGGAATATCTTACGGCGGTGTATTCGTGATGGATCCACATACCAAACAAATCACTAATTTCTTCGAGGGTTGCGAGTACGCAAACGGCGAATGGACCAAAGGAAGCGATGTTGTAGGTAGCGGCTCTACGGGCGCACATATCTACTGGACAGAAGATGGTAATAACAAGAATGGCTTCAATCCTGAAAGTGCCAAACTGTATCTGATGCATAATACGCATCCTGTTGGAGCTGACAGCAGAGGTGTTTCAAAGGGATTCTTTGTATATGATTTGATGAATAGTAATGAATTACTTCAACTTACTGATTTGCAACGCTATGCAAATCAAGAGGATCTTATCAATCGTAATCTTACAACATATGAAAATGCGGATGTCACCGATTATGCAATTGCAGGAACTAGCAAGGGTGCATGGGTGTGCCAAATGCGTAAAGACAAAGGAAACTTTATCTCTCACCCATCATTGACATTCTATCCTAATGAAGGTAATCCTACTATATTTTCAAAATCATTGGATCCTACCGTAGGCGGAATATTTGGAGATGATGAGTTGATACATGGCTCTTTTGGATCTGCCATTGCAGTAAACAAAGCAGAGAACCTATTGGCTATGGTGGGCGGAACGGGTAATATCATGCTATTTGATATTACATGGAATGGCAGCGTTCCGACATTGACCAATAAGCGCGATTATCCTATTGTGGCAGATGACCCTAATACGACGAGTGAATGGGACATCCCAGCCATCACCACCCTCAATTTCGACTATGCGGGCAACCTAGTGGCAACCATTGGCAATACATACAACGATGCCAATGACCAACATATGGTAACCATCTACACCTTGCCAAAAATTCCTAATGAGATCAATGTACCTTCTCGCTATAGCCAACGTGTACCTAGTTTGGTAGAAGATGAGCTATGCACATCTATCGCAAAAGCTGATACAAAATATGAAACAGTAGAAGTATATCGCTATTTGCAAGCGGGTATGTACAACACCATCTGCTTACCATTTGCATTAGACCTTACTAGTTTATCTAAGGATCACCCATACTATGGAGCAGATGTAGTAGAATTTATAGGAACCGAAGTTAAAACAGGCGAAGAAGAGATATTACAACTCAATTTCACGGAAGTTACAACCATGCAAGCAGGTGTACCTTACCTAATTAAACCATTAAGGGATATTGTGAAGCCTGCCATATTCGAAGAAGTATCTACCAACGACGTGAATGCTCAACGCATAGAAAAAGGCGGAGTAACATTTATCGGTATATTCGGTCCTACTATATTAGAGGCAAGCAACGCTTGCTTAATCTTGGTGGCTAATAATCGATTAGCTATCCCTATGGCTACTGGCGAGTTGCTTGGTAATCGTGGATATTTTGAAATCAATAATCCACAAAACATGCCTAAGCGCTCAGTAATATCTATCAAACAATCTACGGCTGCTGGCAACAATTATATATATCACACATCTTCTGAATCATACAAAATCCTAGAAGATGGAATGATTAGAATCATTCGTGGCGGTGTGAAATACGATTTGTTAGGAGCACGAGTACAATAAAGTGAACAGTAAAAAAAAATAATATCAATAATAAAAACATGAAAAAAACATTCCTATTTATTGCAGCATGTGCATTCGCTATGCTCGCAAATGCGCAGATACTGGAAGTGGTATCTACACAACAACTACCTACTGAAAAAGGAACTATGTGGAAAGTGGCAGGATTTAGTCCAATAGGCGACTTTATCCTTCTTACAGACACCTACGACAAAGGGCTTATTCGCTATGACCTATCCAAGCGAAGCACTCATGTCATTAGTGAAGGCGTAGGTGCAGGTTGGGCAGTTAAGATTAGTGAAGATGGTAAGAATATTATTTACCGCGAGAAGACTATGGATGCGAATAAGATTACTCGCAGCAACATCTACAAACACAGTATGGTATCTAATCAGCGCAGCATGCAAGCCAAAGATCAGATGGGCATGACAGGATTGGTGGATAACTCCGCTAACATTGATGTAATCATCAATACCGACCTAAAGATTGTGTTGGTTCGCAACGGCAAGCAAATCGTATTGCAACCTAATGGTGCTAACGAACGCTATATCAGCGCAAATCTCTCACCCGACAACAAGCACATCATCTATCGCGTGTCGGGTAAGGGATGCTTTATCTGCGACTTGGCAGGCAAAAATGTGCAATTTATAGCCGCTCGTTGCCATGCTCCACAATGGTATGACAACCATACAGTTATAGCCATGGATTATGAGGACGATGGCGAGAAAGTGACCGCTTCTGGCATCGTGGCATACACGCTTGACGGCAAAAGCCAAGTGCTGGTAGATAAAAGCCAAATGGCCATCTATCCACACACCGCTAACGGACAAATAGCCTACTCTAACACCAAGGGTGAGGTATTTTTGATGACTGTGAAATAATTTATTACTATGAAACGTATTTTATTAGCAATCTTTGCATTGGGTATGCTGCTCTCAGCCCAAGCGCAACGCGTATATATTAACCCTGGTCACGGCGACTGGGGCTCTGAGAGCCGCAATATGGCTACTGTTACTTATGCCGTAGGAGATACCTTGGGTTTCTGGGAGTCCAACACCAACCTATGGAAGGCGTTTGCCCTCAACGAGAAGTTGCAAGCTGCAGGTTTCTCTACCCTAATGTCGCGCACCGAGAATGGTCCGTATCCATATGTATGGGGCGACGAAAGTATTGACAAGCCACTACTCGACCTTGGCGAAGAAGCAGAGAACTGGGGAGCAACCCACTATATCTCCATCCACTCCAATGCGGGTCCTACGGGTGAGGATGGCAGTTTTGCAAACTACCCACTCTATATCTACAAGGGGTATGACGGCGCTCCTAGCAACTGGGCGAGCGAAGATATGGCTTATAGTTCGATCATGCGTCTTTACGAAATCTTCGACGACGAAGATGGACCTGAGCCTACCACCTATTATTCACCTTCGAATCCTAACCTACGCGGTTCAAGCGACTTCTATGGTTATACTCTGGGTGCACTCAACCACAGCGTGCATGGCTACCTTACCGAAGGATACTTCCACACTTATAGCCCAGCACGTCACCGTGCGTTGAACCCCGACTGGTGTCGCCAAGAGGGTGTGCGCTACTTCCGTGGAATCATGGACTACTATGGCTATGCGGGAGAAAAAGTAGGATACATCTTAGGATATGTACGTAGCATGACCGAGATGTTCTCACACGCATATTATATAGGAATGCCTGGTCGCTACGACGAGTTTAAACCTATCAATGGCGCTAAGGTTCTTTTGCAAGATGCGAAGGGTCAACCCATCAAATGCAACTGCTATCCTTATGTCAAACGCATGTTAAAGAACCAAGACTACTACACCACCGACGGCAACTACAACGGTGTGTTTATGTTTGAGAACCTTCAACCAGGTACTTATACTATTTCTGTACACGCTAAGGGATATCAAGACTACAAGGGAACAGTGACCGTATATGCCGACAGAACCGTATATCCAGAGATATTTTTGACGCCAGGTCAAGGCACCGAGCCACCTATCGGTGGTGTAGAGCCAGACATCAAGTGGGTACTAAATGGTGGTATCGTACCTGGAGGTTATGTACCTACCAACGAGCAATTATGGGCTCAGTTTATGCCATACTACAATAGCTATTATGGTTTGAGTCGTGCAGATCGTGACATCACCGAAGTGGCCACTTTTGCTAACGCACAAATGGAGGATATTATGACCAATAGCCAGTCGGAATACAAATGGCTAGGCGACTATATTCAGTCTGTAGCAGGTGCAATTAGTGGCGAAAGTGCATGGCGCTGGCATGTGCATGCTTTCTTCAACTGCAACGACGGTACGGTACAAGGCAATCAGAAAGTGGCTACAGCTGACTTTAGTCAGGCAGGTCAACCTGAGGCATGGGGAACCGCTTATCAGATTGCTACGGGCAGTAGCGCTGAGTTACCAAGCGTAGTAACCTCCACCTACACATTGCCAACACCTGTGAAAGAGGGATACGACTTCGTAGGTTGGTATGACAACCCTGATGGTACGGGCAACAAGTACACCACTATCCCAGCAGGTTGGAAGGGCACACTCTACGCTATTTGGACAGAAGCCAATGTGGATGTAAAATGGGTGCTCGGAGGTGGTACAGTAGCGGGTACGTTGCCTAAAGAGATTACAGGCTCGCCATACACAATTCCAACTCCTGTCAAAGAGGGCTATGTCTTCCTTGGCTGGTATGACAATCCAAATGGAACAGGCACTGCCTTGACCGTATTACCAGTAGGATACAAAGGTGTGGTATATGCCGTATGGCGTGAAGCTAAGGTGACATGGGTACTCAATGGCGGTAAGGTATTGCAAGAGGTGACTGTGATAGATGTACCTACCAACGAAGAACTTTGGGAAGAATTCATGGAGTACTTCAACGAATATTATCCAGAAGCAGGCCGCTATCCTCAGTCTATGGAGAACTTGACATCGTTCTGGCCTACCGACTTCGACCCTAATGTTAGCATTTTGCTGGATCAAGAGTCAGAGTTTGCATGGTTGGGTCACTATATCTACGCAGAGGTTATTGGTCAAGGCAAAGAAATGGGAACAGAAGCCCTATGGCGTTGGAACTTGTGGGCATTCTTCAATTGCAAGCAACATACCGAATACCCAGTTAGCGCTGACTTTACCGAGGCAGGTAAACCTGAAAAATGGGGACCTAAATACCAAGAGGCACATGGTGGAGGTTCGAGCAGTAGCGAAGTGGTGGAGGTAGCATTGCCAAGCAAGATTGAGGGCAATCCATACACCATACCTACCCCTGTGAAAGACGGCGATGAGTTCGTAGGTTGGTATAATAACAACAATGGTAAAGGTAGCGCTTTGACCACATTACCAGTGGGTTACGATGGTACAGTGTATGCAATATGGAAGTCGATGAGTACCGCAGTTGAGAACGTAGAAGTTCGTCCAGCGTTGGACGTAAACTCTCCGATGTTCGATGTGATGGGACGTCAAGTGGATGCTACATACCGCGGTATCATTATCCAAAATGGCAATAAGTATTTGCTTCGCTAAGATGATGGGTTATAGGCTATTGGTTATTGGCTATAGGCTATAAAACAAGATAATAGAAAATCGCTCTCCGATTTCGGGGGGCGATTTTTGTTGAAGAAATAGGATAAGATAGAGATAGGATACAGATGTGCCATAGATGTGCCATAGATGTGCTATAGATGTGCCATAGATGTGCTTACATGGTCGCGAAATTGCTGGCACAATTTCTAAGCACATTATTGTTCTATGCTCGTGCTTGATCCTCAGAGTGGGGACTCTTCGGGCACATCGCTCGGAGTGCGTTCCGTCGCACTCCTTCAGGTCGCGAAGTGGTCAAGAAGCCGTCGGCTCGCCGAAAAGGAGCTATTCCGCTGATGAAAAACAAAAAAAAATACAACAAACATTGCATATTCAAAAAAAAATAGTTACCTTTGCAGAGAAAATAGATAATACCATGAAACGAATCTACTCTATCCTATTGGCATTCGTGTGCATAGCTGTGTCTTATGCTGCCACAGGGCTAAATCCATATGCATATAAATTAGAAGCGGGTGCTCAGAGCGACGCCAATCGCAAAATGACCGTAAGGTATTGGTTGAATGCGCCAGCAGATGCTGTAGCAATTAACATAAATTATATGGAGGCTGGGACGCCCGCCGTAAGAACGATAACGGGTACTACCAAAGAGGGAGTGAATGAGGTGACTTTCTCCATTGCAGGACTACCTACAGAAACGCCATTATCATGGAGCGTAACGGTTAACAAGGCATCGAATACTTCACCCAAACAGATATCTACATACCATTCCCTCTATTGCCCACAAGGTGTGGCAGTAAACACCAATCCCTATTCTCAGCATTTTGGGCGCATCTTCGTGACAGAAAGTCTGCACAACAAAACCGTGTCAAAAGACTATGTATCCAAAAAAGACGGGAAAATTAAAGCAGGTATCTACACGTTTTCTCCACAATTTGCATTGGAGAACACCAAAGGTGTACCTAAAGGCGATAAAGATTTTAAACAAATCATCGGCTCATTTACCAATGGATATGGTACTTTTGACGGCGGACACCAACCATGGCAAATTAAGATTTCGGATGATGATAGGATATTTGTTTCATCAGGAGATGCACGTACAGCAGGTGCCGTAATTTGGGAACTAGACACCATTCATTTAGAGACATTAACTCCTATTATCAAAAATGGGAATGCCTTTAATAGTCAATATAGAATCCTCAATAGCGATGGTTCTTTCTATGCCGGAATGAATTGTAGTATGGATGTAAAAGGAAGTGGAGAAAATCTGAAGTTACTTCTATATTCTACAACCAAAAATGGCTTACTTAATAATACCCAACAAGATTTTCGTTTAGATGAATATGCGATTGGTACAAGCACGTCCTTTACCGGTACACCCACAAACATTGCATGCCTCACCAATAAGAAAAACTGTGGTGTAGTATATGACAAAGTAAATGTGATCTATGACTATGAAGGAGGTTATTGGTTAGGTGCAAGTCGCGCTCGAGAGTTAGACACCGAGCCAAACTTACTGCATATTAAGTCAGACGGCACTGAAGATACTCGTTCCAAATCGCCTGACTTCTACGGCGGCGCAGGTATCATGCTACACAAAGCGACCTATGCGCCTCGTAGGAATGAGACATGGTTGTTTAAAGGTCTATCTCGCAATTCTACTAGCAATGGGCGATTTGGCATCTGGAAGATTACCAAGAACAGTAGCGGCAATACTACTCGCGAACGCATTTGGACAGTAATCTCTACTGGATTAGGGCGTAACCACAATGCCTTTGATTTGGACTATGCAGAGAATCTCTATGTAGTAGGTAACTCAGGCGAGCGCATTATAGCATTCGCTTTGCCATACGAAGGGACAAAAACCACTCCTGCTAAAGAAACATTTACACTCGCCCCTGTAGATAACTCGCAGACATACAATGTGACCGTGAATATTGAGCCCGCAGGCTATGGTACGGCTACAGGCGCAGGAGCGTATCTGTATGGAGAGCAAGTGACTGTAACAGCCATACCATCCGACCCTAATCGTTATGAGTTTGAGAAGTGGGTAGCAGGTTCCGGAAATGTATACTACACCCATACGCATACCTTTAAAATCACAGGTGACGTTACTTTAACTGCGCATTTTAAGGAGAAAAAATATAAAGTGGAGTATTTCAAATTATTCCAAAGAACTAGCAGTGGTTATCAGGACATTACTGATTATTATAGGAGTAATACAAATGATGAGGACCATGTACGAAATACGCGTTTGTGGAGATTATTCCAAGTACAATATAACAACCGTTTCGATCCAAACCATTCTGACTTTAATGATTTTACGAATAACAATAGCAAAGGGAAATGGGCTGTTATGAAATTTCTAGATACAGAAACAAGTACTAGTTCCGAAACGCGAGCAGACTTAATGCAAAAAATAGAACGATTTGTTGATCAACAATATACTTTTGAAGATGCTAAAAATTCTTTTTATTGGTTAGGGCAATATATCGAGCATATTGTTAAATATTTTTCACAAGGAACAAAGACGGATATAGAAGCATATACCGATAATAGTGGTGTCACTAATATTTGGGCTTACTATCTACAGGCATTTTTCAATAGAGATGTACTATATAATCGAAGTTATGAAATCCAAACGACCTCATTACCAAACTCCTATCCTGCTAAGAATGTTACATTTGCGGAATATGGCAAGCCCGATTATTGGCGCAAATGGTGGCAACAAATCGACTGCAACTTAGATACTATTTGGACTTACGATAAAGCAATGCCAATAGATTGGGCATGCCGTCCTTTTAATGGAACAACCTACATAACAATCGATAATACTAGCAAAAAGTATTATCCAAGTACTTGGTTCAGATGGAACAATGACACCGCACAAACGAATCAAGACAAGCTCCTAGGTTGGTACTATGGAGAAAAGGATCCAACTACTTGGACGGATAATGTAAGCCAAGTAAATATAGTGCACAACGTGCATCAAGATGGCAACTTAATCGCTATTTGGGTGGACAAAGAGATACGTGAAGATAAGAACAACTATGATGTGCAGATGCTGATGAGTAAGCAGGGGACGACCCACAATGTGAAAGTGTATCACCCATTACAAGCCGGTATGTACAACACCATATGCTTACCTTTCCCACTATCTACTCTAGAAGGAACTCCATATGCAGGCGCAACAGTACTGCGACTCGTGGAATCAGAGTTGGAGAACGAAAATGTGACCGAAGAGAATCTGAGCGATAACAATGTGCTATTGCAATTCGAACAAGTCACCTTCTCCAATGGAAACATCATGGAAGCGGGAGTGCCTTATTTGATTATGCCTACCGCAGATATCATAGGTATGGTAACATTTACAGGCATTGATAGAAATAGCATCTATACTGGCGAAGGAGAATCCATCGAGACCGACTACATTACTATGCACGGATGCATCAATCCAACTCTATTGGAAGCAGATAACAACACGTTGATATTAGTATCTAACAACCAGTTGGCAGTAACAAGCGAGCAAGGGGAGATATTGGGACTGCGCGCATACTTTACTCTCAGCGGCACGGCGTATGCATATGGAATGAGCGGACAAACCGTGATGCAATTACAAAAACAGACCCCTACTGCAGTAGAGGAAATAGAAGATGTAATACCTGAGACGTCAGTAGCAAAAGGCAAGAAGGTAATGTATCAAGGGCAACTCTATATCCTCCGCGATGGAAAAGCATATAATATGCAAGGACAAGTGGTAGGAACAAGCGAAGAAATCATCAAATAAAGACATCAACGAATAAAAAAACAATCAAACAAACAACAACTAATTCTAATCTTATGAAAAAAACAATCTTTCTTTTAGCTGCTTGCGTAATGGCCATGGCAGCAAGTGCGCAGATCTTCCAAATCGTATCTACGCAAAAACTCCCTACTCCACAAGGTACGGAGTGGAAAGTGGCAGGATTTAGCCCTATGGGTGATTATATCCTCATCACTGACGACACCAACAGCGGTTTGGTGCGTATGGACTTGGCCAGCAAAGCTACCAAAGTGATTACTGACGCTATTGGTGCGGGTTGGGCTGTACAAATCAGCAAAGATGGTCAAAACATCGTTTATCGCGAGATGACTGTAGGAGCTGACAAACTCGTACGTCACGACATCTTTAAGCACAATTTCGCTGCAGAGAAACGCTCTGTTGTAGCTTCTGCACAACGCGACATGACTAACCTCGTGGACAAAGCTGCTAACCAACATGTGGCTATCAACGAGGATTTGCACATGGTTTTGACACGCAACGGAAAAACTATCGTAGTTACTCCTAACGGCAAGGAAGAGGCTTACAACTGGGCTAGCATCTCTCCTGATGGCACAAAACTATTGTACTACGTTTCTGCTAAAGGTTGCTACGTATGCGACATGTACGGAGATAACGTAAAATTCGTAGCACGCCACTGCCGCGCTCCACAATGGTATGACAACAACACCATTATCGGTATGGCTGACGAGGATGACGGCAAATTCATGACCGCATCTGCTATCGTGGCTTACACCTTGGACGGACAAAGCCAAGTGATTGTAAACAAAGAGAATATGGCTATCTATCCTTATGCTGCAGAAGGTCAAATCGCTTTCTCTAACGCTGCTGGAGAAGTATTCTTGATGCAAGTGAAGTAGTTTAAGGTTTATTGTTTAAAGTTTAAAGGCTAGAATATATGAAAAGAATTATTTTATCCATCTTTGCATTGTGCTGCATAGCAATATCAGCAAGCGCAATCAAGGTATATATCAACCCTGGACATGGTAGCTGGCAATCTGGCGACCGTCCTAACCCTACCATTCCTTATCCAAATAAGTCAAATGGTATGCCTGATACACTCGGTTTCTACGAGTCAAACACCAACCTTTGGAAGTGTCTTTACCTTCGCGACAAATTGGTGGCATTGGGTCAAGGCGTAAAAATGTCACGTACTGTAAGTAACAACTCTGGTGCTAACAAATCACTCACTACAATCTGCTCTGAGACCAATAGTTATGCACCTGACCACTTTATCTCTGTGCACTCTAACGCTGCTACCGAGGGTACCAACACCAACTATCCGTTGATTCTCTTCCGTGGACAAACATCTAACGAAAAAGTTAGTGGTAGTAAGGCACGCTCACAAACCGTATGGGATGCGCTTGTAGAGATTAACAAAAAGGGATTTGAGTACTATACCCACTACACCAATAGTCGCAACTGCGTAGGTGATAACTCTTTCTACGGCACATCTGGTAACAACGGTTACTTAGGAGCGTTGAAGCACAGTTATCCTGGTTATTTGTCAGAGGGTTACTTCCACACCTATCAACCATCACGTCACCGTGCGTTGAACCCAGACTGGTGCTGCCAAGAGGGTCTTCGCTATTTCCGCGGTATCGTTAACTACCACGGTTTGACCAAGGATTCCAAGGGTTATATCATGGGTGAGATCAAGGATAAGAGCAAATCTGTGAGCCACAGCTTGTACAAATACAACACTAGCACCACCGATAAATACTATCCTATCCATGGTGCAAAAGTGGTACTCAAGAACTCAGCTGGTACTGTAATCAAGACCAACTGCTACCCATACGTAAAACGTATGCTCAAGAACCAAAACTGGTACACCACTGACAACCACTACAACGGTATCTTCGTATTCGAGAACCTCGCTCCTGGTACCTATACTTATAGCGTGCACGCTAGCGGTTATCAAAACGCTACTGGTACATTGACCGTAACCGCTAATGCTACTACCTATACAACCATCTACATGACTGCTGGTACAGGTACTGAACCAGAGATCAACCCAGACGTAACATGGGAGCTCAATGGTGGTAAAGTGATCGGCGGCGAAGTTCCAACCAACCAAGAGTTGTGGGAGCAATTCATGCCTGCATACAACGCATACTACGGTCTCAACCGTGCTACTCAAGACATTACAGCAGTGGCAACCTTCGCTAACGCACAAATGCAAGACTTCATGACCAACAGCAAGTCTGCATGGAAATGGTTGGGCGATTATATCCAAGGCGTAGCTGGCACACTCAGCGACGAAAGCGCATGGCGTTGGCACGTACACGCATTCTTCAACTGCAACGACGGTACCGTAGCTGGCAACCAAAAAGTGGCTACTGCAAACTTCTCTACCGCTGGTAAACCATCTGCTTGGGGTAAATCTTACCAAATGGCTATGGGTACTAGCGCAACATTGCCAAGCACAATTACTTCTACTTACACCATTCCTATCCCTGTGAAGGAAGGCTATACATTCCTCGGCTGGTACAACACCAACAACACATCTGGAACCAAGTACACTACTCTCTCTGCTGGCTTCAAGGGCAAACTCTACGCTATCTGGGAGCTCGAGAACGTGGACGTAAAATGGCAACTCAATGGTGGTACAGTATCTGTAACTCTACCTACCAAGATTACCACCGCATACACCATACCAACTCCTACCCGTGCAGGATATGTATTCCTAGGTTGGTATGATAGCAATAGCACCTCTGGCAACAAGCTCACTACCCTTCCTGTAGGTTACAAGGGTACAGTTTACGCTCTCTGGCGTGAAGCTAAAGTGACATGGGTACTCAATGGCGGTAAGGTATATGAGACCAAAACTACTAGCGGTACTGTAACTGTACCTACACAAGAAGAACTATGGAGTAAGTTCAAGACTGCAGGTGGGCTCACCACTTTGGGTACATTGGCAGAAATCAAGGCTGCTGGCGATGGCAAACCTCACAACGATCCTGAGAACCAATGCGGTTGCCGTATCATCTGCGCTAAACTCACTTCTGCTGTTGTAGAAACAGTACTTACTAAAACAGACTGGGCATGGCTCAAGACATACATCGTAGGTGTACAACCTGCATTGGCTGATTTGGCTTTGTCTGATGCAACATGGCGCTACGCTATCGCTGCGTTCTTCTTGCAATCACAACACAGTGCATGGCCAAACACCGAGAACTTCGCTACCGCTGGTCAACCATCTGCATGGGGTCCTGCTTACCAAAAGGCTCACGGCGACGAGACTACTGGCGGCACTACTACCAAGGTCGAGGTAACTCTCCCAACTAAGATCACTTCTACCTACACCATCCCAACTCCTGAGAAAGAGGGTTCTACTTTCGTAGGTTGGTATGACAACAACAATGGTACAGGTACAGCACTCAAGACCTTGCCTGCTTACTACGACGGTACTGTATATGCAATCTGGAAAACCAACGAGCCTACCGATGTAACATGGGTACTCAACGGTGGTACCGTAAGTGTAACCCTCCCAACCAAGATCGAGGGCAGCGCATACACCTTGCCAACTCCAGTGAAAGAGGGTTATGTATTCGTAGGCTGGTTTGACAACGCAGCGGGTACAGGTACTGCACTCAAGAGCTTGCCTGTAGGTTACAAGGGTACTGTATAT
>JAEIGA010007748.1_pt1 | contig 16289 bp, 10 predicted proteins | sample 9270691 | NCBI WGS metagenome assembly JAEIGA01 (sample SAMN17057246, study PRJNA624740) | gut metagenome | biome: biome; isolation source: fecal sample | host: Bos grunniens | place: China: Xizang | collected 2019
TATATCCTCTTCGGTGGTCGTATTGCCTCCACCCGTCTTTTTGTTAAACTGCGTAGTCGTCCATTCTTGGTTGAGTCCAAGTATAACAGTGTGGAGGATGTGATAAAGGAAAACAAACAGGGTAAGAAGTTGTCCGGCTGGGTGCGTATTCCGCTGATTGCTATTCTTGCCTATGTGGCCTATCTGTTGCTGATGGCCCATCTGATGGTTTCGCCGTTGCTGTTGCATTTTGTTGATCGCATACCTGTAGTGCCACCAGGAGTGGGGCGTTGGGCGTTATTGCTCTCTATGCCGATAGGCTTTATCATTCTCTATATGATTTATGTGCCCCACTGGATTATTTTGGCGTTGGTGTTGTTTTTCGGGTTTGCTATTTTAAGGGGACTTGCCGAGTGGGAGATTTATAGCCACTGCCCCGTGTGTCGCAAATATTATGTTCTTCGCACATTGGGTTACGGAGAGGCAGCCGAGATTCACTACGACGAGGTTATTCGCCACGTTACCGAGGAGGTGACCAAGAGGGATGGCCACGAGATTAAACGCAAAGTGGTAAGTAGCCGCGATGAGGTGATCCACCACAAGGATGTTGCCCAGGAGGAGTTCATCGTTTGCGAACACTGCAGACAGAAGTTGGTGGTGGCGCTCTATAATGGTACAGCGCAGAATATCAGGCCTGTGGATGAGTGGCCCAAACCCAAGTCCGCTCAAAATACGAAATAATAAAGAAGTCCGCCTCGCCGGCGGACTTCTTTATTATTTTACACTCCGATTTTTGTATGTTTCTGCCATCTATTTTGCAGTGGGAACGAGGATGCAGACGACAAAGATACCGATGGCGCCGGCAGCGGCTACGATGCAGTCGGCAAGTCGGCTTGGGATGAAGAAGATGATGGAGCAGGAAACGACTGTGGCCATCAGAGCCACCACCATTATCTTTGTGCGTGGCCTCATTCCTCCGCGTTGCTCATAGTCCCTGATGTAGATCCCCAAGCGTGAGTCGAGAAGCCATTTCTGGAGCCTTGGCGATGAGCGGTAGAAGAGCCACGAGGCGGCAAGCAGGAATGGGGTGGTGGGGAGTCCGGGAAGGGCAATGCCCACGACGCCCAGCGCAACGCATAGTACTCCCAGTGTGATGTATATGTGTCTTTTCATCCTCCGCGCATTAGACTATTTGTTCTATCTCGCCGATGGTCATATACCAAAGGTAGCCTTTTACTTTCTGGTAGCCCATCTGCTGAAGCAATTGGCAGTATTTCTCAATTTGGCGACGGTAGGAGGTCGGGCGATTGAGGCCAAACTTGTAATCCACAACGACTGCTTCGCCCTGACGAGTCATAACCCTGTCGGGCCTCCACGAACGGCCACCCTCCACAATCTCACACTCGCTTCTGACCATCTGCCACGAGCCGTCGAACCACTCCTGAACACCATATTCGGCAAGGGCCGACTCTATCTTCTGGCTCAAAATGGTGGCCTCCTCGGCGGTGATGACGCCGTCGGTCACGCTGCGGGCAATCTCACGCTCGATATCCTCCCTTGTCTTGGCATTCTCCATTGCGCGGTGCATCATCACGCCGAAGTCGCGTGGAGCCAGATGGTCGCCTCGGCTCTCCTCATCGTAGCGTTGGTGGGTGTATCTCACGGCCACCTTGTTTGAGGGTGAGTGGGTGGCAAACAAAGAGAGCGATGGTGTGCGGAGGCTCGGCGAGGAGTATCTCTCGGGCGTGCCAAACTCTCGCACCTCGCCATCCTTCTCTACCCCAATAGCCTCAGTGACAACATTGGCAATGCTGTTTTTGTCATATTTGGAGGGTATTATTATATGGAGCTCACGGATGGCCCTTGTGATGGCTACATAGAGGATGTTGAGCGAGTCAATGGCCGACATTGTTAGCTCGGAGAAGTAGCTGTGCGAAAACTTACTCTGACCAACGGCGGCTGATATGTTGGCCGGAAACTTGGTTATCTTGTCCGACAAGGGGGTGTTGGGAGCAACCCAAAATGTTGATTGGCCTTTGGGGCGTATGCTCCAACCGCAACTCGGAATAATCACCGCAGGGTATCCCAAACCCTTGGATTTGTGGATGGTGGAGATGGTTATCGCATCGGCATCCTGTGGAAGTGCCACGGACTCCTTGTGACCACTCGCGTTCCATTGCTTGATGAAAAGGGCGGTGTCGGTGATGTTCTTTGAGGTGAAGTTTATGATTTGGTTGTGGAGGGCCTGAATATAGGGCACCTCGCTTGCGAAACTCAAGGTGGGGTAGTGGAGCAGTATCTCATTGAACGCCTCCTCGGGTTGGAGAAGCGAAATGGAGTAGATGAACTCCTGCTCCTCGGGTGAGAGTGGCTCGCCTATGGGGCGTCCGAAGTATTCGTTGTAGACGGCTGGGGCAATGTTGTCGGAAGGTGTCGAACACATTGTCAGGCAGGCTATTATAAACCTCGCGGCCGATGAACTGCTTATTGACAACGCCTCCTCGGTAACCACATCGAAAGTATACTTGGGGTTGCGCTCGGGGTTGTTCTTGTGCGCCAAAATGTGGGAGGCTATTTCGGCTCCCTCTTTGTTGTTGCGAACGAGAATGGCAATATCCTTGGCCCTGTAGCCTCTCTCCTGTAACTCCTCAATGCGTTCAACGACTTTGCCCAAGATGTTGTCTTTGTCGAAGGCCGCAACGCTCACATATCCCTCCTCTGCATCGGGCTTCTGCTCCTGCTTGAAGTTGCAGTATGCCTCGCCCACCATCCTTGAAAAGTCGGCAGCCACTTGCGGGGTTATGTTCTCATCTTTGAGGGCTTGTTCCAATTCTGTGTTTAGATTCTCTGCAATGTACTCTACGCCAACCTCCGTCAGGTGGTTGTTGAACTCCACAACATTGCGGCTACTGCGTCGATTGATGACCATTGGCTCCTCGTGGACATCGCCAAACTCCTCCCTCACACCTCGTGAAAGGAGAGTCCAGTCGCCACCACGCCAACGATAGATGGATTGCTTGATGTCGCCAACGAGTAGTACGGGATTCTTTTGGCTCTGCGAGAGTGCATTGTGTAGTAGGGGTACGAAGTTGCTCCACTGCTGGGCCGAGGTGTCCTGAAACTCGTCAATCATAAAGTAGTCGTAGCGATTGCCCGCCTTCTCATAGATGAAAGGTGCGTCGTTGTTGCTTACAAGGCGAGAGATGATGTCGCTTACATCGGCCAGAGGAAGGATATCCTCCTTGGAACATATATCGTCTATGCAGCTACGCAGGTCGGCCAGAAGGGCAAAGTCGCGGTAGCGGGTGCTGATGATGTCATTTGTGTTTTTAGCCCTGTTGGCCGATGGGTAGAGGTTGATGATTTTCTGCACAATGGGGGTGAGCTGGTCGGCAATGGAGTCGATGACTGTGTAGGCCGGATCTTTACCTTGCTTGTGCCATTCGCCCTTTAATGCATTGTAGGCCGTATTTTTGGGCTCGGCAATCTCTCCTGCGGCTATCTTCTGTGCAAGTATGGCAACACTACTGCGGTATCCATCCTTGAAGTTGCCGGGAGTTAGTCCGTGAGCGTCCATTAGGGCCACAAACTTTTCTCCCTCTGCTTTGTATGCTTGGGCAGTAATGGCAGCCTCTGCACGGGCAGCCTGTTGCAGGCGTGCGAGCTCGGGTTTGTCGTCGGAGGTAATCTGGGCGTGGCGATACTCCTCTTTGAAGAGCTGTTTGCCAATTTTGATGATGGCGTCTTTGATGTTCCACGAACGGTTCTCGTTCATCTGTTCGCCAATGTAGTCCATCACCCAAGCATAGAGGGTTTCGTCCTCAATGATTCTCTCAATCATCAGGTCGGCTGCTTGCTCCAGCAGGGATTCGGTCTTAATCTCGAGGTTGAAGTTGAGCTCCACGCCAATCTCCCTAACGAAGGCCCTCATAACCCTCTGGAAGAACTTGTCGATGGTCATCACCGCAAAGTTGTTGTAGTCGTGGAGAATGAGGTTGCGGGCGAGTGATGCGTTCGCTCTTACCTTCTCAAGGTCATAGTTCTCCTTTTTGAGGTCGGCGTCAAAGTCGCTCTTGGTGCCGCTGGCTAGCGCATTGAGTTGTTTGAGTATTCGGCCTTTGAGCTCGTCGGTTGCCTTGTTGGTAAAGGTTACGGCGAGGATGTGGCGATAGTCATAGGGCTCCTCCAGAAGCCTTTTTATGTAACTAAAAGCCAGACGGTATGTCTTGCCCGAGCCGGCCGACGCACTCAATATATCAACTCTTCCCATAGTAGAAAATCAAATAATTATTTGATAAAGGTAGAAATTTTTTGGCAAACTTACAAAAAAATAACTACCTTTACGCTATGGAGAAATTTTTGGAACAGGTTGCTGCCGACCTATGGCAGCGCTACGGAGATAGAGTAGGGGAACTGAAGGTGATTCTTCCCAATGTGAGAACGAGGGTGTTTTTTGTGGATGCTCTCTCGCGTGTTGCCTCCAAGCCCATCTGGGCACCCGAATATCTGTCGATTGATTCGCTGATGGTGGCACTCTCGGGGCTCGAGAGGGTCGATTCGATTGTGGCCATAACGGAACTCTTCAAAATTTATTCGGAGTATCACCCCAAAGAGGGTTTCGACGCTTTCTACCATTGGGGCGAGGTGTTGCTTGGCGACTACGACTCGGTGGATAAATATCTCATCGATGCCTCAATGCTCTTTGCCAACATTGCAGATGTGAAGGATATTGATGCCGACCTGGAGTCCTATCTTAATGCCGAACAGTTGCAGGTAGTTAGGCGCTTTTGGCGAGAGTTTGAGGCCGACAGGAAACGCTCCGAACATAAGACCAAGTTTGTAACCCTGTGGCGTTCGCTGCTTCCCATCTACCAGCGCTTGCGCGAGAGGTTGGAGAGCCTTGGCGTGGGCTATTCGGGAATGATATATCGTCGTGCGGTGGAGAGGTTGCAATGTGACCAGGCTGCGCTTCCCGAGGGTGGCTATGTGGTTATCGGTTTCAATGCGCTCTCGGCCTCCGAGAAGGTGCTTTTTGACCACCTCAAAAATGCCCACGAGGCCGACTTCTATTGGGATTGGGACGACTACTATCTCAAGGACGACAAGCAGGAGGCAGGACTCTTTGTGAGGGAGAATCTGCGCCGCTATCCGGCCCCTTCCTCATTCCATCTGGAGAGTCGCTTTTCGCAACCCAAGCAAATGAATGTTATCTCCACAGCCTCCTCCTCGCTCCAATGTAAATATGTGGGCGAGTTCGTCGAAGATGTCTTGACCCAGGATGGCAAAATAGATAAAAATACCGCCATTGTGCTCACGGACGAGAGTCTGCTCTCGCCCTTGCTCTACTCGTTGCCCGATTCTGTCGGGAGCGTGAATGTTACTATGGGCTATCCGCTACGCTCAACGCTCGTGTATAGTTTCACGGAGCGTTTGCTCCAGATGCAACTGCGAGCTAGAGAGTCCAAGGTGGGTAAAGTATCATTCTACTATAAGGATGTCGAGGGGTTGCTCGGTCACCCATTTGTGATGGCTCTTGACGGGGCCGTGTGTGGCAAAATGCGAGAGGGAGTGATGCGCAGGGGAAGGATGTATGTCGATAGCGAACACCTTGTGGGCAGACTCCCCGTTTTGGATGTAATCTTCAGTCGTTGTGCCGAATGGAAGGCACTCAAGGATTATCTGCTTGGGGTGCTTGGCCTTGTGGCAAAGGTGGAGATTCCATTCGAGAGCGACGATCGCAGAGCACTCCGCAGGGAGGCTTTGGGACTCGTTTCGGATGCCATTGTGAAGTGTGACAACTCGCTGCAAAGGTGTCAGGTGGAGATGCACCCCTCGACCTATGTGGCACTCCTGCGAAGGGTGATGCAGAGTGTGCGAATCCCCTACAGTGGCGAGCCTTTGAGTGGTGTTCAGGTTATGGGTATCCTAGAAACGCGAAATTTGGACTTCGAGAATGTTGTGTTGCTGTCGATGAATGACGATAATTTCCCTTCGGGACGACTTACCGACATCTCGTTTATTCCCTACAATCTGCGCTTTGCCTACGGACTGCCCACACCACGCCACAACGAGGGTGTCTATGCCTACTATTTCTATCGCCTCATACAGCGAGCACGCAGGGTTGATATGGTCTATTGCTCTGTGCCGATGGATAGATCCACGGGTGAGCAGAGCCGCTACATATATCAGCTCGACTTCGAGAGCCCCCACACATTGAACCGCATCGAAAAGAGCCTCAATGTGGGTTTTGCTGGTGATAATGTCCTGAGGGTGGAGAAGAGCCCCGATGTGATGCGTCGCCTGGAGCGATTCCTCAGAGATACCGAAGATGGTGAAAGAAAAATACTCTCGCCCTCGGCCTTGAATGCCTATATGGATTGTACACTGCGCTTCTATTACCGCTCGGTGGCCGGTCTGAAAGTCGATAACGAGATTGAGGAGGGAGTGGATAATGCACTCTTTGGTACAATTTTCCACAAGGCCATTGAGCTGCTCTATACGCCTATGGTTGAGCGCGGACTCTCTCCGAAGGAGTATCTGTCGGGTGTGACGAGAGAGGATATTCATCGTGTGGTTATTGCAGCCATTACGGATAAATACTTCGCCGGCGAAGAGGTGCCCGAGGAGGAGTATGGTGGCAATCTGGTGGTCGTGGCCAATACGGTTGAAAGGTACATCGTGGAGTTTGTTGTACCCTTTGATTCTGCGACTGAAAGATGTAATTTCAAGGTCTATCGCCTGGAGGAGCCTATAGAGTGTGAGTTTGAGTTTGAGGAGGGAAAGAGTGTGATGTTCTCCGGCCTTGCAGACCGACTCGACAAGATGCCCGACGGGTCGCTGAGGGTTGTTGATTACAAGACGGGCTCGATGCATAAGGAGTTTGAGGGGCTTCAGAAATTGCTCTCGCGTCTGCCTTCGGGCCGCAATGGCGCTGTGATGCAGACGCTAATCTATTCGATGGTTGTGACGCGTTTGCAGGAAGAGGGTAAGCTCGAGGGACGAGGTGTAACACCTTCGCTCTACTATGTCCGCTATCTGAATAAGAAGGATTATACACCCCTGCTGAATGACAAAAGTAGTGGTCATACCGTCAATAGCTATGCCGACTACGCAGAGGATTTTGAGGCGGGCCTCAAAGAGTTGCTTGGAGAGTTGTTCTCGCCGGAGGTGCCCTTTGTTGCCACCGATGAAGAGAAGGAAATATGCGCCTATTGCGATTTCAAGAACTTGTGTCGTCGAGCAGAGAACACCGATGAATAATCATCTATCTCCAAAGAGAATTGATGGGCCCTCGTGCAAAAAAATCCGATGGAGAGGTGACAAGTTTCCCCTATTATTTGTAACTTTGTAGAGCAGAGAAAGATTCAATATAAATGACAAATACCTAAAATAATTAAACCAAAGACTATGGACAAATACGCAATTCACCCCAATCCTCTGGTGCGATTCCTTCAGAAAGAGCCCAGAGAGTTTACCAAAGAGGACATCATCCGCTTCGTTGTTGAGAACGGTATTGAGATGATTAACTTCCGTTATGCAGCAGCAGATGGCAGGCTCAAGTCGCTCAACTTCATAATTAACGACCTCGACTATCTCGACACTATTCTCACCTATGGTGAGCGTGTGGATGGCTCGAGCCTCTTCCCCAACTTTGTGCAGGCAGGTGCCAGCGATCTCTATGTGATTCCTCGCTACCGCACTGCTTTCCTCAATCCCTTTAGCGAGATTCCCACACTCGACATCCTTTGTGGCTACTACGATAAGGACGGCAAACCCTTCGCTTCGGCTCCCGATCAGGCACTCCACCGCGCCCACAACGAGTTCAAAAAACTTACGGGTATGGAGTTCCACGCAATGGGCGAGCTGGAGTACTATGTTGTCAGCGAGGTAGATGACCTCTATATCACCCCCGACCAGCGCGGTTACCACGAGAGCGGTCCTTTCTGCAAGTGGGGCGATATGCGTCGTGAGGCTATGAAGGCCATTGCCGAGGCGGGTGGTAAGATTAAATACGGCCACAGCGAGGTTGGTAACTTTGCCGTGGATGGTATGATGTATGAGCAGAACGAGATTGAGTTCTTGCCCGTTGATGTTGAGGAGGCTGCCGACCAGCTCCTTATTGCAAAATGGATTCTGCGCGAGATCTCCTACCGCTATGGTGTGCTGCTCACCTTCGCTCCCAAGATTACTGTGGGTAAGGCTGGTAGCGGTCTGCACATCCATACCAAGGTGGTTAAGGATGGTAAGAATATGTACCTTGCCGATGGCAAGTTGAGCGATGTTGCCAAGACCGTCATTGCCGGTATTCTCGACTCGGCCGACGCCCTCACCGCCTTCGGTAATACCAATCCCACCTCCTACCTCCGTCTTGTTCCCCACCAGGAGGCTCCCACCAATATCTGCTGGGGCGACAGGAACCGTTCGGTACTCGTGCGCGTGCCTCTGGGATGGACAGGTGGTGCTGGCGAGATGATTAAGGATGCCAACCCCGGTGCCAACTTCGAGGTTAAGGAGGCCACCGACAAACAGACCGTAGAGTTCCGTTGTCCCGATGGCTCGGCAGATATCTATCTGCTCTTGGCAGGTCTTGTGGCAGCTGCTCGTCACGGTTTCGAGATGGAGAATCCTGTTGCCTATGCCGAGGAGAGGTATGTGGGCGTAAATATCTTCCACGAGGAGCATAAGGCTATTGCCGAGAGGCTGGCTCATCTGCCCGATTCGTGCGCTGTGTCGGCAGATGCTCTGGAGGCTAAACGCGATATTTTTGAGTCGAAGGGTGTCTTTGGCAGCAGCCTGATTGATGGCTGGATTAAGATGCTCCGCACCCACGAGGACAAGAACCTCCGTGAGGAGCTCAGCGGCAATCCCGAGCTGATTAAGTCCTTGGTTGAAAAGTTTATCAATGTAGGCTAAAGTAAACCCCTTGTGTAGTTGAACATACTAACTTTCAAATTTTATAACACTATGAAATTTCTACAAGTAGACCCTATTCAGGTGGATTCGTTGGCCAATAATATCTCGGCTACCGTAGAGCAGATTAAGGAGATGCCCTTCCAGGAGGCACTCGATTTTGTTACTAAAGGACTTGCTGGTTTCTTCTGGGATGTCCTCATTTGCATTGCGATTTATGTCGTTGCTCGCTGGATTATCCGCTACATCGACCGACTGCTCAAACGCATGTTTGAGCGCAAGAGTGTGGAGATCTCGCTTGCCAAGTTCATCCGTTCGATCATCAGGGCAGCGCTCTATGTGGTTGTCATCATCTCAATTGTTCGTCGCCTTGGCATTGACACCTCCTCGTTCGTTGCGCTGCTCGCTTCGGTCGGCGTTGCAATAGGTATGGCACTGAGCGGCACACTGCAGAACTTCGCAGGTGGCGTTATGATTCTCCTTTTGCGTCCTTTCCGCATCGGTGACTACATCCAGACACAGGGCATTGAGGGCTCGGTTAAGGAGATTAAACTCTTCAACACTGTTATCAATACCGTTGACAATAAGCTGATTACTCTGCCCAATGGTCCCATTGTGAATAACATCATCAATAACTTCTCGGCCGAGAGCCGTCGCCGCGTGGATTGGAGCATTTCGATTGCCTATGGTGACGACTACGATGTGGCTCGTGCTGCTATTTTGGAGATTCTTGCTGCCGAAGAGCGCATTGAGAAAGATCCTGCACCCTTTGTGGCACTCGGTTCGTTGGGTGACAGCGCCGTTAATATCACCGTCAGGGTTTGGGCCAAGAGCAGCGACTACTGGGGTATCTATCACGACACTCTGGAGAAGGTCTATAAGCAGCTCCCCGCCAAGGGTATCAACTTCCCCTTCCCCCAGATGGATGTTCATATCACAAAGTAGTAGGGTTTTCCCAAAACTACCAAACAGAAAAGAGGCTTGCAGCATTGTGCGAGCCTCTTTTCTGTTTTTCAATAGGGGGGATTATGAGTTGTTGTCTACAATCATAAAGGCGAGTTTTACCGAGCAAGCAACCTCGTCGCCCACCTTTGCTGTGGCGTCGATGAAGAAGAGCGAGCCGCGGCGACGAATTATGTGGGAGCGAACGGTGAGTGTGTCACCCACCTTCACTTTGCGCTTGAAGCGTGCGCTATCGAACGAGGTGTAGAGGGGTGTGCGGTTTTTGAGCTGGTCGGCCACAAGTAGCGAGCCACACTGTCCTACAATCTCGCAGAGAATCACACCGGGCACAATGGGATTACCTGGGAAGTGGCCCTGAATGAAGAACTCGTTGCCCCTGACGGTGTATTCGCCCACGACCTCATCGCCCTCGCGCCACATTCTGTCTACCAACAACATAGGCTCCCTATGTGGAAGGAATTCTTTAATATCCTCACGCACAACCTCTCCCTCTCGGTGAGTGTTCTGCTCCTCGGTGGTGCCAGGGAGGCGGTAGCTCTGAATGTAGAAATAGTGCTTGGCGACCTCGGCCTCGGCAAAGGCGATGTAGTTTGTGGCCGAGCGAGTAAAGAGTTCGGGGCGTTTGTCGGCATCGAGGAGTGTGAGGTAGCCCATAATTATTGAGCCGGCCATCTCCACAAGCCTGCGAGCCATAAAGTCCAGATGTTCCTGACTCTCGCGGGCTGCAACCGTGGCCGCCGCACTGCGATAGTGGGAGGTCATATTGCGCAGACGCTCCCTCAGTGGGTGGAGAGTCTTGTTGGTTAGGGTTATGGCGTCGTAGTTGGCAATCATTGCGCCATACTGACCGCTGGTGACGCTCTTTATGGCCGCCACAACCTGCATCTGTGTTGTACCTTCATATATGGTTGTGATGCGCGCATCACGATAGAGTCGCTCACAGGTGTAGTCGCTCATATAGCCACTACCGCCGTGTACCTGCACGCAGTCATAGGCATTCTGGTTGGCATACTCGCCCGACATACCTTTTGCCAGAGGTGTGAGGCTGTCGGCGAGCCTGGAGTAGAACTTCATCTCGTCCTTCTCCTCGGGGGTTAGCTCTCTCTCGGAGGAGAGCTCCGAGAGGGTTTTGTAGAGGTCCACAAAGCGTCCTGTCTCGTAGAGTATGGCGCGTGAGGCGTGGAGCTTGGCTTCGATATTATCCACCATTTCGCGCACTGCCGGAAACTCTATGATGCGTTTGCCAAACTGCTTTCTCTCAAGCGCATAGGTGCTTGCCTCCTTGAATGAGGCTTGCGAAATGCCGACCGATTGTGCAGCAATGCCCAAGCGAGCACTGTTCATAAGCGACATCACATACTTGATGAGTCCCAGGCGGCGTGAACCGCACAACTCGGCCTTGGCATTGCGGAATACGAGCTCGCAAGTAGGCGAACCCTTAATGCCCATTTTGCGCTCGATGCGCCTGACGGTCATACCTCCGTTTTGCTTGTCGTAGATGAACATCGACAGGCCACGGCCATCTCGGCTGCCATCCTCGCTGCGTGCCAAAACAAGGTGGATGTCGGCGTCGCCATTGGTGATGAAACGCTTGACGCCATTGAGCCTCCAGCACTCCTCCTTTTCGTCGTAGGTGGCTCGGAGCATTACGCTCTGAAGGTCGCTGCCCGCATCGGGCTCCGTGAGGTCCATTGACATCGTCTCACCTGCACACACTCTCGGCAGATAACGCTCCGCCTGCTCGGGTGAGGCAAACTCCTTGAGGGTCTCGGCGCAGGATTGCAGACCCCACACATTCTGAAGGCTCGCATCGGCCGAGCTGATCATCTCGGCGGCCATCATAAATGGGAGGGTGGGGAAGTTGAGTCCTCCGTAGCGCCTCGGCATTGTCATACCCATAATTCCCGCTTGTCGCACAACCTCCAATTGGGTTGTCGTTGCGGGTGAGTAGCTTACGTGTCCCTTGCGAAGCGAGGGGCCCTTCTGATCGACGCTGAAGGCTTGGGGGGCAATCTGCTCGGCACACAGTTCACCCACAATGCCCAAGACTCGCTTGTAGGAGTCGATGGCATCGGCGGTATCTACGGGTGCAAAGTCGAAGTTTGCAATCTCGGTGAAATCTCGCTCCTTGAGCTGCGCGGTGCGCTCCACCAAAGGGTGGTCGAGATAGTGTGCAAGCTGGGGAGTATCGTTGAAAAAATTGGCCATTCTTCTCTCTGTTTTTTATCTGTTGCGTACTGCCCTATAACACTCCAAAAGTTTGGGAATAACCTCCTCGACGGGGCCGATTATGGAGAGGTCGGCCTGCTCAATGATGGGGGCTTCGGGGTCGGTGTTAATGGCAATGATGGTTGTGTTCTCGGCAATGCCGGCCATATGTTGTATCTGGCCCGAGATGCCGCAGGCAATATAGACTTTCGGTTTTATGCGCTCGCCCGTGGGGCCAATCATAAGTTTTGCGGGGCAGAACTCCGAGTCGATGGCCGCACGCGTTGCACCCATCTTGGCTCTGATTTCCGTTGCAAACTCCGAAAGGCGCTCGAAACCCTCCGCAGAGCCTATGCCGTAGCCACCGCCGACAACAAGCTGTGCGTCCCTCAATCGGCGAGATGAGCGAGAGGGGCGATAGGCATTGAGTAGTTGTGCAATCCTCTCCAACCATTCGTGGCTCTCCTCCGAGTAGTTTACGACAATGGGCGCCGAGCCCTTGCCCCAACGCTCGTCGCCATTTGAACTGCTGTTAAGGCCCTCATTCAAAAGAATGAAGGTCTCGGGGCAGAGTCCGAGCTCGCGGATGTTGCAGGATGGGATGCGCAGGTGGGGATACTCGTCGTAGAGGTGGCGATATGGAGTGTCGGGCCCGAGCTCCGAGTCCGTCAGGGCTCGCTTGTAGCGCAACACTCGGTGGGCGTTGCGAGGACGATAGTCGCTGCCCGTACCGCTTGTTATGATGGTGCTGTACTGTGATGTGAGTTGTTCGCTCACGATGTTGATGAGGGTGGCCTCGTCTATGCCCTCCAGCAACGGGTCGCTCACCACCAGCGCCGAGTCGGCACCACGAAAGAGCGCTTCGCGTGCGCTGTCGGCTGCCGAATCGTTGGTGCCAAGAGCAATGAGGCATACGGTGTACTCCTCGGGACTCTCATCCCTTAGAATGAGTGCGGCCTCGAGTGCGGGTAGGAGCTCGTTGGATTTATGAGTCGCAATGACTGCTATTTTTTTCTTTTCCATCTTTGGCTTGTGTTGTGCCTTCTGCCATTTGGCGGCGTGGCGAAATATATCACAAAGTTAGAAAATTTTATGAGATTTCTACGCTTCGGTGGCAACGAAAGATAAAAAGCCGACGACTCCGTGGTGTGGAGTCGTCGGCTTTGTTTTCTTCCGAGGAGTTCTTTGGTGGGTTAGTTTACGAAGTCCTCAAGGCGCACCTTCTCGTAGTGGTAGCCACGGCGTTTGAGCTCAAGGGTTACACCTGCTCTGAACATAACCTTTGCCGAACGGGCAAGGATGTAGAAGGCGCGAGTGGTTTGGTGCTCAATGTTTTCGTGTTGAATGGCAGTCATCACCGAGTGGGCGAGGGTGCGCATCATATCATCCACCCACTGGCGAGTGTCGCTCTCGGGTTTGATGGCCAAAATGTGCTCCAGGATATACTCATCGACGGTGTCGAAGCCGCCGCCCTTGGCCCTAAATTCTGCATAGGAACGGCTCTTGTTCGCCTCCCAGGCTGTGTCCCAAAGGGCTGCGAGCGCCATACCATAGAAGCCTGCAACGGCGAGTGTGAAGGCGGGGTAGGAATTGATTTGGCTCACCGCATCAACCATATATTCGGGAGCGTCTTCTGTCCAGCGCTCTTCCAATTCTTCAACGAGGAACATACCACCCTCGGTACCACAAAGACCAGCGAGTAGCTTCTCGAGCCTCTGCTCATACTGCTCCAAATACTCTTTCTCTTCCATATCGTGTGTGCTATTAATTCGATTTCGTGGCGCAAATATCGGAAAGAGAATTGAGAATTGAAAATAGCCCCACGAAGTTTTGTTGAAAAGAGGGTATTTGAGAGGCAAAAACTATTCATTTTCCTTCTTGTGAAGAGGCAAAATTTCCAACCAGATTGGCATCTGCGTCCGAGCGACTTGTTTTGAGCGGAAAAGAGGTGGGGAAAAGGTACAAACTCGCAAAAAATTTCTTATATTTGCATATTGGGTGGTGTGTATTTATGAAAACCCCCGTTGAGTGGATAATTTGACGAATAATATAAAACCGAAAACACTATGAAAATTGTAACCTTTGGCGAGATTATGTTGCGCCTCTCGCCCGCAGGATTGAACAACCGTTTTGTGCAAGCCGACCAGTTTGATGTTGTCTATGGTGGCGGTGAAGCAAATGTGGCAGTTAGCTGTGCAAACTACGGCCACGAGGCCTATTTTGTGACCAAACTGCCCGCTCACGAGATTGGTCAGTCGGCCCTCAACGCACTTCGTCGCTATGGTGTGCACACCGACTTCATTGCACGAGGCGGTAAGCGACTCGGCATCTACTACCTCGAGAGCGGTTCGGCTATGCGCCCCAGCAAGGTTATCTACGACCGTGCGGGCTCCTCGATTGCCGAGGCCTCGGTGGAGGACTTCGACTTCGATGCGATTATGGAGGGTGCCGATTGGTTCCATTGGTCGGGTATCACTCCTGCCATCTCCGACAAGGCTGCCGAGCTGACAAGGCTTGCTTGTGAGGCTGCCAAACGCCACGGAGCTACTGTGTCGGTTGATCTTAACTTCCGCAAAAAGCTCTGGACCAAGGAGAAGGCTCAATCTATTATGCGCCCCTTGATGCAGTATGTGGATGTGTGCATCGGTAATGAGGAGGATGCGGAGCTTTGCTTGGGTTTCAAACCCGATGCCGATGTGGAGGGTGGCAAGACCGACGCCGAGGGCTACAAGGCTATCTTCGAGCAGATGAAAAAGGAGTTCGGCTTTAAGTATGTAATCTCCACCTTGAGAGAGTCCCTCTCGGCCAGCCATAACGGTTGGAAGGCAATGATTTACAATGGCGAGGAGTTCTATGTTTCGAAGCGCTACGACATTCTTCCCATTGTTGATAGGGTAGGCGGTGGCGACTCCTTCAGCGGTGGTGTTATTCACGGCCTTCTCACCAAGCCCACACAGGGTGAGGCTCTGGAGTTTGCTGTGGCCGCATCGGCACTCAAACATACCATCAATGGCGACTTCAACCTTGTGAGCGTCGAAGAGGTAGAGGCCCTGGCCGGTGGCGACGGTAGCGGTCGTGTGCAGCGATAGGCTCGTCGGTAAATTTCAACTTTCAACTTTCAATTTTCAATTTTCAACTTGTAAACTATGGCAAAGTTCAATAAAATGGCAGTTATGGCGGCTATGCAGGAGAGTGCAATGGTCCCCGTATTCTATGATGCCGACCTCGAGGTGTCGAAAAATGTGCTCAAGGCGTGCTACGAGGGTGGTGTGAGGGTTTTTGAGTTCACCAATCGTGGTGATTTCGCAGCCGAGATTTTCGCCGAGCTGATGAAATTCTCGCTCAAGGAGTGCCCCGAGATGGTGCTCGGCGTGGGCTCCATCGTGGATGCCCCCACCGCTGCACTCTACATTCAGTATGGTGCAAACTTCATCGTGGGTCCCTGTATGAACGACGAGGTGGCAAGGCTTTGCAATCGCCACTTGGTGCCCTATGTGCCTGGTTGCGGCACCGTTACCGAGATTAGTCACGCACAGGAGATGGGTTGTGATGTGACAAAGATTTTCCCCGCAGGATGTGTGGGTGGCCCCGACTTCGTGAAGAACATCAAGGCGCCTCTGCCCTGGAGCAACATTATGGCTACGGGTGCTGTGGAGCCCACCGAGGAGAACCTCAAGGCTTGGTTTGCAGCAGGTGTGTTCTGTGTGGGTATGGGTTCCAAACTCTTCCCCAAGGCAGAACTTAAGGCTGGCAATTGGGCCGCAGTAACGGAGAAGTGCCGCGAGGCTCTGGCAATTGTTGCCGAGTGTAGAAAATAGAGTAAAACGAAAACAAACGAAAACAGATATGAAAACCAACTACGAGATTCGCTATGCGGCCCACCCCGAGGACGCAAAAAACTACGATACAAAGCGTCTGCGCCGCGATTTTCTGATTGAGAGGCTCTTTGCGGCAGATGAGGTGAATATGGTCTACTCAATGTATGACCGTATGGTTGTGGGCGGTGCAATGCCCCTGACTGAGAGCCTTCTTCTGGAGGCCATTGACCCCCTGAAGGCACCCCACTTCCTCACTCGTAGGGAGCTCGGTATCTACAATGTGGGCAAGGGCCGAGGCCGTGTGAGAGTAGGAGAGAGCACCTTTGAACTCGACTTCAAGGAGGCGCTCTATCTCGGCTCGGGCGACAGGGATGTCTATTTCGAGAGTGTGAATCCCGAAGAGCCCGCGAA
>JAEIGA010007749.1_pt1 | contig 16287 bp, 13 predicted proteins | sample 9270691 | NCBI WGS metagenome assembly JAEIGA01 (sample SAMN17057246, study PRJNA624740) | gut metagenome | biome: biome; isolation source: fecal sample | host: Bos grunniens | place: China: Xizang | collected 2019
AATCACACTTTCTTCACTCTTTACGGTTTCACCGATGATGTATGCATCTTCACCGTTTGCTCTGAGGATTTCAAGAGCCTTGTCAGCTTCGTTTTTGCCGACAACAATGCTCATACCAACACCCATGTTGTATGTATTGAACATATCTCTTTCGGGGATGTTGCCCTGTTTTGCAAGAAGGTCAAATATTGGAAGAACGCGAACTGCACTCTTTTCAATCTTTGCACCGTAGCCTGCAGGAAGTGAACGTGGAATATTTTCGTAGAAGCCACCGCCTGTGATGTGTGATACAGCCTTAACTGTAACTTCATCAAAGAGAGCACACATAGGCTTAACATAAATCTTTGTAGGTGTAAGAAGAGTTTCGCCGATGGACTTGCCGCCGAGTTCTGCAACGGGTTCTTTGATGTCGGCATTTTCTACATCGAAAACTTTACGAACAAGAGAGAAACCATTGGAGTGAACACCGCTGGAAGGAAGGGCAATGATAACATCGCCTTCTTTGATTGTCTTGTTGTTGAGAACCTTGCTCTTGTCTACGATACCTACGCTAAAGCCTGCAAGGTCGTATTCGTCTTCGGGATAGAAACCGGGCATTTCGGCAGTTTCACCACCGATAAGTGCCGCACCGGACTGTACGCAACCATCTGCAATACCTTTAACGATGTTTGCAATCTTTTCGGGAACGTTCTTACCGCAAGCTATATAGTCGAGGAAGAACAAGGGCTTAGCACCGCAGCAAATGATGTCATTAACACACATAGCTACGCAGTCGATACCTACTGTATCGTGCTTGTCCATAATGAAAGCAAGCTTAAGCTTTGTACCTACACCGTCTGTACCGCTTACGAGTACGGGATTTGTCATACCTGTGATGTCGAGTTCAAAAAGACCGCCAAAACCGCCTATGTCGGACATGGAGCCCTTTGTCATTGTTTCGGCAATGTGTTTCTTCATAAGTTCTACCGCACGGTATCCCGCTGTAATATCAACACCGGCAGCTTTGTAACTGTCACTGTAACTTTTCACTTCATTCTACCTCTTTCTCTGATATTTTTTTTGAATATTTATTTTTTTCCGAAGAAGTCGGAATTGCTGTAGGATAATTGTTGGTGAAGCACGCATCGCAGTAACCGCAACCGTTTTCTACACCTATAAGCTTTCCAAGGTTTTCCAATTTAAGGAAATCCAGTGAATCTACGCCTATTATTTCTTCCATTTCCTTTATGCTGTGGTTGCAAGCAATGAGAACATCTCTTGATGCAATATCTGTGCCGTAGTAGCAGGGGTTAAGGAACATTGGAGCGGAAGATCTTAAGTGAACCTCTGTGGCTCCTGCTTCCCTTAAAAGCTTTACTATGATAGCACTTGTGGTTCCTCTTACTATAGAGTCATCAACAAGAACTACCCTTTTGCCCTTTACAGTGTCTGCAACAGCATTTAACTTTATCTTTACTTTGTCTTCACGGACATTCTGTCCGGGAACAATAAAGGTTCTGCCTATATATTTGTTTTTGATGAAGCCTATGCCGTAGGGTATGCCGGATTCCTGTGCATATCCCAAAGCGGCATCAAGACCGGAATCGGGAACGCCTATTACAACGTCTGCTTCGATGGGGTTCTGTCTTGCAAGCCACTTACCTGCATTTCTGCGGGCTTTGTGAACACTCTTGCCTTCGATTACGGAATCGGGACGAGCAAAGTATATATACTCGAATATACAAAGCTTCTTGTCGCATTTGTTGCAATGGGTTTTAATTTCTCTGATACCTTCTTTGGAGAATACAACTATCTCACCGGGTTCTATTTCTCTTATGAGTTTTGCACCGACAGAATCGAGAGCACAGCTTTCGGAAGCTATTACATAGGAACCGTCGGATGTTATGCCGTAGCAGAGAGGTCTGAAACCAAACTTATCTCTTGCGGCAATGAGCTTTGTGGGAGACATCATTACGATAGAGTAAGCGCCTTCTATCTTTTCCATAGCTCTTTCCAGAGATTCCTCTACAGAACCGCAGGTTAATCTTTCCTTGGTTACAACGTAGGATATAACTTCTATATCGCTGTTGGTGTGGAAAATAGCTCCGCCAAGTTCAAGCTCTTTTCTAAGTTCAAGATAGTTGGTTATAGCTCCGTTATACGCAAGAGCTGTGTGTCCTTTTACATGATTTACAACTATAGGCTGAGCATTGACTCTGCCCTTTGTATCACTTGTGCCGTAGCGAACATGACCAAGTGCCATGTTGCCGTAGCCAAGGCTTTCCATAACGGGGTTTGTAAACACATCGTTAACTATGCCATTGTCTCTGTAGCTGGTGAAAACGCCATCGTCGTTTACCACTATACCGCAACTTTCCTGACCTCTGTGCTGAAGAGCAAAAAGTCCGTAATATGTGCTTGCGGCAACATGACTCTTCTCAGGACTGATGATGGCAAAAACGCCGCATTCTTCGTGAAGATTACTCATTAATTTCGCCTTACCTTTCTGAATTTCTTACAAAATCTTTGTATGATAAAAATACAAATAAGCGGATGCAAGCTCCGCTTATTGTTTCTATTAATTGTTAAACTGCTGTTCTATTTTGGCATTCTTTTCCAAAACGGTTTTAGCTGCACTTTCTCTGTCGGCTTTAAGCTTTGCATAGAGCTCATCGTCGCCAAGAGCTATAATCTGCGCAGCAAGAATCGCCGCATTCTTTGCGCCGTCTATAGCCACTGTAGCTACAGGGATGCCGGAAGGCATCTGTACGGTTGCAAGAAGAGCGTCAAGTCCGTCGAGCTTTTTGGCACTGACGGGTATGCCGATAACAGGAAGCACTGTATTTGCCGCAACAGCGCCTGCAAGGTGCGCCGCCATACCGGCTGCTGCTATAATTACACCAAAGCCATTGTCGCGGGCATTTGATACGAAATCTCTTACCTGCTCGGGGGTGCGGTGTGCAGAATACACGTGTACCTCAAAGGGTATGCCGTATTCCTTTAATGTATCCATTGCCTTTTCAACTACGGGCAAATCGCTGTCGCTGCCCATTATAACTGCTACCTTTTTCAAAGAGAAGCACCTCCGAATAATATATTTGTATTACAGGTTATATAATAACATTTTTTGTGTAGTTTTGTCAACAAAACACTTACAAAGTTGTGAGATAACACCAATAAAATTTCAAAAACACATATGGTTATATATTTTTGATACAGAAAGCTTAAAAATCTCTCTTGGGCTTGGGGTTTACAATGTCTCTCCAATCGAGATAACCCTTGTCGAGACCAAGTATGAGCACTTCCGCAGTTGCCACGTTGGTGGCTACCGGGATGTTGTGCACGTCACAGAGCTTAAGAATGTTGAGAACCTCGGGTTCGTAGGTTTTGGAAGTGAGAGGATCTCTGAAAAACAACACAAGATCAATTTCATTATATGCTATTCGTGCACCTATCTGCTGATCTCCACCCTGGGAGCCTGCAAGAAACTTGTGTACATCAAGTCCGGTGGCATCGGTGATAAGACCGCCTGTGGTACCGGTGGCAACAAGATTGTGCTTTGCAAATATACCTTTGTATGCTATGCAAAACTGAACCATAAGTTCTTTCTTTTTGTCGTGAGCTATCAATGCAATGTTCATTTGGTATCCTTCCCTTCAATTTATTCAATCAGCTTTAAGTGAAAACTTTCTTCCCAGCTTAAAGCAATCGTAAACTTTGTCAATTTCTGCCGCAGGAACTTTTTGCCCCGTAAGCCTTGAGCTTATGTTTGAAAAAGCTTCTGAGAGTTTTTTGTTTTCTATCCCGAAGGTTACGCCCTGCTTAATTATAATCTCAGCTTCGGGCGCCCAAGGCACAAGCCCCAAAAGCGGATATCCTATACTGTCGAGGATTTCGTCTATGGTGAGGTGTATCTGCTTCTCGATATAGGTGGGTACAATTTTGTTTACCAGAACCAAGGAGTTGTCAAAATCGAACAAGCCTGCAGAGCGTTCGCACATCTGAACCGAAAGTGCTCCCGGCTCGGTAACATACACCAAGGTGTCTGTGTATTTAAGAACCTGATGCACAAAATCCTCATCTCTGTCGGTAACATCACAGAGGATATAGTCAAAATCCGAATTTTTTAAAATGTCGAATGCCGCATCCGTGTCAAAAAAATCCTTTTCATAGTCGCATCTTACAAAGCTACCGTTGTCACAGGTGCAGAATGCCTCATCCGGAGTGCAGCTTTTGGAAACTGCATCTGAAAGAGTGTATACATAATCATTTTTTAAACCCAGGGCTACATCAAGACCACACTTTTCAAAGCACATGTCGCAAGCCAGAGTTTTAAAGGAGCTGTTAACCAGGGAATACCACACCCCTGCTATGCAGAAGGTGGCTCCGCTTCCTCCTTTGGGAGACAAAAATGTAATTATCTTTGGCATTTTATCCTCCGATTCTTTATTTTACCATATTTTCACAATATTTTCTATAGTTTTTTAAAATTTTTTCAACAAAATATTTTCTTTTTCGTCCTTAGCCTTAACAGCCACCTTTAGTGTTGGTCGTTAAGCCTATGGTCTCAGAGTGTTGTTTTTAAGCACATTGTCGCTTTCGCGGGTTATATTTATTCCAAAGTACTGCTCATATATCTTGCGGGCAATTGGTGCAAGAGCCGCACCGGAACCTGCGTTCTCTATGACTACCGCTACTGCAATCTGGGGATTTTCGTAGGGTGCATATGAAGCAAACACACCATTGGCACTACCTGTGTTTACCTGTGCGGAACCTGTTTTGGAGCAAACATTTATGGGGAAGTCTGCAAACACTGCAGAGGATGTACCCTCACGGCTGCCAAGATACATACCATAGGTTATTGCTTTGTAGGTTTCATCGCTCATGCTGACCTTGGCTATAACCTCGGGAGAAAATTCCTTTACAATGTGACCATCATCGGAGCTGCGGATGTATTTGGTAAGATGGGGTCTGTAGAGTGTTCCGCCGTTGGCTACGGCAGCTATATAGTTTGCAATCTGCAAAGGAGTAAACACGTTGAAGGACTGACCGATTGCCATCTGGAGTGTATCACCGGGATACCACACCTGGTTGAAGGTGTCATCCTTGTACTTTTCGTTGGCAAGAATACCTGCGGTTTCACCTTCGATTTCTATGCCTGTCTTTTTGCCGAGACCAAACCTATCGGCATAGTCATATATCTTCTTTTCGCCAAGCTGTTTGCCAAGCTCGTAGAAAAAGTAGTTACAGGAGTTTCCTATGGCAAGCTCCACGTTCTGATTGCCGTGTGTGCCACCGTTTTGTGACCATATCCAGCAGTTGAAGGTCTGACCGTAATGCTCGTACTGACCTTTGTCGGTGATGATGGTAGAAGGGGTAATGAGGCCTTCTTCAAGACCTGCTATAGCCGTAACCATCTTGAACACCGAACCCGGAGGATATGTTCCGCTTATTGCACGGTTGAACAAGGGATTGCCTTTGTCTTTTAATAAATCATCATAATCCTCATCAAATCTGTCGGGATTAAAATCCGGATAGCTTGTCATTGCAAGAATTTCTCCGGTGCGGACATCTATTACAACAACCGCTCCGCCTCCGGCATCGGCACCTGCCTTATCGTCGGAGGAAAGACCCTTTTGCTTGATGTTGTCTATGGTTTCTTTAAGAACATCTTCGGTAATTTTCTGCAATTCGTAATCTATGGTAAGTATTGCATCATTGCCTGCCACTGCGGGAATTTCGTGGGGAATGTATGTTCCTGTGGCGGTATCCATATGTCTTGTAATTTTTCCGTCCTTGCCCTTGATATAGGGTTCAAGGAATTTTTCAAGACCCTCTTTACCTATGATGTCGTTCATGCCATAGTTTTTGTCTTTTAAAAGTTCGTATTCTTCCTGATATATTACACCCACTCTGCCCAGGATATGAGATGCCATTGAGCCGTGAACATATCTTCTGAAGGGCGAGCTGATTACATTGATGTTAAAGTAATAGTCACTGTTTTCCTTGAGAACAGAAACAGTGTTCATGCTTACATCACCGGCAATTGTAACCGGAGCACCGTAGGCAAGACCGCGCACTTCAAGCTCGTATCTTACACCTACAATTTTTCGGATTTCCTCTTCGGTGTAACGATTGTCCAGGGAGTATCTTTCCGCAAGCTGCATAAGTGTTTCTCTGCCGTTGGAACCCGGGGTGATATCATACTTTTCGCGGAAAGCGGTAATTTTTTCTTCCCTTGTTCTGCTGTTGTCGTCTTTGTATGTAAAGGTGTAGTTATCCTTTGAAATGGGCAAAGAATCCACATAAGCATCCTCATTTTCCGCAAGAACATTTATTGTGGACAAAAGCACATCGTTAATCTTATCTGTAGATTCTCCGCTATATACCACCTGAACGGAAAAGCCCACTCTGTTTGAAATAAGGGGCATACCGTTTCTGTCGTATATAACACCTCTGGGGGCGGATACCGTAACGGAATTTGTAAGCTTGTCCATAGCCTGTTTCTGGTAATCTTCACCCTTTGCAACCTGCAGCACCATGAGCTTAATTACAATGGCAACAAGCATAAGTGAAACAACGAGAAGCAATATGAAATTTTTGTCTTTAAGCTTTTCTCTCACTTATAATCCCTTTATCCTTTCTTCACTAAGCCAACGAGCCCAACAGGAAACCACAATAGCTATGACGCCATCGTACAAGGCTGTAGGCAATACAATACGCAAAAACGGATAGCCGAAGGAGGCGTATCCCGGAATGACATAGCTTATAATAAGCAGCGCAGTGTGGTATACCACAGACACCACAAGCACTCCGAGGGCAACTGTCCATATGTTTTTCTTGATTAAAGAACCTGCAAAGTTTGAAATTGCAAGACCTATATACATGTACATAAGGGCATTTACACCCACATAGGGCTGGGAATACAAATCAACCAGAATACCTGCCACAAGGCATAGCACTGTTGATTTCACGGGAAAATTGTACATGGAATAGCACACCGCAAACACAAAGATAATGTTTGGAGCTATATCGTATATATCAATGTATATCCCAAGACTTGTCTGCAAAATGTAGATAACAAGCAGGGTTACGTATGTCAACACATAGTTAAGCATAATTACAATCCAACCTTACACGTTCTTAATTACAAGCACTTCGTTGAGATCCATAAAATCTACGCCGGGTTTGATGACAGCTTCTTTTGAAACACCGGTAACATCGTCCTTGATTTCCTGCACCTTGCCGATGTATATTCCTGCCGGAATGATGCCGCCGGCACCGGAGGTTTCTATGTGGTCTCCTACTTCTATGCCGGATTCTATGGAAACATAGGACATTTTGCAAAGCCCCTTGTCCATAAGGTTCATATCACCTTGAACAATGGCAGTGTTGGACACACGGGGTATTGTGGCACTGACGGACACTCTGCTGTCTACAATGGGGCTTACGGTAGCCCAGTTTCTGCCAACCTCGGACACATAGCCCACAAGACCATAGGGAGTGATAACGGCACAATTTCGCGTGATGCCGTCGCCTATACCCTTGTTGATTGTAAAGGTCTTGGAGAAGTTGTCTATCTGATATGCCACAACGTCACAAGCAACGGTATTGAAATCTTTTTCGTTTTCTTTGAGTTCCAGCATTTTTCTGAGACGCTCATTTTCTTCTTTGAGATCATTGGTTTTTCTAAGCTCGTCCTCGAGAACCGCCACTCTCTCTTTAAGGGTTTCGTTTTCTTTTTCGTAACCGCTCATATTGCTGAGATATTCAAAAAATCCCGCTACGGAGTCACCTATTCCCGAGAAAAAGCTCTGAATGGGAGAAAACACGGTTCCCGCAGCATCGGAAGAGCCGCCCGCCTTCTTTCTGTGAACGGCAGAACCCACTATAATGCCGATTACAAGTATTATAGTGGTGGCAATTAGCAATATTTTAAATTTATTCTTTTGAAAAAAATACATTTTGAAGTTTTCCTTTCAAGCGGTAAATATTATTTTACCAAGGTATCGCTGAGTGTTTCTATTTCGCTTATTACAAGGCCTGCACCTGATGCAACACTGTCCAAAGGATTGTCTGCTATTGTTACGGGCATACCTGTTTCATTTTTAATAACGGTGTCAAGGCCTCTTATGAGTGCACCGCCACCGGTTAAAACTATGCCTCTGTCCATGATGTCGGCAGAAAGCTCGGGAGGAGTATCCTCCAGAGTAAGCTTAATGGCTGCCACTATGTCGGATATACATTCTTTCATGGCACTGCGCACATCTATGGAAGTAATGGTAAGAAACTTCGGAAGACCTGTAGACAAGTCTCTGCCGCACACCTCGGTGGATTCCTCCAGCTCCAGAGGATATGCAGAGCCGATTTCTATCTTTACCCTTTCGGCGGTTGCCTCACCAATGAGAACATTGTATTCCTTGCGGATGTAGTTGACAATGGCTTCGTTCATTTCGTCACCTGCCATACGGAGGGACCTGCTTATTACTATGCCACCTAAGGAAATTACCGCAACTTCGCTTGTGCCGCCGCCTATGTCACAAATCATGCTGCCTGTGGCTTCTTCCACCGGAAGCTTGGCACCAAAAGCCGCAGCCATGGGCTCTTCAATGAGATAGGCTTCCCTGGCACCTGCCTGAAGGGTAGCCTCTTCCACTGCCATTTTTTCTACGTCTGTGACACCGGAAGGAACGCAAATAACAACTCTCGGTCTGGAAAAACCTGATTTTTCGAGAGCGCTTTGTATGAAATACTTGAGCATAACCTGAGTTACGTCAAAATCTGCAATAACACCATCCTTGAGTGGTCTTATGGCATCGATGTTTTCGGGTGTTCTGCCGAGCATTTCCTTGGCTTCCCTGCCAACGGCAATAACCTCTCCTGTGTCTTTATTGATAGCCACAACACTGGGCTCGTTTATAACAATACCCTTTGACTTAACATACACAAGGGTATTGGCTGTACCAAGATCAATACCAATATCTCTTTTTGACATTATATCAATTCCTCTCCGTATTCCTCATATATCATAGTGGCAAGTCTGCACATGGGAAGACCCACTATGTTGAAATAATCGCCTTCGATTTTTTTGACAAATATACTTGCATATTCCTGTATGCCGTATGAGCCTGCTTTATCGGTAACTGTAAAATTTTCCACATAATGATTGATTTCTTTATCGGTAAGACAGCGAAAGGTTACATCTGTTCTTTCGTAAGCAGATGTGGTGTGTCCGCATCCGGTAACGGTAACTCCGGTGTAGACACTGTGTGTTCTGCCGGAAAGCATTTTAAGTGTAGCCACTGCATCCGCCTTGTCCAGAGGCTTACCCAGAATCTGTCCGTCTTCGGAAACCACAACTGTATCGGCACCTATTACAAGTGTATTTTTGTCGGTTATGACATTAGCCGCAGCCTCTGCCTTTATCTTTGAAAGTTCGCACACATAATCTCCGGGACTAAGTTCTTTGGAAACACTGCTTTCATCGGCATCGGTTACAAAAACCTCGAACTTAATGCCAATGTTTTCAAGAAGTTCCTTTCGTCTGGGAGATTTGGATGCAAGCACTATCCTACTCATTAAAATGCACCTGTGGAGCCAAAGCCGCCGCTTCCTCTTTCGGTTTCGTCAAGCTCATCTACCACAGTAAACTTAGCTTGATTTACAGGGAGAATTACCATCTGCGCAATTCTTTCGCCGTTTGTAAGGGTGTATTCTTCGTTGCTGAGATTAATGAGTGCAACTTTGATTTCACCGGTGTAATCGCTGTCTACAACACCCACGCAATTGGCAAGGGTTATGCCCTTTTTGGAAGCAAGACCGCTTCTTGCAAAAAGGAAGGCACCGTAATCTTCACAGGGAAGCTTTATTGCAATACCTGTGGGTATGAGCTTTCTTTCCAAGGGCTTCAACACTATATCTTCTTCTATGCAAGCGGTAAGGTCCATACCTGCAGAGCCTTTTGTTGCATAAAAGGGAAGTTTCTTTTCTTTATTATTCTCCAAAAATTTAATTTTTACATTGATTTCGTTCATAATATTCTCCGTTCTGCCCATAGCATATAAGGGCAACTAATTTCTATACTCCGCGATAATAATGACCGCGGGTAAAACCTTCGTCGGAAGTTTCTTTGTTTTTGTATTTTTGGTAAATATCTTTAATGTCTTTTTCGGTTTCTACAGTAAAAATAAATCTGTAGGAAGCAACATCCCCGGGAAGTTCACTAAGCCTGTCTGCCATGTAAACAGGGGCACTGTTATATATTACATTGGTACAAGTGTGTTTATCCGTAAAAAGCGGAAAGTATACACCTTTTCTGTCTTTGAGATAGTACACATCATTTGTGCAGCAGCACTTTTCTGCCGATGACTTTACCGCACAATTCTGTATTGTCATAACAGGAATTCTGCCATAGACAATAAGCTCCTTGGGAATGGTGCAGCTGATGTTTGCAATCTGCCTTACATTAAGCTCCGGAGAAAGGCAAACCGCCTTTGCCCCCATTTCGCCAAGCTTTGCAACCGAGTGGGAATTGAAAGCATTTATCCTGAAATCGGCAACAAGCTCTTTGTCATCAAAGATGTCAAACTGGGAAATATTGGAAATATATATGACATTTGGAACAGATTTAAAATCAAACTTACGGTTATCCCTCATTATAGGGGGCATAAGCAGAGCAAGCTTGTCTTTATAGTCTTCAAAAAAGTCCCGGTTTTCCTTAAACAGTGTATAGGGAACTATCACTCTGTCGTAGCCGACATCAAGTGCCGCTTTTGCCTGAGATACATTGCTTATCTGAGCTGAAAAACCAGGTGATTTACTTGGCATTTTGGCTATAGATATTGCTTTGAAGGGATGCACCTCACCGCTTCGGGCTATTTCTGTAAGCTGAGCCGTAAGGTCGTTTAAGACTCTGCGGCGAAGCTCGTTTATCTCCTTTACAGGAAGGCTGAGACCCTCTTCAACCTCTGCCTCAAAGCTACTTAGCACAAAAGGTGTGGAACCGGTTTTGCCAATCTGATTTTTTATTCTGTCGGCATCCAGGCTGACGTTCAATGCCTTTTGTGCACAGATGTCACCTTTGGCGGTTACTGTTTTGCCCTTGGAGGTTACTGTAAGCTCCATAGGGCTGTTACAGCACAAAACAATCTTTGCATCAAAGGGTATCTTTTCGGCAGGTTTGTCTTTTAAGGCTTCTGCCAATGCCATTACGCGAGGACTTATTTCCGAATACACATCATCGTTGTTTTTGTCGTAATTAAGCATATGTCTGCCGGTGTTACCCTGAAGGTATCCTTTGGTAAAACCGCTTCGGCTGAATATGGACTTAAGGGAATTGTAATCCTCTGAGCTTACCTTTTTGCCGTTTCTGTATTTATTGTATATTGAAGTGACAAGGGAAACATATTCCGTGCTTTTCATTCTGCCTTCAATCTTTAAGGAAGTTACACCGCAATCCATAAGAGTTTGCATTTCATCTACAAGGCACAAATCCTTCAGGCTGAGAAGATATTTTTCCTTTTGCCCAATTGGTTTTTTTGAAGAATTGCACAAGGTATAGGGAAGTCTGCAAGGCTGTGCACAAGCTCCGCGGTTGCCGCTTCGTCCGCCAAGAAAACTGCTCATAAGGCACTGTCCGCTGTAGCTCATGCAAAGAGCACCATGAACAAAAACCTCCAGCTCTATATCCACATTGTCGGAAATGTTTTTTATCTCCGAAAAACTAAGCTCTCTGGAAAGCACCACCCTTTTAAAACCAAGCTTCTTTGCAAGAATTGCCCCTTCAAGATTGTGAATGGTCATCTGAGTGCTTGCGTGAACCTCGAAATCAGGGAAGCATTCTCTTACAAGCTTCAGCACACCAAGATCCTGAATTATAAGGGCATCGGCATGGGCACTGTAGAGAAACTTTACAAAGTCGTAAACATCGCCAAGTTCTCCGTCTGAAATAACGGTATTTACTGTTACATACACCTTGGCACCGTAAAGATGTGCATAGGCTATTGCCTCCACAAGCTCATCGTCGGAAAAGTTTACTGCATTCTTTCTGGCACTGAATGCCTTGCCGCCTATATAAACTGCATTGGCTCCGTTATTTACCGCGGCCTTAAGAGTGGCAAGACTACCTGCCGGTGCGAGTATTTCAAATTGTTTTTCCGGCATGGTCTGCCCTCCTTTTCGTTATAAAAAACACTTATTCTATTATATCATTACCCATTATACTACAAAATTTCAAAAAAAAACAGTATTTTCTTAAAAATTTCCAAAAAAATTTTCAATAAATTTTATTGAAACTTCCCTTTATTTAAGAAACTGTCCTTTGTATATGATGCACAGTAAAAAAAATACGCCATAAAAGCAATTTATTTAAAATTTTTGTAGACAAAAAGGAAAAAATATGGTAGAATGATTGATATCAAATGCGATGATGGGGACAAAGTCCTGTCAGGTGATGCTAAGAGAGCTGTTGGCTGCTGCAAAACAGCGTTCACAGACAGAAGGCGAACTCACCCCTGAGCAGTCAGTTGAAAGCCTTAGGGCAAGTAGATGCGACCGGGTTTCTCACCGTTATCAGGAGAAGGTATTGCCGGATACCTTATAGATGCACTTAAATACTATCTTGAAGTGTACATTATATCCCTATCCAAAGATACCTCCTGCTACGGACTCCCGCTTGCAGGAGTTTTTTATTTGGAAAAAGAAAGGATTTAACATTATGAAAATTGCATTTTCAACCTTGGGATGTCCCAATTACAGTTGGAAAGATATCAGAGCCATGGCAAAAGACCTTGGTTTTGAGGGTATTGAAGTCCGCGACATAGGCGACGAAAGAACCTCTTCCCCATTTTCTCTTGAAGAGTGCGAAAACACCATAAGAAAGCTTAATGCTATTAACATTGAAATTCCCTGTCTTTCTACAGGTTGCGTGCTTAAAGACACCGAAAAGAGAGCAGAAAACACAGCCGAAATAGAGAAATACATAGAAGTTGCCGCAAAGATAGGCACTCCCTTTATACGTATCCTCGGCGACCGCAAAGCCGGCCCTGAAGGCGAAGTAGACGATGCATTGGTTGCCAATGAGCTTAAGCGCTATGTAGCCAAAGCAGAGGAATTCGGAGTTACACTTCTTGTGGAAACCAATGGTGTGTATGCCGATACAGAAAGACTTTGCAATCTCTTAAACGAAATTGCCAGCGACAATGTGGCAGCTCTTTGGGATGTACACCACCCCTACAGATACTTTGGCGAAAGCCCCGAAAAGACACTTACAAACCTTGGTGCGTACATCAAATACATACACATAAAGGACTCTGTAATTGACGAAAACGGCAACGTGGCATATAAGATGCTTGGTGACGGTGACCTCCCCATAGATGCAATTATGTCTGCGCTTCGTTCCATAAACTACGAAGGCTATGTAACACTGGAATGGGTAAAGCAGTGGGCAGAGGATCTGCTCAGTGCAGGTATAGTGTTCCCTCAATATGTGGACTATATGGCAAAATATCGCGAGTCCAACACATCCAAGGGTGTGCTCTATGACAACGCAAGAGGCACAGGTAAATATGTGTGGAAGAAGAACAATCTCATAGACCTCACCTTCCCGCAGGTTCTTGACCGCATGGTAGAAGAATTCCCCGATCAGTATGCATTCAGATACACAACTCTGGACTACACCAGAACCTACAGCCAGTTCAGAGACGATGTAGACGACTTTGCAAGAGCGCTTATTGCCCTTGGTGTTCGCAGAGGCGACCACGTGGCAATATGGGCAACCAATGTTCCTGCATGGTACATCACCTTCTGGGCAACAGTTAAAATCGGTGCTGTTCTTGTTACCGTAAACACCGCATACAAAATTTACGAAGCGGAGTACCTTTTGAGACAGTCCGACACTCATACACTGGTTATGGTAGACGGCTACAAGGATTCCAACTACATTGACATTATGCAAAAGCTCTGTCCCGAGCTTGCAACCCACGAAGGCGGCAAACCCCTTCACTCCAAGAAGCTTCCCTTCCTGCGCAACATAATTACATACGATTGCGAAATGCCCGGTGCAATTAAATGGGAAGATGCATTTAAACTTAAAGATAATACACCCTACGAGGAAGTGCTTCGTCGTCAGATGAGCATCAACAAGCACGATGTATGTAACATTCAGTACACATCCGGTACCACAGGCTTCCCCAAGGGCGTAATGCTTACTCACTACAATGTAGTAAACAACGGTAAGGCTATTGGAGACTGCATGGATCTTTCCACAGCAGACAGAATGATGATTCAGGTGCCTATGTTCCATTGCTTCGGCATGGTGCTGGCTATGACAGCTTCCATGACTCACGGTGTAACAATGTCTCCTATTCCCGCATTCTCTCCCAGAAAAGGTCTTGATTGCATAAACAAGGAAAAGATAACCTGTTTCCACGGTGTACCCACCATGTTTATAGCAATGCTCGGCCACGAGGACTTTGAAAAGACCGATTTCTCTTATATGCGTACAGGTATTATGGCAGGTTCACCTTGCCCCATACAGACCATGAAAGAAGTTATCGAAAAGATGAATATGCCCGAAATCTGCATAACCTACGGGCAGACCGAGGCATCTCCCGCTACCACAATGAGCAAAACCACCGACTCTATAGAAACACGTGTTAACACAGTTGGCGGCCCCATATTTGGCGTGGAATGTAAGATAATAGACCCCGATACAGGCGAAGAGCTCCCCGACAACGTGGACGGCGAATTTGTGGCAAGAGGCTACAACATAATGAAGGGTTACTACAAAATGCCCGAAGCTACAGCGGTTGCCATAGACTCGGAAGGCTGGCTCCATTCCGGTGACCTTGCAAGACGTACTCCCGAAGGCTACTTCAAGATTACAGGCAGAATAAAGGATATGATTATCCGTGGCGGAGAAAACCTCTATCCAAAGGAAATAGAAGACTTCCTCTATACACACCCTGCTGTAAAAGATGTACAGGTAATAGGCGTTCCCGACAAGCAGTACGGTGAAGAAGCAATGGCTTGCGTAATACTTAAAGAAGACGTAAACCTTACCGAAGAAGAACTCAGAAAATATTCAATGGAAAATATGGCAAAACACAAAGTTCCCAGATATTTCCGTTTTGTGGACTCCTTCCCAATGAATGCTGCAGGTAAGATACTTAAGTATAAAATGCGCGAAGAAGCCATAGAATATTTAGGATTGCAGGATGCCAGCAAAATTGTAACAGCATAATACTTACATTAATTGCCGATATTCTGCACAAGCAAGGATATCGGCATAATTTATATTTTTTTAAAAAAGGAGATTTTAAAAAATGAGCGAAAAAACATTTTTCACAGGCAAAAACATTGCCATAATAGCTGTAATAGCTGTTATATTGATACTTGTGGTAGTATTTGTAAGTTCCTACAACTCTCTTGCAACCATGAGAGAAGAAACCGAAGAAAAATTTTCCACAATTGACGTGCAGCTGAAAAGACGTGCAGACCTTATACCAAACCTCGTAAGCACTGTTAAGGGCTACGCGGCTCACGAAACAGAAGCCATTGAAGCGGTGACAGATGCCAGAACAAAATACGGCTCTGCAACCACCGATGCCGAGAAAATCCAGGCAGGCGATGAGCTTTCGGGTGCAATATCCAGACTTCTGGTGATAGCAGAAGCCTACCCCGACCTTAAGGCGGATGCCAACTTCCGCCAACTTTCCGATGAGCTTGCAGGAACAGAAAACCGCATTGCAGTGGCAAGAAAAGACTACAACGAAGCTGTGAAAGAATACAACAGCAAAATCATTAAGTTCCCTTCAAATATGATTGCCGGTATGTTTGGCTTTGAAAAGGCAGTATACTTTGAAGCAAGCGAAGCAGACAAGGAAGTTCCTGCGGTGGATTTCAATGACTAAGAGAATATTTGCATTACTACTGATAGTATATATTATATCCGTAACTGCCTTTGCACTACCCGAACCCACAAAGGAATTTTATGTAAACGATTTTGCCAACATACTGGATGCTGATGTGGAAAAGCACATATACAATATGTCTGCACTAATTGAAAAAGAAACCGATGCTCAGATTGTTGTGGTGACGGTAGATGACCTTGAAGGCATGACCGATGCCGAATATGCTCTTGAGCTGGGCAGAGAATGGGGCGTTGGTGACGAAAAAAAGGACAACGGCTTTGTAATGCTGGTATGTCCTAAAACAGCAGAGCAAGAAGGGCGTTTGCGTTTTGAAGTGGGTTACGGACTTGAGGGGGCATTGCCCGACGGAAAATGCGGAAGAATTCAAGACGAAGTG
>JAEIGA010007750.1_pt1 | contig 16285 bp, 11 predicted proteins | sample 9270691 | NCBI WGS metagenome assembly JAEIGA01 (sample SAMN17057246, study PRJNA624740) | gut metagenome | biome: biome; isolation source: fecal sample | host: Bos grunniens | place: China: Xizang | collected 2019
CCAAAGTCCACGTGCCCACCTACGGCCGTATCCCACTTTCCTGGCTGTATATCCTTCCACAAGGGGCGTTGCTGTAGGTAGAGGCGCCCCTTAGAGTCGAACACATGCAGGTGCACCACGGGATGAAGCAGTTTGCTACCATCATGGCACTGACCACGCGTGGCGCTACCTATCACATTGCCCTCTTCATCAACAAGAGGAAGGAGTTCTTGGTTGTTATCTTTCATCGTCTTTTGTCATTCGGTTCGAGCAGACGGCATCTGCTCCTACTTAAAATTAGGGCACAAGCAGCGAACTGTCGCCATAACTCAAGAAACGGAAGTCGTGCTCGAGGGCATAGTCGTATATCTTGCGCCAATTGCCCTTCACAAAGGCCGACACGAGCAACAGCAGTGTGCTCTTAGGCTGATGGAAGTTGGTAACAATACGCTTCACGATGTGGAACGTGTAGCCCGGGGCAATCATAATCTGCGTATTGGTGTGCAGGGCGGGCAGATTGTGGCGATCAAAATAGTTGAGTATCTGCTGCAGAGACTCCAATGTAGTGAGACAATTATACTGTTCCTCGTAGGGCATCCATTGAGTCACACGCAACTGCTCTTCCGTAGCATCGGGACACTGACTGATGAGCACACCTATATAATATAGACTCTCCAGTGTACGCACCGAAGTGGTGCCTACGGCAATGGCTTCGCCGCCGTGAGCGATGAGTTTCTCTATCGTCTTACGTTCCACCACGATATACTCCGAGTGCATCTCGTGATCGCCAATCTCTGCGCTCTTCACAGGCTTAAAGGTACCTGCTCCTACGTGCAGCGTCACCTCATCGCGTTCAATGCCTTTGGCATCAATAGCATTCAATACGCTTTCGGTAAAGTGAAGCCCAGCGGTGGGCGCAGCAACGGAGCCTTTAATCTTTGAGTATACGGTCTGATAGGTCTGCTTGTCGCTCTCCTCAGTCTTACGATTCAAGTAGGGAGGAATGGGCAGTTCTCCCACTGCCTCAAGCACTTCGGCAAAGGTTACGGTGTTATCATCCCAAGCAAAATCGATACGATGCCCCGTGCCCACGACCTCACCACGTGTGGCGGTAAGTGTTAGCGTACGGCCATGCACAGAGATTTCCTTACTCAGCGCGCCCTCTTTCCATTTCTTGAGGTTACCTACGAGGCAGAGCCAACTGCAACGCTCGGTCTGCGCAAACATCTGCACATACTCATTGGGCACCAAGGGTTCGAGGCAGAACACCTCAATGAGCGCACCAGTCTCCTTACGGAAATGCAGGCGAGCCTGTATCACTCGGGTATTATTGAACACCATGAGCGCCCCCGAAGGCAAATGTTCAGGAAGCGAAGCGAAAGAGTCTTCACTCACCTCACCACCACGATAGAGCAATAGCTTAGAACTGTCGCGCTGTGCCAAAGGGAACTTGGCTATGCGCTCATCGGGCAATGGGTAGTCGAACTCGTCAATAGCGATATGTCGTGTCTGTTCGTTCATAGCTGCAAAAGTACGCTTTTTTACCGAATCAAGCGGCATACTACAGATATTGAAGAATAAAAATCACGAAAAATTTCTTTTTATTGCTACTTTTTCGCAATTTTGCGTCCTATGATTCCTATCCACTTTGCTCCACTACAGGGCCACACTGACGACGTGTATCGCCGTAGCCACCACCAATTGATTGGCGGTGTTGAATGTTATTATACCCCATTCGTTCGCGTAGAAGCTGGCGACATCCGTTCAAAAGACCGACGAGACATTGACCCAAAGAACAATGCCGGTGTGCCCGTGGTGCCGCAAATCATCTTCAAGAACTTAAAGGAATTCGACTACCTCGTCAATGAGATAGAAGCCTTGGGCTATCGGTCGATAGACCTCAATATGGGCTGTCCCTTCCCCCTGCAAGCCAAGCATGGACGCGGCTCGGGCATTCTTGCTCACGCCGACATCATAGAAGAGGTATCCCTATCCATTAAGGGACATCCTCTGATAAACTTTTCCGTAAAGATGCGCCTCGGATGGGAGAACAATGAGGAATGGAAGCCTATACTAAAGATTCTAAACGGCACTCCCCTCGTCCACATCGCCCTACATCCACGCACTGGGATACAGCAATATAAAGGTGATATCGACCATGAGTCCTTTACTAGCTTCTACGAAGAGTGCCAACATCCTCTCATATACAATGGAGACCTCACCACCCTTGAGCAACTGCACGAGATGGAAGAGCGTTACCCACGCCTTGCAGGCCTTATGCTTGGGCGTGGTCTATTAGCACGTCCCTCACTTGCAAAAGAATATATCGAAGGCCGAGAGTGGAGCCACGAGGAACATATCCGAAGTCTGCGTTCTCTGCACGAAAAGTTAGCCGAGCAATACTCCAATATCGTTAAAGGCGACGCCCAATTGCATAGCAAGCTACGCTCCTTCTGGGAGTATACCGAACCGCTCATAGGCCGCAAGCCATACAAGAAGATAATGAAGAGCGGGAACCTTCGCAATTATATGAGCGCCATCGAGGAACTGAGATAAGTCATTGCGTCAAACAACTCACAAGCCCAATCATTTCCGCCAAGATTCTCAACGATTAGGCAGGCATAATAAACATTTATTCGTATCTTTGCGGGATTTTGTACAAGAAGCGCATTTAATGACTGCAACAAAAACATCTTCTCGCAACAATTTACGAGCGTGGTTCCTCCTTTTGCTGTGCATAGTGGGAAGCAACATTCCGCTGCATGCCATTACACGCATATATGGGTCAGTGACCGATTCCATTACCCGCGAAAAACTCCCCTACCTATCTGTATATTTGCAAAACACAACCGTTGGATGCCAGACAGACAAAGACGGTCACTTTTTATTCCTTTCAGATGAGGAACGTGGCGTGCTCGTGGTTTCATCCATTGGATACGAAGAGAAGCATATCCCCATCAACGCTCATACCCGCTACCCTCTACACATCAAATTATCACCTATGGTGTATGAGCTAAACGAGGTTGAAATAAGACCTGGGCGTGAGCGTTACCGCCGAAAAGGGAACCCTGCCGTAGAACTGGCACAAAGTTTAATAAAGAGACGAGACAGCTTGCGCCTCGACAATCACGACTACTACAGCCGCAACCGCCACGAGCTGCTCACCATCGCACTCAACAACTTTGACCAAAGCAAATACCAAGCTGAGTTATTGGAAGATATTGGTTTGCTGCAAAACTATTTGGACACATCATTGGTGTCGGGAAAGCCCATCCTCAACATCTCCTCACGCGAGCTTATCGGAAGCGATCATTATCGCAAATCACCCCAAAGTCATAAGAAGTACGTCGTAGCACGAAGACGCGCTGGCGTGGACGACTTCATATCTGAGCAAGAAATCGACGGCGTATTCGAGGAGGTGTTCAAAGATGTAGATATATTTCAAAACGACATCAATCTCTTCCGCAACCGATTCGTCAGCCCACTCTCCTCATATGGTCCCAGCGTATACAAATACTACATTATGGACACTATCGTGGTGGAGGGAACTCCTTGCGTGGATTTGGCCTTTGTGCCATTCAACCCTGAGTCGCACGGCTTTACTGGGCACATTTATCTCACGGCAGACAGCACGCACTTCATCAAGTGGATACAGATGGTGACACCGCACAGCATTAACCTCAACTTTGTGCGCACGCTGAACATCTCACAGACATTCACACCTGCCGCAGACGGAACACCTCTGCTTGACAAAGAGACCCTAACCGCCGAATTTGAACTAACAGAGCAAATTAATGGCGTATACGTTAAGCGCGAAGTAAACTATAGAGACTATCAGCTTGATATACCCACACAGCCTGCACTTTTTGAACAGCCAGAGAATGTCATTGAAGAGAAAGGTGCTCGCGAACGTAGCGAAGAGTTCTGGACGGCAAACCGCATAGGACACGTAAGCGAAAAGGAGCGCTCCATAAGCGCTATGGTTGCCCAATTGCGACAATACCCACTCTACTATTGGACAGAAAAGATAATCACCTACCTTTTCACGGGCTATGTCCCCAACAAGAAGGACAAACCTGAGTTCTATTACGGACCGCTCAATACTAGCATCAGCCACAACGCATTAGAGGGGCTCCGCCTTCGTGTGGGAGGTATGACTTCGGCCTATCTCAATCCTCATCTTATGGGACGCTTCTTTGTTGCCTACGGTTTCGGGGATAGACGACTCAAATATATGGGAGAGTTGGAATATTCCTTCAAAGAGAAAAAAGAGCACATCAACGAGTTCCCCATACACTCATTGCGCCTGCACTACGAGAATGACATTTTCCAATACGGACAGACCTACCTTTACACGAACAAAGACAATATCTTCCTCAACCTCAAACGAATGGAAGACAATCAAATCGGCTACCTTCGTAAAGCCGAATTTTCATATAACCGTGAGTTTTACAGTCATTTTTCGTATGCTTTGATTCTACGCAACAAGGTGTACGAAAGTAGCCGACTGATGAAATTTGAGACTCGCAAAGAGGGAGCTTCCCTTTTCTTTTCCGAGTTGCCTCAAACAGAATTAGAACTCAGCCTACGCTATGCGCCAGGCGAAAAGTTCGTACAAAAAAAATGGGACCGCAACTCCTTGCTTCCCGAACGCCCCGTCTTCACCCTATCCCATAGCGTGGCGATGAAAAGCATACTGGGTAGCCAGTTCACCTGCCACCACACCGAAGCCAGTGCACGCAAGCGATTCTGGCTCTCTTCATTCGGCTACATTGACGCCGTAGTAAAAGGAGGGCGTGTGTGGAACGACGTCCCCTACCCTCTGCTCATCATCCCCAATGCCAACCTTTCATACACCCTACAAAAGGAGTCTTTTGCATTGATGAATCCGATGGAATTTGTTGCAGACAATTACGCTTCGTGGGAAACCATTTATTACATGAATGGTCTCATATTCAATCGTCTGCCCCTCATCAAACGACTCGGATGGCGCGAAGTCATCGACTTCAAGGGATTCTACGGAAGTCTGCGGCCCGGCAATATGCCCGACGAGACCAACAGTCGCGGGCTGTTTCTCTTTCCACGGGAGAATCATCCGTTCACCAATGTCCCCTATATGGAACTCTCGTTTGGTATAGAAAACATCTTCAAAGTATTAGAGGTCGACTACGTACGCCGCCTCACCTATTGTGACCTCCCCGGCATCAGCAAACACGGCGTGCGCATCAGAGTGCATGTGCAATTCTAAGAATCATTTAGATTCGGTTTGCTTTATTTATATGTTTTTGTTACCTTTGCGACTTAAAATACACATACAACAAATAAAAGTAAAAAATGCTTACGATTAAACTCATCACCGAACAGACCGAACGAGTAATCAAAGGCCTTGAGAAGAAACATTTCGGCAATGCCGTAGAGACCATAAGCCAAGTTATCGAGCTCGACAAGAAACGTCGTGCTGCACAGACCGCACTTGACAAAAACCTTGCCGAAGCCAAGCAATTGGCAGCACGCATCGGTGCCCTCATGAAGGAAGGCAAGCGCGAAGAAGCTGAGGCTGTAAAAGCCGAGGTTGCTTCACTGAAAGCGACCAATGCCACCCTCGAAGAAGAGATGAAGCAGGCCGCTGAAGACACTCAGAACTTGCTCTATACCATCCCCAACATTCCCTACGATGAAGTTCCCGAAGGCGCTCACGCCGAGGACAACGTGGTTGAGAAGACCGGCAATGAGGTTCCCAACCTCGGCCCTAACCCTCTTCCCCATTGGGAATTGGCCAAGAAGTATAACCTCATCGACTTCGACCTTGGTGTAAAGATTAGCGGTGCAGGATTCCCCGTATACCGTGGCAAGGGTGCCCGTTTGCAACGCGCCCTCATCAACTTCTTCCTTGACGAAGCCCGCAATGCAGGCTACGAGGAGATAATGCCTCCTACCGTAGTAAATCAAGCTTCGGGTTATGGCACCGGCCAGCTCCCCGACAAGGAGGGACAGATGTATCACTGCACAGCCGATGACCTCTACCTCATCCCCACTGCCGAGGTACCCGTAACAAACATCTACCGCGATGTTATCATCGAAGAGAAGGACCTCCCCATCAAGAACACAGCCTACACACAATGTTTCCGTCGTGAAGCAGGTTCATATGGTAAGGAAGTGCGTGGATTGAACCGCTTGCACGAATTCTCTAAGATTGAGATTGTACGCATCGATACTCCCGAGCACTCTAAGGAGTCACACAAGGAGATGCTCGAACACGTAGAGAACCTTGTTAAGAAACTCGAGCTCCCCTACCGCATACTCCGCCTTTGTGGTGGCGACATGAGCTTCACAGCTGCACTTTGCTTCGACTTTGAGGTTTACTCTGCAGCTCAGGAGCGTTGGCTGGAGGTTTCTTCAGTATCGAACTTCGACGCATACCAAGCCAACCGCTTGAAGTGCCGTTATCGTCGTGCTGAAGACAAGAAGACAGAGCTTTGCCACACCCTCAATGGTTCAGCATTGGCATTGCCCCGTATCTTGGCAGCAATCCTCGAAAACAATCAGACCCCCGAAGGCATTCGTATCCCCAAGGTGCTCGTGCCCTATTGCGGATTTGACATCATCGATTAAAACAACATGAGGAGTTAGGAGGGAGGATAAAACACCCCAATCCTAACTCTTTTATCCATCATAAAAAATAGGTTATTAGGTAAAAAGGGAGTTAAGTATCAAGGTCAGAAGATGAAGGACAGGTATCTCTTCAAATTCAGCCCTTATGCTTAACTAAAAAAGATTGACATGGCGAAGAGAGAGATTAAGCAGGAAGAAATCATTGCGGCCATTGCCGACATGTGGGAACTGCTGACAGACGAACAACGTTCCCTTGTGGCAGAGAATCTGGAGGTCAGACGATACAAAAAAAACCAGAAAATCTACACCGAAGGAGAAACGCCCAGCCACTTGCTATGCCTGCTCGAAGGTAAAGTAAAAATTTATCGCGAAGGCGTAGGTGGCAGATGCCAAATCATGCGTGTGATAAAGCCTGTAGAGTACTTTGCCTATCGGGCATGGTTTGCCGAACAGAGTTTTGTTACTGCAGCTGCGGCTTTTGAAGCATCTGTGGTTTGTGCCATCCCAATGAATGTCATTGCTCAATTGGTTGCAACCAACAATCGTTTGGCAATGTTCTTCATCAAATTGCTGGCCATAGACTTGGGCATCTCGGACGAGCGCACCGTGAACCTCACGCAGAAACACATCCGCGGCCGTTTGGCAGAGTCGCTCATCTTCTTGAAAGAGACATACGGATTGGAAGAAGACGGGGCAACCATCAGCATCTTCCTCTCGCGCGAAGACTTGGCCAACCTCTCTAACATGACAACCTCGAACGCCATCCGTACGCTATCCAACTTTGCTTCGGAGAAGTTGATTGCCATTGATGGACGTAAGATTAAGATTATCGATGAAGAAGAGTTGAAAAAAGTAAGTAGAATAGGCTAATAGAAAAAACATACCTCAATTATTTAATAACAAACTTATGAAAAACAAACTTACCGTAGCAGTGGCACTTATCGCCACCCTTACAACCACCTGCCTCTTTAGCAGCTGTAAGGGAAAGACAAATGAAGAACCTTACGTAGGCTACCTCTTCGCCTACTTTAATGGTAACGCACCTTGGCAGGAGCAAATCTGCTTTGCCCTCAGTGCAGATGGATACAACTACACTCCGCTCAACAATGGTAACCCCATCATCAGCTCTGACACAATTGCCAACAAGCAAGCCGTACGTGACCCCCACATCCTTCGTGGCGAAGATGGTTACTTCTATATGGTAGTGACCGATATGCGCTCTTCACAGGGTTGGGCATCAAATGATGGTCTCGTGTTGCTCCGTTCAAACAACTTGATTGATTGGACTCACTCAGCCATTGACTTCCCCACCACATGGCCCGAGCGTTTCGACCGAGACAGCCTCACACAAGTTTGGGCTCCGCAGACCATTTATGATCCCGAAGCAGGCAAGTATATGCTCTACTATGCTATCGGCGAAGTTGGTGCACACTACATCACCTACTGCTCATACGCCAATGAGGACTTCACTGAGATTAGCATGCCCGAGGTACTCTATGACCACAATGCCAACACCATCGATGCAGACATCGTGTATGCAGACAGCATGTACCATATGTTCTTCAAGACCGAAGGTCAAGGCAACGGCATTCAGAAGGCTACCGCCAAGACTTTGCGCGGCGAGTGGACTCCCGAGCATAAATACCTGCAACAGAGCAATAAGGCAGTAGAAGGTTCTGCAGTATTCAAGCTCATCGGTTCTGACGAGTGGATTCTCATGTACGACTGCTACATGAACGGGCACTACGAGTATTGCAAGAGTACAGACCTCACCAACTTCACCTTCGTGTGCAACTCTGACAACACCGAAATCTTTACTCCCCGTCACGGAACAACCATCGCCATCACCTACGATGAGGCAAAGCGCCTTATCAACAAATGGCCTAGCGAAGGTAAGACCTTGGACAATATCGGTATCGTAAAGAAGTAATCGGTCCCATTCACATACGAAAAGCGTGCAATCTCAGGATTGCACGCTTTCTTTGTTTCTATACATTCAAGGCTTTCGCGTTATTTGTTCTAGCCAATCCTTCCCCTCGCAAAACCAAACGAAACCAATAAGATTATTTCCTTTATCTGATTTGGAAAATGGACAAAGAGATTTTCCCCAATCTATACCTAGAATACACGCGCAGTGTTTTCACTTTCCATCATCTAATTAATACCAGTTGGATAATAGGGACAGGAGGCCTTATTAATCAGGAACAATAAAGTTCAAGAACTCTGGCATCAACGAGATTTCCAAAGGACAAGTATACTCCAATGTACGTCCATCGACACAAATGCTTGCGCCCTCGGCAGAGTAAAGGGTAACCTTCTTGGTACGATAGGGTTTCACCTGCTTATGGTTAAGAATACGCCCACGAAGCAACATCCACAAGCCTTGTACCATCTGCATCAGTTCAGGGCGGTAAACAACGGAAACATCGAGCCAGCCATTGTAGGGAACGGCGCTCGGTGTCAACCCATATCCACGCGAATTACCCACGCACACGGTCATCAGACGCTCGTTAAGCACATCTTCATTGACCTTAAAATGCATTTTATAAAGCTTACGATGCAAGAACAGGCGGAAGAGGCTGATGATATAAGTCGGATTACGCTTACCCCAATAGTGCTTGCATTCATCAGAGATCTCAATTGCTTGTGCGCCCAAGCCAATGTTCACGGCCATAAGGAAATAGCGTTTCTTTACGATATCGCCATCCTTATAGGCACAATAGCCTATATCAATCTTACGACGAGTTCCCTTGATAATGCAATCAATTGCTTTCTTGTAATCATCAACACCCAATCCCCAGAAATCGGCAAAGTCGTTACCAATACCATTGGCAATAATACCAAAGGAGATTTCATTCAAGTCCTCAACCGACGAGGTCATAATGCCGTTAAGCGCATCATTGACAGCCATATCTCCACCCACAATGACTATAGTTTTATAGCCATTCTCGACATACATACGTGTCAATCGCTCTACAGCACCATAGTCTTCTGACTGTATATAGTCATAGGGCACCTTCTTTAGCTCCAAATACTCTTTAATCTGATGCCAACGACGGTGTTTTTTCCTTACACCAGCCATAGGCACGTATACTATACCCCAACGGGCGCTATTCGAAGATTCTGTATTATTCATTGCCTTTTACCTTTACTAATTTGCAATAGACAGCAGTTCACATATTTGTTCCACCTTTTCTTCGGTAGAGCATTCCGCATCAATCCAATGGATGGGTACTCCACGACGCTCCATTCCGCGAAAATAAGTCATCTGACGTTTGGCAAACTGATGGATGGCTATTTCCAACTGACTCACCATCTCTTCATATGTCAGCTCACCAATGACATACATCGTCAAATACTTGTACTCCAAGCCATAGTATATCAAGTCCTCGGGCGAAACGCCCGCAGCCAAGATACCGCGAACCTCATCAACCATTCCCTGTTCGAGACGCTCACGGAGACGACGGCTGATACGTTCACGACGCAACTCACGAGAGACATCAAGTCCAATGGTCAAACTCTTAATCTCTGGAAATTCACGGACGTTCACATCATTCGCCCGATAATACTCCTCAATCTCTATGGCACGGATAGCACGCTTACACGTATCCACATCGGTAGAATTATGCAATTTTTTGTAACCACGTAAGATTTCAGTCAGTTCATTGAGCGACTTATTCTCCAATGAAGAGCGAAGTTCCCTATTCTCAGGTACCTCAACCAAACGATAGCCGCGCAATACTGACTCCAGATACATTCCCGTACCTCCACAGAGCACAGGGAGCTGGTCCTCGGCACGCAGAGACTCATACACTTTCAAAAAATCACGCTGATACTCAAATACATTATACTTGTATCCCGCATCAACAATATCAATCAAGTGATAAGGGACTTCATGACCATCAATCGTATACTCGTTCAAGTCCTTTCCTGTACCCAGGTCCATAGAGCGATACACCTGACGACTATCAGCACTGATGACAGCAGTCTTCAGCCTATCGGCCAAAGCCACAGCCAAGGTAGTCTTTCCACAAGCTGTAGGTCCAAGAATAGTAACGAGATTATACGATTCCATAACATCCATAAACAGAAAACAAAATTACACGAAAGGTTTCATATGACAAAGAAAATCCTTTATAAAAAATGGCTGCACTCTCAGAGGAGCACAGCCATCATTATGCAATCTGTAATTGTTATCGATTACTTCTTATGAAGATACCAGCTATTATAAGTGGGGTCATTAAGCTTGTTGAAAAGAACTTCATCACGACCAGCCTCTTCGCCATTACGATGAGCCACCTTCTCGGCCAAGAAAGCAGGGTCCTCACGACGCATAGCCACACGCATCAAGTCATAGAAGCGATGCCCCTCAAACGCTGTCTCCAACGCCATCTCATCAACAATCATATGCTCAACCTTATCGACAAAGTATGCGGTCGGGACATATCTATAATATATCGTATCAACGACACCTTTTCTATCTTTTTCTCCTTTCACTATCACAGGATCAGTGGAAACATACAGTCCATCATAACGACCATGTCCGAAGTCTGGATCAGACATACCTTCTTTAGCATAGTAGATATTAACCTTTACTGCAATAGAATCCACTAACTTACTAGAGCCCGCTTTTTGTGGAACTTGCACCGTATCGCGACCAACAATGAGCAAAGAGTCATATCCCACATTAAAATCATAGTCAGAAAAATCTACGTTATAAAGCTCATTCGCAGCAGAGCTACCCGATCCACGAGAATGTATTCCCTTCACATTATTAGTATTCATATCATTGAGCGGATATGAGAAACTATAATCACCATCAAGTGTCGGACGAATCTGCGACAAACCATTCTTCAAAATTAGAAGAGCAACATCAGGAGCTCCCAAGCGGTTGGCAGCCTCAGCCATACGAAGGAACACATTTCCGATACGATAGACAACAATTGCATCCTCTACACCAAGCATTGCATTACTACCATACTTCGAGTTTTGCAGATACTTATTATCCACATCCACACGATACCACGCTTCGCTGCTGCTCACACGGTCGGGTCTGAAAGAACCATCATCCCACTCAAAATAGTAGGTACCTATTGCACGCAAGTCACCACAACTCAGATAGCGCACCTTATCGTTGGCATTCGTCTGATAAGCAAATACTTGTTTCTCTGCCAACTCCTTCCACAAGCGAGAAGGCGAAACAGCACGTTTTCCTTCATTAAGGTCCGTTGGACTGAAGATATTCTCCAAATTGCTTATCGTTCCATAAAGCTTAGAAGAAGCCATACGAATAACGGAAATATTTTCCTGAGACGAAGAATACCAACCTAAACCTACAATATCGTTAGTAGTTTGACTAAAGGAACCTGCACTCACACCATACATTACAGTACTCAAATCCCTTTCAGAAACATAATCAGCATAATGCTTGAAAGATTCCATATACATTCCTTTCCAGAGATACATATCTCCTAAAAGCAAACGTATAGGGAAGAAGAAGCGCTGCGAATCGAAATCATTAATCGTACCATAGTTTGGAAGCTCTATATCCACATAAGGCAACAACTCTGGGATAAAATAATCACACATATCCTCCAAATTCTTATATTCACACTTCTCCTCGGCCTTTTCTGCATCCTGCAAAGACAATATAGGCTCTGTAATAAAGGGGACAGCCTGATATATCAACGCCAACTGCATATAAGTCCACGCACGTATACCCTTTACAACAGCCACTTCTTTAAGCATAACTTTCTGACCTGACACAATCACATTTGTATCTACCTTAGCCAAGAAATAGTTACAGTTATTAATCACAGCATAGTAATCACTATAATCCATATATACATTAGAGGCCTTAACGTCGTGGTTAATCAACTCACGAAGGTCCTTCTCGGTATTTTCATTATCAGTAACCAAATCACCACGCAACTCGCCCAACAGTACAGTACGATCAGCGATATGCTGCAGCTTACTCAATATACCAATAACAGAGTACAAACTATCTCCTGCCGAGTTAAGCGTATGTCTGTCTTCGTACTGTATGGATGTAGAACTTACACCCAGCATATCTTCACACGCGGTAAATCCACCCAACAATAGGGTCAATACAACAGTATATATTATCGCATTTCTTTTCATATCGTGTATTCCTTTCATTAGAGATTAATTTTAACACCCAACAAGAAACTACGGCCTTGGGCAGTCAAACCACGGTCTATACCTTGGTACAATACAGAATTACCAGCCCAAACCTCGGGATCACTTCCAAGATATTTTGTTAGGGTAAACAGGTTGTTCGCTGTTGCCCACACAGTAATACCCTGTAAGAATATTGAATTTACAGGTAAAGCATAGCTGAGTGTCACACTACGCAAACGAAGGTATGAGCCATCCTCAATCCAACGGTCAGAGAATCTAGCATTACCCATAGGGTCACCATACGTAGCCTTAGGAATATCCGTATGTTGTCCCTCTGCAATCCAGCGTCGATTGAGCGCTGTAGTTTGATTGAAGAAAGTTGAGCCACTCTCTAACAGAGAACGCTGATAATTGTAGATATCATTACCATACGAATAGTTAAAATTCATATTCAAGGTAAATCGCTTGTATGACAAATTTGAGTAGAAGTTACCATAGAAATCAGGGTTGGGATCACCAATAACGACCATATCATTCTCATCAATAACATTCTCTTCACCAGGCAAATCCTTATGATTTACAAATATCATATCGCCTGCTCCAAAGAATGTGGGTTGGCCAGACTTTGACACAATCTTGAGACCATCCTTCTCTGCTGCCTCCTGAGTTGCATAAACGCCAGCAGTCTTATATCCATAGAATACACCTGCGGGATGTCCCTCAGCCGTCAACACATTCGCGCCATAGATAGTGGTAGTATAATCACCGTCAGGCAGAGCAGTAATCACATTCTTATATGCTGCAACATTGGCACCAAGTTCCCATTTCCAATTCTTCCGATTGAGAATTTTAACATTTGCAGCTACATCAAATCCCATATTCTCCAACGAGCCTCCATTAGACCAATAATAGCGTTCACCTGAAATTTCCGGCAAGCTTTTCATGGTCAACAGATTATCAGTAAAGCTCTTGAACACATTAAGTGAAAGCCCTATACAATTGTTCGCCATTAACATATCCAAGCCAGCTCGATAGCGATGGGTTGTTTCCCACTGTACACTGGGGTTTCCGATATTATTCAGTACAATACCAATAGAGCCGTTCTGGAAACGATTAGCGGCGAGTGACGTACGAGAAGCAGTCAGTGCAATATCATCATTACCCGAAGCATCGTATCCTGCACTCAACTTCAAGCTGTTCATAAAATCCCACTTGAAGAATTTCTCAGACGACACCAACCAAGCAGCCTGCAAAGATGGGAACAATGCCCAATTCACACCCGCCAACTTGATTCCCGACTCCACTTCTTTTCCAAAACGTGAAGTCGCTTCCATTGAGAGAGCACCTTGCAAAAAGTATTTATACTTATAGTTATAATCCGCAGTTGCATAATATGCCAACGAACGCCAGATATCATCTACACCACCGACATCGCTAAAGTTAAGTGAACCTGAGATGTTAGGAGTCTTATCATTACCTGTATTATGTCCCTCCTGTTCGGTAGAGATATACGAGTCTTGTGTATATCTAAATCCACCCATCAAGTTAAGGTAATGAGCTTTATTACTGTAACTCCAATTAAGCTTTGTATCACTGAAGATAGACTCCTGTCTAGCATTGAATGACGAAGTACTATTGTTTGAAGTACCAATACCTTCAATCACAAACGATGGCGTACCTGTCATTGGCACGAAGGCACGCTGGTTATTGGTAGACAACGCATAGTAGAAAAGCGATGTCGCATAGAAATTCTTACTAAAATCATACCGTGGCGCAACAGAAATATTGAACATACTGTACTCCAATCGATTCTTATTCTTTGCATCACCATACTTATTTATGGCTACAGGGTTTGCCCATGAGTTGTTAAGTCCAAAATCCGAAGCGAAGTTATCCGCATCAGAAACAATCTCTGTGGGATTACCATCGGCATCCAACTGATACGGATGCAAGAACGGAGCCTTAATCAGTGCCAAGAAGTTGGGTGAAAGAATCGTTTCCTTCGAGAAATCCTCAATGATACCATCATCACGCAGATTACGGGTATTGAAGTTATATGCCACGTCAAATCGTGTACTCAAGTCACCAATTAATTTGATATCCGTATTAAAACGCAGATTTATACGACTGAAATCATTATAATCTAATGTACTCGCGGCATTTGTATAACCCAATGAAAGGTTATAATCAGCCACTTCATCACCACCTTGCACGCTAATATTGTAGTTTTGAGAGAGCGCCTCACGGTACACGTAATCATCCCAATTCGTATCATTATGATACATATTGTAGTAATAATCGTTCTTATCTTCTGTCAAGAATCGGAAGTTAGTAAGTTCTGTACCAGTACTACCTATCAATTCTGACGCATACAAACGATATTGATCAGCATTCATCATCGAAGGACGCGATGGCATTAACTCTATGCCAGCCATTACGTTAGCCTCAATACGTGTTGCCATACTAGTGCTGCGTTTGGTATCAATAAGAATCACGCCATTCGAACCTTTAGTTCCATATAATGCTGTAGCATTCTTCAACACTGTAATTTTTTCGATATCACTCACACTAATCGAAGACAAGACATTGTTGTAATGTCCCTCATGCAAGGCATCTCTTCCATACTGCTGATCCAAGAACACTCCATCAAGCACAATCAAAGGCTGTGCATTTGCGTTCAAAGAGTTTAAGCCACCGATAAACATAGCAGCACCCATACCAGGTGTACCACCACGAGTTATCGAACGTATGTCACCGCTCAAGTGTGTGTTTATTTCTTGATCAATAGTCAATGCAGTACTCAAAGCGAAATCACCTGCCTCTGCGACATCAGTCACGCGAATGTCAGCATTATATCCTCTTGTAAACTGTTCTGAATAGACATAAACTTCACGACAACTTTCATTAGATGCCATCTGCACAAGATTGTATCCTGGTGCAATAAAATCCAATAACGTCACATACTTAGGAACTTTGAACGAATACGTGCCTTCCTCATTGGTCATTGACGCATACTTCTCATTACCATGCGCTACGACACGTACACCAGCTAAAGGTGTACGCGTTGCTGCATCATATACGACACCTGACACCGTAATCATTTCGTCAATCTTCCCCGTTTCGGTCTTTTCCGGTGAAGTAGCATAAACCGCAGGAGTAGTCAATACCAAACCTCCTAACATCACACAGCCCAACAGCTGTTGTATATTAGATACTATCTTTCTCATAACCTTTACTCTTTTACAGGTTCCAATATAATACAGTCTATCAAGAAGGTTCCTGAATACTTTTTATAATCGGCAGCTTTAGATCCAAAGCTACTCTTCAATTCAATTTTTACGCCTACCTTGTCTAATCCATATACGCAATTAGTCAAGTCCAAAACACCAACCTCTACCGTATCAATTCTCATTGGATCGTTCTTTATATCTTTCTTTTCAAAAAGAGGTTTATCACTAGTAGTATAATTCTCTTTTTCAAAACATCTTACACCAAACATATTTGGCAATTCTGTTTTATTCTTAGATGTTGCCATCATTTGTGGTAAAAAGAC
>JAEIGA010007751.1_pt1 | contig 16283 bp, 29 predicted proteins | sample 9270691 | NCBI WGS metagenome assembly JAEIGA01 (sample SAMN17057246, study PRJNA624740) | gut metagenome | biome: biome; isolation source: fecal sample | host: Bos grunniens | place: China: Xizang | collected 2019
AATTTTACTATTGGCTCCCGCAGTTAGCGTTCCTTTAATAGTCACTCCAGAAGAGGAAACATTAAAATTATCACCAATTTTAATACTGCCACCAGTAATATTAGCACTTTTTGCTGTTAAGTTACCATCATTATCTACTTTAAAATTATCTCCAATTTCAATACTACCACTTGTAATATTAATACTACCAGTAATATTTGCATTATTAGCATATAAAGTTCCACCAGAAGTAACTCCAAAATTACTTCCCATTCTTAATACAACACTTCTATTAGTTTCATTAATAGCAAATGTTTTTGAGGTATCACTAATATAAATATTATCTGTGCTTAATGTAAAATTAGAAGCACTAATATCCATATTTCCACTATTATTAAAACTAATATAATCATTTCCATTACCAACTCTAAAATAATAACTGCCGCCAGCCTTACCTTCACTACTTATAAACAAATGATTTCCAGAAGTAGAGCCAGATTCTAATGTAAATTTTTTAGCCCATACATATCCATCATTAAGATTGATATACATACCCTTTGTACCATCAGTTACAGTATACTTTTTAGTTGAAGTATCATATCCAACTTCACCATCAAAATTTGAGGAACGTAAAATTCCAGAAGCAATATAAGTTGCATTAATATATAATTCATTTGCGCCAGTCAGTGTTTCATTACCTGGAACAATCCAGATACCAACCATCTTATTACCATTTTCATCAGTAATTAATTTATCAAAAACTTTTTCTTGATTTAAAGCAACATCATAATTATCTATTTCGCCGTCAGTGTATTCAATAGCAAAATCTTTAGCATATTCATTATGGTCTTCTGGGTTAGCTGCCCATGTTGTGCTGATTGTTCCTTCTTCTAACATTGGATGGTATAAACGCCAGCTTTGATTAGCTGATGTAAATTTCACTATATAAGAAGAATAAGAGTTAGTAAATTTAAAAGTAGCATAATTATATTTCCAAGTAGTATTGGTTGATTCTGAAGTTAAAGTAAATAATTCAGCAACTTCAGCTCCACTACTATTTAAACCAACTACACTAAACTTAACGTTTCCTTTTGAATACCAAGAGATAGAATAATCAGTATTTGCGGTAATATCCACTTTCTGTTTTATACCTTGAGTTCCGCTACTATTATAAATATCTAAAAGATAATTTTTTCCAGTTTCAGATTTTTGTGTTAAAACGACAGTATTACCATTGGTCTCTTCCCAATATTTTAAATTAGGATTAGTTGTTCCACTATGATATATTACTTTTCCTTCATTATCTCTTTCATAAATTCGACCTTCAGTATTTCGAATAATATTGGTAGCACCAAGTATACCAGTTAAAGTAAGGCGATTGGTATTAATAATTAATTCTCCATTTTGACTAAAAGTTAATTTACCATTAGTGGTATCATCACCAATCTTAAAGAAGTAATCATTAGTAGATGGATTACTATTTAGATATAAATGACCACCAGTTAATTTAAAATTATAAGCGTCGATATGACCATCAACTAAGTCAATTAACATTCCATCAGTTGATGAATAATTGTCTGAACGTATATATAAACCGTCATTTGGTTTTGTTGAATTATAAGCATTATTTACATTGCTTATATTAATTAATCTATTTCCGTTATTACTATCAATATAAAAATATGGACTGCGGACGTCAATATGGATTCGTGATGATGAACCATCTGGTTCATATTGATTAGTAGTTCCCGCAGTATATTTAGTCCCTCGCATATCAATAAAACCATCATCCAAATCTATCATCATTCCTGCGGTTGATGTATTACCATTTCGATTCTACTGATATGAAGCACTTGAAATAGTTCCACTATTTCCATCAATTAAGATGCGGCCTCGTCCTGATTTACCGAAGAATGCGGTTCCATCGACATTTAATCCGAAACTCTAAGCTCCATGATGAAAACCATAAACACCTAAACCACTTTGATTATCAGTATTATCAACATCTGCTACATTTCCCATTAATACGCCAGAGAATGTATTATCTGTATTTTTAACCCCTGCGCCAACCATTGTAGATAAAATAGTTCCGTTTTCTTCATCTATTTTAAATTTTCCGTCCCAATGATTTAACATAGAGTTAGGATACCTATTTTGATATATAACTAAAGGCTAACACCAAATAGTTTTTCCACCATAAGAACATTCTACCACTGAATAGAAAGGTAAATCATTTCCATTTTCATCAGTGATAAACATAGCACTTGGTGTTAAAGTGTTGTCATTACTTAATTTAGGAACATAATTCTAATAAAAAGCAACCTAATCTAAACTAGCCTAATCTGTGAAAGTGGTTACTAATTTACCATTTTCCCAATGAAATTCTTTATTTTTGTTATTGAGATAATGTTTAATTTTCCAAGTCGCTCCAATTAATTCCTAATTAGTATTAACATTAAAAATTCTATATGGGTCTTTATAATATACTGGCTCATTACCATTTGAATTATAAACAACAGTAGTCGGACCTTCGATATAATATTCCTCATCACTTGTTGCCACTGGATAATAAGTAGTTAATTCTCTAACTCCTCCATATGAAGTATCGTAAAGATTAACTTTTAACTAAAGAATTCCACCTGGGTCACTTGCACTAGGGCTAGTATGTTTTAATTTAGCACTATTAATTATCTCTCCAGCACTATCATCTTGTAAGGAATCTATTTGTATATTACTTCCAAAATTATTTTTCCAAGTTAATTTAGGATTATAAATAGATCCATCAGTTAAATTAGTAGATGTATTAATAATAGGAATTTCAATATTGTTATAGTTAAATGCTCTAATATTTAATAATAACTCTTCTATTCCAATTAAGGAAGAGCGACTTTCTGAAGGATAAATAGTAACTGTATAATCAGTCCCACAAACTCCAACTTGTCCAAATAAAAATGTCTTTGATGTTTCAAATACATAATCATCTCCATATTTCACAATACAGAAGATAGTATTTTTTAAAGCTGTAGGTGTATAATATTCTTTAATCTTATAATAAAAATTTAAGTCTTCTTCTTTCGGCATATTGATTTTAACAATATCACCATTCTCATCTTTTACAACATTCCCATTTTCATCAACCATGTTTTGCTCAACAGACTCAATCTATTTATAAAAGCAAGCATGACCATCCATGTAAATGTCTTTATCTTCGATGATTTCGATATTACCAGCTTGAATCCATTCACCTCTAATCCCAATAGAATTAGTAGATTTCAAAGAATAATATCCAGAAGCCTAATCATATACAGCAGTTAAAATGGTGTTAGCACTATAATCACTTACTTTACTGTAATTGGTGCTTGGACCTTGGTAACTACTACAATTTTTTAATACTTTTGCCGTTCTATAATAATCAGTTGAAAAACCTTTTTTCTTGAGGTCACTAGCATCAACTGTTAACATTGTCGCATTTCGTGGAACATACCAAAATACTTGCGCGCCCGCGAGCAATTCGTCTCCACCGAGTAATCCGTCATAATGAACACTAAGACCTCTAACTGTTTTACTATCTCTTAAATTAGTTAAAGTATTACTTGAGCTATATAAAGTCTAATAGCTATCTTGAGAGTAATCTTCATGTTCAATATAGATAGCATCCGCACTATCAATACTTGTATAGTCAGGAACATCATCAGGATTTGTAAATACTAATTCATTACTTACAAACATTTGATGATTATAAAATAAAACTACTTTAAATTTTTCTTCTTTCTTTTCTGGATTTAAATAGACCTAGAACATGCCTTCACCAGATTTTGGCTTTGCTGTTAAATAATTTTTATTTTCAACAACAGTATAATCATTAGGTAATCCAAGATTATAAGGCATTGTAAAAGTATTCTCTGCGTAATTATTTACTTTTTCATTAGGCTTAATTCTTCTCCACTCATTACCTAAAATGCCTTCATCATCAATATATTTAGAATCATATCTATACCAATAAACACAATACTTATTATCATAATTAGATAAATCTCGTTCAATATATGTTTGAATTTGAGTTCCTAATTTATATTGATAACTTCCAGTTCCTGTGGTACTTGTAATGCGGGCTTCTTTACCATTTAATAATTTATTTAATTCACTATATTGTTTTTCAAGTGTATTAAATATAATATTAATTTTATTGCTCCAAATATCATAAGCATTTTGGAAACTTGGGAAAGTCGCTTCAATAGATTCTTTTAAATCCTTAAAAAGAAATTCACGCTCTGTTCCATTAATTAAAGAATAAAAATCCTTAATTAAATTAGTTAAAGTATTTTTAATTTTATTAGAATAAATATTTTTATTACTTACTGTTTTTGCAACAGGTATTGTTCCATCTTGCTAACATTTTTGTAATGTAGCAGCTGCCGCAAATGCTTCTTTAAAATAATTATCCAACTCTTCGTGAGCATTTTCAATAGTTTCTAATAACTATTCTACCTTAGTTATTTTACCAGAAGCACCTTTAAAATAAGTGTCCATATTATTTCCACCAACTAAAACACCGTTAATTCTTTGATGGAATGAAATTAAAGCACTCTTTAAGTCTCCTTTTAAAGTGCTTTCAATCTTATCTAATACCTTATCTGCGTCAGCCCAATCTGCGGACACTTCTAGTCCATTCTTATCTTTTGGAATTTCTTTACCCATCTATTCTATTAAACGAGTTTCTTGAGCTGATTCATTTAAATATTCCAATTCATCATAAGGTATTATATTATTACCGTTTAAATCTACAAGACCATTACTAAAACCGATATATTTTCCCTCATCAGTTTTATTATACCATAAAAATCCCAATGTTTTTGAATTGTTCGCATCATTAGGTTCAGTGTATCTAAAAGTCATTGTATCTTGTGTATATAATTTAATTGTATCATCATTAACTTTTGAAACTTCGCTTCCAAAAGCCACATAAACATCTTTAACAAAAATATTAGATGTTAATTCTACTGGTAATCTTTTTTGAATCTTTCCATCAAAATACTCAAAATCATTGTTTTGATAGAAATATAAGGTCATACCATCAATGATACCAAGAGTAGAAATATCATATGTTTGTGCTTGCGGCGAGAATATAGTAAATGAATACGGATTACCAAACATTTCAGAACTATCTAAATAAACAGATTTAATAATTCTTCTTGAGCTAGTTGGATTTAAACGAACATACATATCCAACCTTAATCCGTAGGATCCCGCACGCATATTGTAAGCATTTAATAAGCATTTAAAACTTGCCTACAAGCCTATGGTATCATAAACGCCATTAAGCTATAAATCGCTTGTTTCACCTTTAGTTAAATCAACACTCCAAATAGCTATTTCATTTGTAGAATTAGCGATAAGACCTTCAGATATACCTGCCTAAGTTAAAGTAGCCATATCTAAGAATGAATCTAACGGTGATACATAAGTTACTGGTAAAATATCTTTATCAGTAATGTAAAATCCTTCAATAATTTTTTGCTTACTAAAATCTCCATTTGGAACTTTTACATAAACCTAATCATTAATTTTATATTTAACTGATGTATCTAATACATAAGCATTAAATTTAACACTACCATCTGTTACTGTATAAACAGATTGTTTTTCAGCTTTACTATTATCTATTATGGTACAAATAATAGTTTTATCATATGAAACATTATGTAATTGGCGCTCAGCAATAATATCCATAGAATGTAAAAGTGATTCTATAATTTCAGGTTTTATTGCCATAATAGCTTATCTCCTTTCTCTCCTTAATCCTATTATAACATAAAATTTTTAAAAAGTCAATTTTTCATATCAGTCCAAATAAAAAAAAAGGTAGATTATATTTCTATAATCTACCTTAAAAATTATTTTCTATTAGCATATTGAGATGCTAAATTAACCAAATTTCCAAAAGCCTCTTCAATTTCAGAAGCAACTGATACGCCTGGGAAATTCGCTTCAATAGTTACGTTTTGTTCTAAAGTTTGTTCTGTCATAGAACCAAGTTGTGGAGTTGACAATACGCCACCAAGCTAATTGCTCAGACTATTTAAATCTAAAGCTTGAAGAATATTATGTAAAATATCCATTGATGCTAAGAAATTTTCAGTATCATGTTTATTTAAAATCAATTCTTTTTCATGAAGCATGGCTAATTTTCCATATGAACCCCAACTTCCTGTATATCCGCCGGTATCATATTTTGTAATAGCTTTAATATCACTTCGTCTAATCCATCCCAAACCTTTGATATTATATTGATAAGTTCCATTTAAATTAACAGCGTCAATTTCACCGTCTTTAGCTGGTCCAGTAGGAGTTGAACCATAGGAATCATAGAACCATTTTGCGCCTGGTTTTACTTCAACAATACTTCCTTTTTTAATCTTAGAGGTATCTATGTCTTTGCCCATTGCGCCGGTTGCGTCTGCCTGCTTTTCGGATTCAGGAATGCTCTGGGTTTTTTTCTGACCAAAATCTACTTCGTCCATTTTTTCCGCAGAATTTGGGTCTTCTTTTGCTTTATTAATCTTCTTGATGAGATTTTCATAATCTTCCTAAGCGCTTTGAATTTGTTTGCGCATATTCGCATAAGCACTAGTTAAATTATTTACATCCTCAATTTCAGCTTCTAAAGCATCTAAAAGTCCATTATCTTCCGTAATAGCTTCAGCTAGTTCATCGCTAGCATCTGTTACTCCATCAACAAGTTCTTTTAAATTATCTAAATCTTCACCAACTGTATTTTCACGAATATCTGCTACTTGCTCTTCCCAATCAGCAAAAGCGTCTTGAACCTAAGCTACATAATCATCAACGGCCGCAGCCCAATCATCAGTACTATAAATCATATCGTTAAAATCAGTTGACCAAGCGTCTGCTACAACTCTACTGTCAGTAGTTAAAGCTACCGCATATAAATCAGAATATTGTTTCAATTTGTCATAATAGAATTCTTTAGCCGCAGTTACAGCATCATTATACTCTTGTTCGTTTTCAAAAGCACCTGATAAATATTGCTCTTGTAAATCAGTTAATGTATCATACATTTCTCCAAGAGTCTATTGATATTTTTCAGTATAGCTATTAGCGCCCTCAAGACCAATGTTATATAAACGGTTCTGCGCATCAGCTAACTATTGCTCAGCTTCGGCAACTTTATTCTAATCAGCAGTATATACATAACCAAAGTTACCTTCGCTATCTCTTTGAAGTCTTACCATAGATTTAGCATCTTGAGCTTCTTCTAAGGCAATTTCTGCTAAGAGTAAGTCATACTTCGCTTGTTGAATTTCTAACTCGTATTGACTCAGTTGTGACTAATTCTGTAGCTATTCAGTTTCTTTGATGTAATTCTGTAAACGTTTCTTTGCTGCAGTATTTGTCGTTTTGTCAATATCTTTTTGAGCTTGATTAATTAATTTATCGGTTTCATAAATTTGATTAGTAGTTGTTAAATATTCTTCCTGAAGACTATTGGCTCTTTCCATAGCATTATTCATTTCATCAAACGAACCAAAATCTCCTGTCAATGCATTTTCTAAAGCCTGTCCAAAACCAGCTAATTTATTTTCTAAAACAGCTTTTAAAGATTCAGCCCATGCTTCTGTATCCGCCATCATTTTAGATTGCGCTTCATTGGCAGCATTTTGAGCATCTAACCATTTCTATTGAATAATTTCAACCTCTGCCTCAGTAGCTCCATTGATAAGAGCCTGTTCGAGTTCTGCGCGTCTATCAAGAGCTTGTTTATTCAACATTTCATAATTGTCTTGAGATACCTTCAATGCGTTTTCTGCGTTTTTAACCTGTGCCTCTAAAATAACACTCATAGCTTTATAGTCAGTTGATTTACCAAGAATATCCATTACATTAGTATAATGCTCTAAAACTTCTGTCTAATGTTCCATTAGCTCAGTATATTTTTCTAATTCTTCAGCAGCTTTCTCTAATGTATCCCCATAGTAATGAACCATTGAATCATCTAATTCTTGAATACTGCCTAAATTATCATATACCTAATCTTCAAGATCTTTCATACCACTCATAAAAGCGTCTTGAGAAATTTCTCCATTACGATAACTGTCAATTAAATTATTATTCTGTTCTCTTAATCTATCTAAGTTATCGAAATGAACATCCATTTGTCCGCCAATTTGATTTTGCTGAAGTTCTGCTGTTTCACCTACCATTAAAGCAGCTGCCTCAGCCAAATTATAGTAATCATCTTCAATCTTACCAAGCATATAATCTAATTGTTTTAATTCTGAATCATTAAGCTCTAAATCTAATTCTAATTTATAATTTAATATTTCAAAATTATTATCTTGCCATTCATTAAATTTATCTCTTGCTTCATTATCTAAATCTTCAATTAATTCGCGAGTTTCATCATATTGTCCAATAGCAGTTTCAAGTTCGGCAATTTGTTCTTCTAGAGGAGTAACGTTCTTTTCGATATAAGCATCTTGAGCTTCTTTAGTTGAGAAGTTTTTAGGTTGCGCTTTTTCCTATGCGGCTGCAAGACGTTTATACATTGCTTCCATTTGCTCTTCATAGTTAGTAATATTACCAGAAGCATCAAATGTAAAATCACCAAGACCAGCTTTTTTAGCAGCTTGCTGAAGTGCTTGTTTATCAAGTTTTAAATAATCTTGAGCTTCTTCTTTCTTTTGCTCTAATAAATCAATTTCAGATTGAAGAATATTATTTACTTGATTCATTGCTTTGATGCGGTCTTTACCGTATAGACGATCAGCTTCAGTTGAAGCATCTTCCATCTTATCAGCCATATCATCAATTTGGTCATTGATTTCTTTGTAACGTTCAACCACATCATTTTTATTAGTTTTCTTTACCGCAGATGGTTTAGCTGGTTTACTTCCTGATTTTTTCTTCTCTGCCTTACCAGTGGTTGTAGAACCATGACTTACCTTTGGTGCTGGAGCCGCAGTAAAAGCTTTTGTTACTGTGGAAGTTCCATTTGAATCAGGTCGTCCTTTAATACTATAAGTGGGAACATATCCTTCAACCTCTTTTGGTTCGCCTTCATAGGTATTGGTATATCTACGAGTTCTACTTAAAGTTCTTTTAACTGGTTTATTAATATTATCGTCTTCATAATAATCAATAACCTCAACAGGAGATAATGGTTCAATCGTCTCTTCTGTAATTGTAGTTGGAACTGTCGTTACCTAGCGATTATAAGTTGTTTCAATATCAGCGCTAACATTTAAACCACTTAAAGCTGCTTCAATCTATTCTCTGGTCATATTACCAGCTTTAATCATTTCATTGAAGCTAGTCATTAATTCAGTGTGATCTGCTTCTGGTGCTTTAATAGCTTCTGCCATGTTAGCCTTTAAATAAGCCCACTGTGTTTCAATAGTCTAAAATTCTATTGAGGTCTCTTCAAAATTGGATTTAATCTAAAGAATAATATCGTCAGCAGCAGCTGTGCGCAATCTTAAAATAGCATCAACATCGCCATCTAGAGCTTTTTCTAAATCTTTAGATGCTAAAGTATCTTTTGCGAATTTGTCACTGAGCATACTACCATCTGCTACATTAGCAATATCTGCTAAATTAGTTTTTAAATCACTTAATGCTTCTGACCATTCAGCACTACCTTCATTGTTTTCTTCTAATTTTTTCTTATAATCTTTTAAATTATCATTTAAGTCAGAAATACCTCTATCAAGACGCATATTAGCTGCGGCAAGTCGAGCAGCTTCTGATGCTGTTAATTTCTATTTGTCATGAAGTATTTGAAGACGTTTAGCATAGTCTTCCAATTCTTCTGCTCCCAAGTCATATCTTTTTGCTAATTCTCCAACTTCAACAGAACCTTCTAAGGCGTTTTTAGTTGCTTCAATAGTGGCTTCATCACCAGATAATAAAGCCTTTTGATACTCTTCAATTTCTTTTGTACAATTATCATATTGACTTGCTAAATTAATTAAAGCTTGTCCTAAATCATAATCACTAGGAGCAAATCCATTTTCTTGTAATTGACTAGCAATTCTATCTAAATCATCTAAAGAAGTTGCAGTATTAAGAATCTACATCTACATATCATTACTACGTTCAGAGACAAGTCTCATCATATCTGCTATTTCTTGTAATTCTTGTACTGTATATCCGCCTTCTTTATTTAGTAATTCTTTTTGCTCATCAGAGAAATTAAATTGTTCAGTATTACCAACTTTATTTATATATTCAATACGAGCTTGTCCAAGATCTTCTGCTTCTGAGTATCCTTTAGCTCCACTTATCACTTCAGTTTCTAATAAATTATTTTTTACAAAATCATTTTCATCATCAACGACTTGATTAAAAGCAACTTCTCTAGCATCTGAGAATTCTTTTAATTTACTTATATAATCATCAACAATTCCTTGTTTTAATAAATGAATAAAACTCTCTGCGGCACCTGTTAATAAATAAGTGCCGTCAGCCATTTTAGTAAAATAATTATCTATATCAAAACCTAATTTTTCTAAATCTTGATATGTCTCTGGATCTAGAGTGCCATCTTTTTCAATGCTAGAAATTATTCCCTAAAGATTAGAAGCTTTTTCCTCTAAAGCAGTTGTATCAAGAGCATATTGCCAATTTTTTAACCCTTCTTGAACTTTACCGAAGAAATCATTTCCTAAATATCCTGCCTCACGAGCCATTTGCTCTGTGATACCAAGAGCTTTAGATAATTCTTCGTTAGTCATAGATGATAACTATTTTACCTCCTCTGGAGATAACTCATTATATAATTCAGAAAAATCAAAATCTTTTGACTTAGAAGAGATACTTTCTAAAATAACTTGAGAAAAATCTGCTCCAAAATTCTATTCAGAAATATATCCTTTCGATCCTAACTCTAAAACAGCTTCTTTTCTCTACTGTAATTCCTCTTCACTACCTTCAAATTCTTCTAAAATTTTATCAGTAATAGAAGTCATTGCTATTGTCTAAGCGATAGCTCTACGCATCGCCTCATCAGACATTTCTGAAACAACAACATTACCTTCTGTATCTTGTAATGAACCTTTATTATTACCTTTTAAATAAGATAAATTTTCAACATCTAAACCTTTAACAACTCTAGCGTAAGTAAAAGCTAAATTTTCATCGTTTTTAATAGCTTCTTTATAATCTTCTCCAATTATTTTTTTTGAAGTTTCAGCATACTCTTCTTTATCTAAGAATTCTTTTAAATCTTTAGTATTTTTTACAGCACCTATATCTTCTGAAGCCTTTTCATACTATTCATTAATATTTTCTTGCTATTTTTTCTGCAAAGACTATGCTTCATTACTTAAAATATTTAAAATATTATTAGCTTTAGCAGAATTAATATTACCCTCTGTGTCTGTCGATGCCTTATTTATCTCTTTTCCATACTTATCTTTAATCTCAGATGAGAGAATCTATTTAGTATAATATTCATTAGCTTCTTTTGCTTCATTTACAGACTCTCCAAGAGAGATAAAACTTTGAATGGTGTCATTAGTAATAATCGTTCCTAATATATCTAAATTATTTAAGAGCTCTTCACTAACGCCTCCGCCATACATTTTTACTTCTGACTAGATATAATCTCTTAATTGTTCTGCCGTTGGGGCAATACCAGCATTTTGTTCCTGTAAGTTAGAAGCAATTTTTGCAATTTCCTAAATCCCTTCATTAGAAATGGTATTTTTTCCTATATCGTATCGCAAATTAACAGTATCTTTAATTATACTGGCTTGATCTTGATAAATTTTCCCCTGATATGATCTAGTTTCAGCTAAATCAACTTTATCATCAATCTCTTGCTACAGGTCTTTTAAAGCATTTGGATCAATTTTAATCTATCCATCTTTAATTTCATATGAGTCCCATAATTTATAAGTCTCAATTAATTCTTTTGCTTTTGTATTAGCGTGCTCAAGAGCTTCAGCATACTCATCAGTACCTTTTTCTAATTCATTTAAAGCATTTTGAGCGTCTTCGTATTCAGAAATTGTTGCTTTTAATTCTTCTGCACTATTTTTTAATTCTTTATATTGCTCTTCTAAATCTTTTGCATTTTTAATAGCTTCTTTTTCTACTTTATTAGCTTGTTTTCTTTCGGCATCATAAGCTTTTATAGCAAAACCAATAGCTGCAATAGCTCCTGTTAATAACACTAATGGCACAATAATTGCCTCAGCTGAAACTCCCAGTCCTGAAAAAGCTGGAATAATTAAAGTCTTAAAAGTATTAGCAACTTCTTTTCCACTATCAATAACATCTGGAATAACAATTAATAAAGTGCTTAATATTGAAGAAAATTTTTCTATAGGCTCTAAATCATCATTTCTAATTGTTTCTCCAATTCCTTTAAAAGCTTGCCAAGCTCCAATAACAGATAAAGTAGCTCTAGCAAGAGAAACAAAAGCATCTGCTAAATTAGAAATTTTCCCTTGGGAAGTATCAACATACTCTTCAACCTAATCACTAGAACTTTCTAAATTTTCATTGGCTTCAGCCAGCTCTTCTGTTGCGACTGCTGCCTCTTGTATAGCTCCAGTAAATTGTCTCACATCACCTAAGTCTGCTCCTAAATTAGTCGCAGCTACATCTTCAATAGAATTAGCAATATTTTTTAAAATCCCTTGTAATTTTGCGAATTCTTCTTGAGGTCCTTCCAGGCTAATATCTGCAGTATCTTCTAATTTTTCTAAAATAGAATTAATTTCGTCTGATTCTTTATCACTTATAATGTTTCGATCTATCTAGCTAAAATCTTCAATCACCTAACGTAACTATTTAGCTTCATCACTATCTCTTCCTAAATATCCCGCTTTTGGTAAATTTTCATAAGCTTTTTCTAAATCTATCGAAGTTTTAGCTAATTTTTTTAATTTATTAATCTCTTCTGTAGCCTATTTAATATCATACTACTAATCTTTATCACTAGCTTTTTTAGCAGCTTTATTATAAAGATTTATTTTAGCATCTGATTTTTTTATTTCAGCTTTATCAAGTTCCTTAGCTTTTTCAATAGCAATTTTTCCTCTTAATTCAAGCTAATCCATTAATATCTAAGAAGTTTCTTTTTCAATCTCATTCATTTGAGATTGTTTATCAATCATTTTCTATTGTCTTTCTAATTGTAAATCATAAACATGACTTGCTGTCTAATTAACTCTAGGAGTATCATCCTCCATACTCATCAGTTTTTCTTTACTTGCCTAAATAAAATCTTTTTTCTACTCTCGAACTCGCTCTTCTCTAAGAGGATCTAAATTATAAGCTAAATTACTTATACTTTCACTAAGTTGGTTTTTAAAAACTTTTGTTCCAATAGAACCAACAGTAAGTAAAACACCTTTTAATCCGCCCATAGTATCAATAACATTGCCAATACCATTAACGAGATTTTCAATTACTCCTAAAATATCTATAAAAGCTTCATCATCAATAATTTTTTGATAAATATTTTCAATAGATGCACGGACTCTATTTTGCGCAGCTTCCCAACTTTCTGCATAGATTTCTGCCTGTTCATCTAAAGCGCCTTCAGCTCCCTAAGCAGTTGCTAAGTTCTCTTGGAATACTTCCCAATTATCCATCAAAGCAACTAATTGAGTATATTGACGAACACCAGCAACAGTTTGAGCTAAAGCTAATTGTTGATCTTTTGCTAAAGTTCCCCATTTAGCGCCCAATTCATTTAAAATACTATCCATTTCTTTCATATTGCCGGTTTCATCTTTAATTTGAATACCCACATTAGCAAGAGCTTTAGAATATTTATTTAAATCAGTTCCGTCATCAAGAGTTTCTCCTTGCTATAAACCCTGAATACGAGCAAATAAAGTTTTATAAGCAGTACCAACTATATCAGCACTTTCACGAGTTTCTGCCGTAACGGTTGCCAAAGCAGCAGTAGCATATTCATAGCTTAAACCTACAGTTTCAGCAACTGCAGCAAATTTATTAAGACCCTCTGAAATTTCATCAGTACTAGAAGCAGTTGCCGCACCAAGAGCAGTCATAACATCAGCATAATACTCTAATGACTTAGAACCATCATAAAAGTTATTCCAAACGGCTGTCATCTAGTCAGATACTTTTTCAGCACTAACACCAGCCGCATTTGCCATTTTAATAGTAACAGCAGTTCTTTCTTCTACCTATTCGTTATCCAGACCTTGCTGGAAATAAATTAAAGAAGCATCTGTATATTTAGTTGTTGTTGTACTTAAAGTACGAGCGGCTTTATTTGCCTCTTCCGCAAATTTAGCCATCTAATCTACATTATTTCCAGTTACAATTCTAATATTATTTAAAGATTTATTTAAATCTTCAGCATATCCTTTCGCTGAAGATAATGCTCCCATAAATCCATGTAAAATACTTGAAGATAATTGCCAACGAGCAGCATTCTTTAAAGTGGTCCACATTTCAGTGACCATTTGACTAGAACGTTTAATTGGCACTTCAGCATTAACGATTGATTGTGTTAAGGATAAAAAAGCTTGTTTTCCAGCGGGTCCAATACTAGCCAACTAGTCAGCATATTCATTTAAACTTTTTCCACTCTATTTAATAGACTAATTTAATTTCGTAAAATCTAAAGATCCTGTTTCCACGTTAGCAGCTTTAGATAAATGAACTTTTAATTCCGCTGCGGCAACACTAGCTTTTTGTAAATTTTCCGTCATTTGACTATTATTATTAAATTTGGAATAATTAACAATCTAAGTTAATTGTCTCTATAAATCTTGTAATTGTTTTTTAGCTTTTGAAGTATCAGCTGTAAAACCAAGATTAACCTGATACGAATTTAACTATTTAGCCATATATATTTTGCTCCTTTCTCTCCGTTCTTATTCTTGCGCAAAAATAAAAAAAAAGCCACTATCTTAAGAATAATCTTAAGATAGTGGCGACTATTCCTATTATGAATAAAATTCATAATAGAAAAAATAATTTAATTAGCCCAATTTGGTCAAAACTGCTTTTAACAATTCCATATTTTCTGGATCAGCTAATTTCTTTTGAATTTCACTAGCATCCAAATTTAAATTGTTATAATCTGTAGAAACTCTATCCAGAATTCCCATTACTGAATTTTTATAAGTATAAATACTTTTAATAGTTTCATCAATAGAATTTTTTAATAATACTATTTCATCTTCTGGAATTTTTTCCAATACTCTATCAAGTAATCCACTATGAACAATTGAATCGTATAATTTAAGTGGATTTTCTTTCATTTTTTCTGTAAAACTAATATTTGTATAACTATACATAATCTCCAACGTTAAGAACAAATGAATTTTCATTGGATTATAGAAATCATTATCGTCTAATGAATTATTGATAACATTCTGAACTACATTAATTTTTTCTTCTATTGGAAGATAGTGAGTAACATCGATAGCTACATCTTGCCATTTAATAGTAGAAAAAGCAATATCTTTTTTTAATTTTAGTCTTGAAGCTGGTATTTTAGCCATATTTAAAAATCTCCTTTATCCCATTTTATAATTATATTATAGCAAAAAAATTTTATTCTTTCAAATTTTTTTGTTATTAGTTTATAATGAATTTCTTAACTAACTTAACTTTAACTAAACATCTATTCCCATAAAACGCTCATCCAACTTGACAAATCTATTATAATCATTTTTAGTTATAATATTCTAAGTTTCTGGAGCTTTAATTTTTTCTCCTTTTAACAATTCTATATAATTAGCATTTTTTAAAATCTAATCACAAAGTTTACGAGTATTATAAACTTCAATATATCTATTTTTATTATTATTTATAATAAAATATTCAGCTGTATCGGTTGTTATTACATTTGTATCATGATGTTCTTTTGCTACTAAAGCTTGAACTCCACCAACTAAAGCGTGAATACCAACAGTAAATTTTATGCCCTAATACATCTCATTCAAATTCCCCTAGACATTTTTATCAATAGAAGAAATCAAAGCTATATAATGTTCTATGAAATTATCATACATAGCTAAAATAGGAAAAATATTACCAGATAAAATAGTTACTGATCTAGTCTAACTATAATTTTTTACAGAAGCATTTAATGGATAACTTCTCCCTGGTATTGTTAATTTTATGTCTACTTTATCATCTGTAGCATGAAAAGAAAAAAATTCTCCCTTCCCTTTAACTGAAGTAGAAACTGAAGTGTCGGCAAAATTAGTTTTTTCATCAGAGAAATATCCTTTACCGCTTTTATCTTCTCCAGTTACTTTAACAGTTAACCCATTTGCCGTACC
>JAEIGA010007752.1_pt1 | contig 16283 bp, 5 predicted proteins | sample 9270691 | NCBI WGS metagenome assembly JAEIGA01 (sample SAMN17057246, study PRJNA624740) | gut metagenome | biome: biome; isolation source: fecal sample | host: Bos grunniens | place: China: Xizang | collected 2019
GGAATACTCTTTCATCATCTTTGATTGAAAGGTGCATTATCTTTGCCCTATCGTGCACCATATCACGTATAGCCCAGAGTGTCTTTTTATTTCCTGCTAAAACAACACCATCATCACAATATCGATAGAAGTGTTTAACACCTATATTATCTTTAAGATAATGGTCAAGAAACATTGACAAAAGCATATTGCCGAAGCCTTGCGAAGAACGTAGTCCGATACTCAAACCGCTTGGCATCATACGGACAAATCGTTCAAGCACAGTCAGCAATACTTTGTCCTTGAACATTCTGCGAAGAGCATACATCATAAAGTCTTGGTCTATACTCTCGTAGAATTTCTTGATGTCAAATTTGTAGCAGTATTTTGTTCCCTCTGGATCGAGTTCAATATCCTTTTCGATATACGCTTTCAAATCGTGCATACCTCTGTTCTTGATACTTGCTCCAGTAGTTCTGATATACCGCTTGAATATATGCCTTTCGACAACATTCATTATTGCATTACAGCCAATGCGCTCATAGATATTTACTGATTGAACACGTCTGACTTTGGGACCGTCATTCACTTCATATTCACGATATCCAGTAAGCGTGAATGTTCCAGTTCTGATTTCATTCTGCAACTTTGCAATTATTTCGTCCCTATGTTGCAGAATATAGCGACCAGTGCGTTGGCGTTTCCTCTTTCTACCACGCAAGACCACATCTATTGATTGATAGATATTGCTGTATTCGCAGATATCTTCGATGATATTACTTGTCTTTCCTAATCGCTTCATTTCTTTAAGCCTTCAATTTTTCGGGGTCTGACTTCTTCGGCTGACTTCTGTCCCTACTAAACTCCACCCCACGTTATATTTTCCAGTTTTCCGTGATTGTTCACGCTGTTACTGAGGTTCATTCCCATTGGCACCATATTTGAGGATACATCCTCAGTTATTGTACGCCAAAAATTCTTTTAGACTTTCACGTTAATTGTTCGCAAGACGAGACCCGATGTTCGCATTCACGTTAGCGGAATCGTTATTCGCATTCGCATACGACACACCGCCATTCGCGTTCGCATTGTTGTTCGACCGATAGACCACACGAGCCCACTTGGGAAATCCACCTTTATTTTTCATTTCTTTGTTTCATTTTTGAAAGGGGAAGAGGCGAACAAATCCGTTCGCCCTCGCTCCCCGATATTAGTCAATTTCGCTTATCGCTTTATACGCATTCACAGAAGATGCCCATTTTATCTCTCCTCGGAAGGCAAGACGAGACCCGAAAGACGCACTCACGAGAGCGGAACCGCTACTCGCACTCGCACACGACACACCGCCATGCGCGCTCGCATTGCTGCCCGACCGACAGACCACACGAGCCATAGATGCCGTTTGGGAAGTGGCATCGTGATAACATGTGCTAACCGAACCGCTTGCATTAGCAACCATTGTATCCATATATCTGCCATGAACTACACTCTTTGGATATAAATATCCCGTTGATTTCAAACCTTGAACTTCACGAATACTACCGTCTGGCAATTCTATTGACCAGATATAGTCTACCGCATTTTTGCAGAAATCTACATTATCCATCCATTCAGCTTTGTTTCCGTGCCAATTCTCATAACCTACTACAACCGGGCTATTGATTGCTGTTCTTGTAGCATCTCCTTCATTTTTCAACACATATGCATTACCACTTGGGTAATAGGATCCATCACTTGAAAGAACTTGATTATACCAACTTCCATCGGCATTTGCTGTCGTATCTTGCATACCCGTAGCATTTGATGCTCCAGTTGTCTTTGTATTGATATGGGTACCAGGGCCACATACACCTTGCGAGTCTCTGCTACCATACTTTGCGAAGAATAAGTTTCCTATATCCTTATGCATTTCCCAGTCTATCAACTGCCAGCCTGCACCTCTATTCCTTGCATAAACTCTAAAATCTGCCTGAGAAACAGAAGCTGTTGATTGTACTCCGCTAATAGAGAAAAGAAAGTCATCTCGTAGATAAGCTTCGTATACACCTACTAAACATTCATTATGCTCTACCCAATCAGGTTCTATTGCTTCTATTTTATCTGACTTTGTAAGTAACACATAGTCAAAATTAGCTGATTGAACAATGCTAAATACTAATGATACAGCATCAGCAGGAATACTTGTAAAGCAATACATTCCGTCAATTAAACCACTATCTGATGTTGCCTTCATTCTCTTAATGACAGTACCTTCTGAATTAACAAAGACTGCACCATAAAGAGCAGAACTCATACTTGGATAACGTATTTGCTTATAACCTTGTACATTTACCGTACAATAAGCATACGCACTAATTGCTGTTTCTGCTTCTGCAATAGTTGTGTAATCAACACTTGAACGTATAGCATAACCTTTTTTAATGGTTATGTTTTCAATCATCAACTTAACATATTCACCTGTATTTGCAGGGCATTCATCATTAGCAGAGAAAAAGGCGTATTTCTTTTTATTTAACAAGTCATTGACACCTTTATACCAATAGTGAGGTTCAAACATCATAACATTTCCCTCGCTTCCATTAAGAACGGCTGGACTTGCAAACTCGTGATTATCAGCATCTGCATAATAGTTTGAATTATTATCGTGCAACTGAAAAGCTGTCACTTCATTAGCTCCTGTTTTCTTAACCAAACAACGATGTCTTTTTTCCAATATCTTATTGATATGTCCGCTTGGTTGGTAAGATGTACCATTATCATATCCAGTTCCATTATCAAGATTGGTTATATTTTCAGCATCTCCTACGGTATCGTCAAAAACGATTGTTGTATAATCAGGCTGAATGATATTCAACTCTGGGTAATGTTCAATGTAAGATTGATATTGTTCACCATCAATATATCGTGTCAAACGGTATGTTCCTACAAGAGAACAAGTGTCTGTTGCATTTCCGTCTGCATCGATACCACCTTTTGTAAGATAGCGTTCAAGTAGGCTACCGTCTCCGCTCATATCAATTCCAGTTACACGAATACGTCTCACATTTGTACATCTTGAAAGTAATGTTTCCCAATCAAGATTAGGACACGAAGCGAAACGGAATGTTTCAACGTTTCCGTAATCCTCTACAATAAGACCACTTTCCGGAAGTAGAGGCAAATACTCTAAGCGTAACGTTTTTATATTGCTTGGAATGCGAGCATAAACGAGCGGTGCTCCCTCAGCAAATACAATACCTTGAACATCAACTCCTCCTGCGTCCAATCGTTCAAGCTTGGTTTGATTTTTGAAGTTCAATTCGGTGCTTGATAAAGTTCCTGTTCTCGCTTGTTGTTGTCCTTTAAGGTTTATATCTCTTAACTGGGTACATTTATCAAGTACAACACACCACCCAGAAGAACCATTATTGATAGTACTAATATCAAGCTTTTGTAACACTGAACATTTATTAAGGTTTAAGTCTCCCGTTAGGTTATTAGCTGCACCTCGCATATCCAACTCTTTCATTCTGCTTGCTCCATATACACGAATAGGGTCATTAACTGTAAAAGCATTGTTAAATGTTAGCGTTACAGTTTCATTTTCTCCTGCTTCTTGTGATGCTTGCAATGTTGGCTGGTTATTAGTTCCATAACCGAAATAATAGTCCTCATTCGATGTAACGACAATCGTATTAGTTATCTCTGTTGCAGAACGGCTCATATACATATCTATATTGTCAGAACGATACGCACCAGTTTCGTATTTAGCATCAAGCAACGCAAATCTGTTTCGAATAGTGTGAGTTCTATGAGCTTCACGACTACCCTGTAAAGCATAAATGTATGGGTATTTAGTCAGCGTTCCTTGTACATCTACACCAACGATTTGAGGAACAATATACTTGAAGTATCCCGATTTATTGTATTGACGCTCTGACCAGTTGCCGGCTTGTTCATCGTTAAACATTGATAAAGCTCGTTCTACTGTAAGTTTCTCTCGAAGTGAACTTGCACACGCTTTTAGTTCGGTTTCAAGATTAGCTAATACAAGACACCATAGCCAGCTATTGTGCCCTTCAAATGCGTATTTACTTTTTTCTGTATCCCATGTATCACGGTTCAATGTGTAAAGATACGCAAGGAAACTATCATTTCTACCCAATAATGCAGTATCTCCGTCATAGTAAGTAATATACCATTTTAAGCCATCCCACGTTCTCAGAAGCATATTCTTAGCCCTTTGGTCAACCAATGCGAAATAGTCTGTAAATAAATAGTAAGAAAGTAAATAGTTTACATCGAAATATTGGTTTATCTCGTTCTTAAACTTATCACTTCTGAATGAGAAAATATTTGTATAGTTAGTTGTATCAGCAGTTGGCGGAACACACTCTCTTATCCACTCAAACAGCCTTTTGACAGCTATACGATGTTTATTCTCGCAAACATCACCCTCTTCTTCTGTTGCTTTTGCTTGTGTCCAATATAAGTCTTTTGGATAATTGAACTCCAACGCATCATCAAACTCATTTTCAAGTTGAGTATCTAAATCTTCATCAATTTGAAATAAACAAAGTTTCTGCATATTATTCAAGAACTCAAATGTAATTGGACAATCCCATTCAACTCCTGAACCGTCAGTAGCAACAACACCTTCCATACCGAATAATGGGCCACTATTAGACTTCTCATTATTGAAATTGTATTGTCCGTAATATTGTGGAGCAGCATCGATTGTTTCTGACGCAAAAATATCAATAGGAAAGCCGTCGATAGAACCTCGAATATTGTTGTCAATAAGTTGTGCTGGCGTAAGCAGTTCAAGTTCCTTGAAGAGATCATTAAATAGCTTAGCTCCACCTGTGTTATGCGTCATAGAACTATCCGAGTAGTCACATTTCATACAGAAAAGGTTAATCGGAATAGATCCGGGACGCATGGTATATTTGTTTTCGCGTTTTCCTTTACTATCGATTGCTGTTTGCTCAACCCCATTGATAAATAGTGTCGGATTTGTACCCTTCGCGAAATATATACGATAATTTTTTCTTGGATATTTAGTTGAAGACGTTCCTTGAATACGAATATAGCAGTTTTTCAATATAAAGTCATATTCTTTCCCGAAAGGTGAGTAGAAATATACATCTGAAAGGAAATCTGTGTCTTTGTTATTTTCTGCATTCACTGGGTCAAGACTTCCACTGCGAACAAACAATAATACTCCTTTTCCCTTTGCTCTCAACTTGTCAATATCGACATCTGTTCCATCTTCGTTCAACACATCATTAGATAGATACAAATCACTCATATCTGCACTTGTAGTTCGGTCCACAATGTAATTTCCAAGTTCTTCATCATCTGTAATTGCACGATTGTACACACGAACAATACGAGTATCAATATCAGCAAATGAACTATCTATCGTAATGCTTTGTGGCGTTTCTTGTTTGAAGTCGTCCCCCTCTGCATAAATGTCTGCTTTACTACGAATACCATTTACATAAAGTTCTATCAATCTTCCGTCTGTTCTCTTGCCTATAACGAAAGCCACTTTAAGCAACATATCAGAAGCAAACTTAGAACCCACTCCTACATTAGTTGTAACAGAGTTGCCGTCATCGTCATCTACTTCCTTAGTTGAACCTGTGTACATCGATGCTTCCTCTGCTGTAATTTGGAAGCCTTTAGTCTCATTCAAGCAGGTAATAACATTAGCGTTTCTATCTAATACATTTGAAATAGTAAACTCTAACTCAATAGTACAACCGTCTTTTGCTATATCAGTTACAAATGGTTTATAATCGATGATAGCCTTTGCTCCATTACGCAATCGCAAAACGTCTCCAAACCAACCGCTCGATTTCCAGTCCACATTTTCAAAAGTGGTCTTGATGTCTCCGTAGCTCCAATTTGCAGGATTTTCCTCGTCATTGCTTCGTCCTGCTGCCGAAAGTCGCAAAACAAGTCCCTGTGTTGCTTCTCCTACTGCAACATCGCTTTCGGTTACATCTACCGTGAAATTGTAATTTGTCGAGCGACAAACGAACTGCACTTGAACCGTTCCTTGTGTCGTGAAACGGTTTAGATAAGTTTGCATTGAACGTGGTACACTCAACGTACGAATAACTGCTCCATTCTGCAATTCTTGAACGCTTGCAGGCGTTGTGTTTGGATCGTAAGCGATGTAGTTGAAATTCATTTCTTCATACTGGCCGACCTTTAACATAGGTGTAAGGTGGTCGCTGAACAGAATTGTTCCCGACTTGTCTGTGTACTTGATACCGACAAAAGGTGTTGTCAGTCCCGCTTTCAAAATATCAATATAGATGCTATCAGAAAGCAATCCGTTACGTTCTGCAACGAGTTGTACAGTGTGACGTCCAGCCGTCAATGATGAACCTTGAATAGTAAAAGAACCATTGATAGTTCCCGATTTGTTAATTGTTTGTGTTATTGGTGTAGAAGAACCATCTATATACATAGACACATCCTTTGTACCACTTCCAGTAATCGTAAATGGGATTTCTATTGTGTCAGTGTTCTTATAGCCACCGTCTGCGATTGTCGAACCGAGATTGTAGCTGCTGGTAAGAAGCAATGTAACAACGCTGATACTGGTGTAGGCTTGTTTGGTCTGCACCGTACCCTCTGCTGTTGTTGCAACCGCTTTCACATATACGTCCACTGTACCAGCAAGCAAGTAGTCCGAAATGTCGAGTGTGAATGTTCCTGCGCTCACATTGTTGTACGTCTGCTGGAATGTCTGTGTTGTACCACGCTGTATGGTAACTGTGATGTTTGCTTTGATACCGTCGCTTTCACCGTCTGCGTTCACGTGATTGTAGGAGTAGGTGAGCAAAGCATTTCCACCCTCTTTCACCTGCGATTTATCCAGTGCTGCTGTGATGATAATACGGCTGGCTGTCGATGCTCCACCGCCATCACCGCCACCACTGAACTCTGCGGAAGCAATCACATTGCCAGTTACGCCTAAAATGTTCAGCGTATTTTTATCGTCTCCCTCGATAACTTCAACACCTCCGACTGCTCCGTCTTCGAGTTGCTTCATCTTGGCTGTTACCGTTGCGTTCTGAACAGGATTAGAACTTTCCTCGTCCAAACTTTCGTCCACGCTGATTTGGTCAAATGTGATAGCCACATTTCCGTTCACGTCTGGGACGATGTTCTGACCGTTCAACGAAATAGACTTGATTTTTCCGCTTCCGTATTCCTCCCAACTTGAAGGTTGTAAAAAGGTTGTTATGTCTGTTGATGTAAAACGATAATCTACCCAAACGCCTGCCGATTGCTCAAACGTGAGTATCATACCCAGTTTATTCTCGTTCTTGATGTCTGCATCGGCCAGTGCTGCTATTGCAGTGTCCTTGTCGTAATAGCCACTTGTCAAAGGTTGCTCATTGGTTACGTTGTAGAAACCACTACCCGAACCGCTACCGCTGAACTCAACAAGCATGTTCTCTTCGGGGTCCCATACATAACCAGTATCATTCATTAGATAGATTTTGTCTTTCAGAACATTGCCGTTATCATCTATGTAAAGTTCTTTACCTTTCCACTTGTGATAAAAACCGCTATTATAATAAACCACAAAGGTTTTTCTTGCTATTACATATACAATATCTTCGTATTGCAAAGTTGCTTCTTCTAAGATCGTTACATCTTCAACTATTTTATTGAATCTTGCCGTAGCTCCCCTTAAACCAAGTGTGGCACGAGATACGTAATCGACAACGGTTCCTGCTGCTTCGTTGGCATTTCCTGCTGCTTCATTAGCTGCCTGCGTAGCTTCGTTAGCCCTTGTTGTGGCATTATTTGCATTAGTTGTTGCTGTATTTGCATTAGTTGTTGCTGTATTTGCATTAGCTGTTGCTGTATTTGCTTCTGTTGCTGCATCTATTGCAGGCTGGCTGAGTAACGTTATAGGAGCTGAAACAAGTTCCTCTCCACGCATAGCAGGCAAGCTGGTTATACTATCTAATGAGCTTACAACGGGCAATTCGTCCACGCTTTGGCTACTCGACTGAATTGCATCAAGAACATTCCTTATGATGTCTTGTTTTTCTTCATCTGTAATTGCCATAATTATTATTTTTTTGGTTGATTATTGATTTGCTCTGTTAGACCATCAATAAAGTTAGGAGTGCATAATTTTTCTGCAATATCCTTGATTAACCTTACCTCTTCTTGTGAATAGAAATCTTCGCCATCGCTATTGTATATCTTCATAGCTAATGCGTGTGCCCGTATGCCATTCACATTCAAGTAGAGCAAATTAGCAAAACTTTCTCTCGCGTCTCCAATTTGTGTTTTCTGACGACTTATCCCAGTAGGGATTTTGAATTCCTTAAAATTTAATATCATATTATATTTATGCTGGTATTATTATTCCTCCTACTACTTTATATGAGTTTCCATTAAGTGTGATAGAATCGATATCTGCTCCAACGGTATAATCCCCAGGTGTTATTTCTGCAAAAAATGAAGAAGCCATTACTCTTCGACTTGTAACGGCATCGCCAGTTATAATTGTTTTTCTTTCTCTTCCTTGAGAATCATTCTCTATAAAAGATGTTTCTATTGTACCGGCTATTATTTCTGTACGACTAGCATTATAATCTCTGTCATAATACCCATTAGGAGTATTGATTTCTACAAAACTATTAAGAGTTATTTTGCCTGTTCCAGTAATTACTTCTTCTGGGAAACCGTGCTGTTGGGTCCAAAATGAGCTTACGCTGTATGATAACTTAGCAAATTCTCGATTTTCACTACCCAACAAGAAAAAACCCTCGTTATTATTAGCAGAGATCGTTAGTGCATATTCTCCTACACCCGTAATTATTGTTGCCTTATTAGTTTCAATACTGCCGTCTTCAAGTATTTTGAAGTTACCGTTTGCTGTTACTAATCCTTCTAACTTAATATTATCGGCAGTTAATTTAATAACTGATGTTGTTGTGCCGTCTTCGGCTGTTTCTTCAACTGAAACACCGATTAGAGCTATATTACCCTCGGCGTCTTGTGCATATAACCCTGCTCCCTCAGGACGTATAACTAAACCTGTTTCTCTAAGTAAAGCATCGTCTCTATCGAACACTGCTGCTGAAATCTTAACTAAACGTTCAGATTGCTCAAACAAAGTCCTATATGTATAAGTTAAGGTTTCTATTCTGTCAGTACTCAAAACAAGCATATACAAACAAATTTCGCCAGTGAAAGCGAGCTTAAAATCACCAGTAGCGTTCCAAAGTCCCGAAACTGTGAATTGCTGATACGTTTCTGTTATCTCCATTTCTTGATTTACAGCAAAGTGTTCATATGAGATAAAGCCCGCATCATCTATATTCTCAAATCCAATTGTCAGCGTTCCAGGCTTTCGTACTTTATAGAAGAATGATAGATATACTGGTATAGGTTCTTTTAATCCGTCAGCATTGGTAGTAACTTCCGGTATACTTCGTAGATTAGTGAATGTTTGCTTGATATATTTATTTCTAATACGTACAACTCTACGTCCGTCATCATTGATAATTGTTGCACCATCGCCTTGCTTAGAAAGTATAGTGTTATTCGCCCAAACCCAGCGATTACCAACAAGGAAGAATACGGTTTCGTTCTGCGTATCCCAATGGTTTAGTCCGTCAAATGTAGGATTGGCAAGGAAGCCCTTTTCTTGCATAAAGTCTTGACGTAATCCCTCCACCGACTGCTCAATTTTGCCCTCGACAACCTCAAACTTGGTCTTGATGTCCTCGCCAGTGGTAAGTAGGAATGTTCCTCGCAAATAGGCATTGCCTGCATATAGTCCGTTTCCGTGTGGCTGATTGTCTGCCGGGAACCAGTTGTCGCTGATTCCGTCAAGATTACCCAGTCGGGCACGCAAACAATCGGCAAACGTCTTGCTGTTTACACCGTCCATTATGTCGATGCGTGGCTGTCCGTCCTCTGTGGATGATATGCTGATGAAGTTTTGACGAAGCTCGTTTTCAGTGTTCCCCATTAGGACACATTCATCGCCTGCAATAGGTTCTGTTTCGTACTCGTCAAACTCCGACTTCTGAACGAGAATGCTGTTTCCGTCCACTGCGAGAACTTCAACCCAGTAGCCACGAATAGGGCTTTGCACTCCGTCCTCGGTTACTCCGTTGAACACTTGGCAACGCATAAGGTCGTGAGCGATGAAATAATTGTCGCCCTCGAAAGTTATCTTGTAAGCCTCTCCCGTGTCCTCTACGGTCTTTATCTTGCCATTGGCAGATGAAACTATTACTTGACCGCCAACGGCTCTGATACGACTTGTAACGAGTTCAAATACCGTCATAATTTGACGAACAGTAAGTCTATCAAGTTCAAGTTGAGAAATTCCGTTTGCATCAACCCATAATTTGAATCCCTCTCCATTAAACCCATTAACAAACTTTGCACTCCTCAACAGCTGACGTATAACCAGTGTAAGCAGTTCTGCATTGCCGTTGCCGTCTAATACAGCACCTTGTTCTCCTGCAAAAAAGTTGCCAAGCTCAATACCCTTTTCAAAGATTATTTTCTCATTCGCTCTATCGGGAACATTCTTTTGCAAGAACTCATTTTTTGCTCGTAAGGAAGAAAAAACGTTATGGTCGCTTGGAGATGTTTTATCGTATCGTTTAACTACATATACTGATGAACCAAAAGCATTGACTAATTGTCTTGATTGAATAGTTAAATCCTCTACTTGTTGATTAAGCTCGGCTGTTTTAGAATATGCTTGCGTTTCTCCTACTGAATAAGTACAAACGTATTTATTTGCTAAGTTCTTTTCAAACGAACGAACTCTTGAAGTTCTATAACCTCTATCAAAATACAACGCACTCTGTAATGTAACGCTTTGCCCTACGTCAAGGTCAATAACATTTGCAGAGCTATATACAAGTTTACCAACACTATTTTCAATATATCCTGCACAACGTATAGGATTTGTCTTGCAATTATAAACGCTAGCATCTTGTGAAGTTTTAGCGACAAAAGCCCTAGCTTTTGCATACAATTCTATTTCTGCATTGGATACTAGTGTATCTCTTACTAAACTAGTATCATATCCGTACAATATGTATTTATCACCCACTGACGGTTTGAAATCATCGGTTGGTAAAGCTACTCCGTAATCTTCATTACGTACTATTTCAAAACATTGACTATTTGCATCTGTTACTCTTAATCCGTCTGGGTTAAATGTAACAGCAAAATCCATTCCTGCAAGTCTTCCCGATTGAAATACAACACGCAACTCTTCTCCTTCAATTACATATTCTTTACTGAAAGAGAAAATATCATCAGTAAAACGAAAAGCATTCCAGGTTTCTTCTGTTTCTGTTCCGTCTTCATTTTCGATAGTATCTGTGTATTGCTTAGAAGTAATAGTTGAAATCGTACCTATTCTGTGAGGATATACATCATCGAACACCGCAACCCCCTCGACAATATCTTCCTCTGCCATATTTTCCCACGCATCAACATAATGAATGCCTGCTGGTAATTTTAATCGTCTTTCGACAATACCTTCTACTACGGTTGTCCCGTCATCGTTCTCTCTATAATCCTTTGGAATATTTCGTGTAGAACCGAAAGCATAAAGACGTGTTATGTATTGCGTATCTTGACTATCCTCTCTATCAATATCAGAAAGAGTATCGCCAACAGATAATGATACTGCACTTCCATATTCACACTTGCGTAAATGAATAACTCTATCTGTAATCCACCATTCTGTTTCCCACGTTTCAGCAAGCAAAGAAAGTGCATCTATAATATTTGTTCCGTCAAACTCTACGAGTTTCATTTCTGTAAGACTCGTATCTATATCGTATGAATATCTACCATATCCTGCATTGTAAATATTGCTTACAATTATATCAAGGAAATATTCGGGACTTTGTGTCATTTTCCAAGCCTTTTCAAACCCCAATTGTCTATCGTAAAACGTCAAGCGATTGCGAAGTATCTCCCATTCAGAGTGAAATTTCTGTTCATAATGATAAGCTCCATTTGCAGTTTCTTCTGGTTTGTTGAGCTGAACAATGTAAAATATACCAAACTCTGTTGAGATATAATCTCCTTTGGATAAAGGAATAATCGTATTAGTATCAAAAGATAATAATACATATTCTTCTTCCATTAGCGTTTTACTATAAACGCATTTGTCGGTAATCTCAACCGACAAACGAACAGTCCCATTTTTAGCTTTAATATCTATCATAGCATTATATCATTAGAGTGTTCTAATCTTCTGTTTTTAGGGTTTGGTTCGTTGAACTTGATTACGAACTTTGCTAACCTGCCGTTATATTCTGCAAATTGAGAGCATGAAAGGTATTTTAATTGATATGTTTCTTTGATAAATGTATGCCCTTCATAAATATGTACCATTAGTTCAATATTACCCTTTTCTAATTCGGTAACAAATGAACGATACTGCATAAAAAATTTAGCCAATGATGAAGCTTTCAAGCCAAATGTTAGCTGAATATCTCGTTCGTCACACTTTGGTCTATATTCTCCTTCTGCAAGAACTTGCGTTCCGTGAGATAGAGGACTTTTATTTTTAATGTAAGCTTTCAATGGAGCTGGCGTCATCAGGTTGGTTACTGATGTCTCAGTAAAAAACACACCCCACTTCTGTTTCGTTGTCTGCGTTGTTGAATTGATATATACTTCTACGTTCTTCATAACACTTTAACTGTTTCATCTTTGTTAATCACTACTTTGCAGTTTCCTATTTTGACGATAAGAAGAACCGTATAGTTCTTTGCGTTTATCACTGCTGTTGCTCCGTGCATTATAATAATTTTATGCACAATCGTTGGATCGCTAATTTCCAATTCTGCACTAGTATTACCGATAAGAGCTATATTTCTGTCATTACTTCTTTTAATGCTACCATAGTCAATAAATACCCCCATATCTTCCGTGAAATTAGGTTTCATCTCTTGTAGCCTTTCAAGAGACGGAAACCTATTCTTTTCACAAAACTCTCTCCCTTGTGGAGTAAATAAAAGTTTTGAAAGTCTGTTGTAATCCAATTGGTCTATTGACATACAAGCCCCTAGCACTTGTGCTTCTTTATTTAATCGTTTTCTTATCATAACCTACGAGTATTTCGTTCAATTCTACCTAATTTTTCGTTCATCTCATACAACTCAAATGTATGTCTAGAAATAGTTTCTAAATGATTGATTGCACTTAAAGATAGATTTCTCACTTCTTCTGTATTAGATTTAATGGAATTGATAGACGTAATTATTCTCATACTATAAGCAGTAAATAACTCCCTAATAGCACTAGAATCCATTTGGATAGCAGTAAAACGCCCGTTTAGTTCATCTGCACTATCTTGACTCATTGTTTCAAATCCTCTTCGTGTGCTGTTTTGACTAGAACTGTCATTCATAAGGTCATCTGCCCAACCAAACTGATTATCTAACTCCTCTTGTAACTCTTCTGCCATTTGGTATATGTAGTCTTGCTCCCAACCAGACAAAACATTATCAGCGTAAAACTCTTGCAATTTTTGGCGGATTTCTTCCATTTTCTTTGATGATTGAATTGCTGCTTTGATACTTTCAGCAACCATTTGTCGCATCATCTTCTTAATAATGTCTTTTGCAGATTGAGCCTTGCTTGTTCCTTCTGCCCAAGCATCAGTGTAAGCAGAAGCAAAATTTTCTATTGCACTTTTCAAATCCTCACCAAATATTGCATCTATTGCTTTCTCTTTGTTGTCTTCTATCTTACCGTCTATTTCATCTAATGTCTCTTTCCAAGCATTGATACGTTCGTTGTCGGGGTCTTTCTTCGCTTCTTCCTCAGCTATTTGTGCTTTAATTAGAGCTTTCTGTATTTCAAGCAAAGCGTTTTGTTGAGCAATCATTCTTGACGCATCTGTTGAATACGCATCTTCTGCTGCATCTCCTAACGCTTCATAAGTCTTTTCAACTTGTCCAATTACTGCATCTAGTCTCTGAATTTCTTTCTCGTGCCCTTCATCGTGTAGTTTTGACAATGAACTTGCAAGTGAAGACACAAGTCCTATTGCAGCTCCAGCAACAGCTCCCCAAGGTCCAAACATCATACCTGCTTGTGCTCCTGACATCGCTGAATTAACAGCGTCCATACCGACATTTATACCCTCACTAATACCGTTCATTACTTCACCGAACCCTCCTCCGAAAGCATCTCCAAGATTAGAAAAAGTATCTGAAAGGAATCCCGCCAATTCAATATATTCACTCATCCCTTCTCCAATATCACCAAGAGCATCTTCGAGTTTATCTGGATTATCACCGGCTTCAAATAGTTTTTTCAAGCCATTTGCCATTTTACCAAAAGCGTCTTCTGCTGAATCTGCTTCTTTATTACAATCACGAATCCCTTTACGTATCTTTTCTAACTCTTCTGGTGTTTGTTTGAGCGTATTAAATGTTTCTTCTGTTATTCCAAAGCTCATTCCTTTCTCTTGGTTCCATTCGCTACCTTCAATAAATGAAAGAACTTCTTGTGCTGTATCTGCAATTTTACGCATATCTGCAACGGTCTTGTCTGTCATATCTCCAAACAAATCACTTATAGCATTAGTAGTGTTAAATGCGTCTATATCTAATTCAGATAATTCTTCTTCCATTTGCTTTGTAAGAGATTGTTTCTCGCCTTCAGTAGTAGCATTGGCTATCTGTTCATTGTATAAGGCTATAATAGCGTTGCGTTTATCTAAATATGTGCCGTAATCTTTCAAGTACTCGTTCATCAAACGTTGTTGTTCTGCAACAAGACTTTTATTATCGTTCGTGTGTTGTTTGTCTAAGGACTCTTTCAGTTTTGCAAAAGCGTTTTCTTCGTCCTTAGTTAATTGAACTGTTGATGCGTCAAATTTCTTTCCTTCATTCGCTGGATTAGCTTCAAATAATGCTTTTTCATTATCGATTTTGTGTTGTAAATAATCTTCTTTCTCTCTTTCTAACTCTTTAAGTTCTTTGTCGTGGTCAAGAGCCATTTGTGCAAGTATCTTTTCGCTACCTGCCTGCATTGCATCAATTTCAGCTTGCCTTACTTCAAACGCCATATCTTCTGCTAAGCGTTTTTTCTCTTTCGTCTGCTTTTCCAAAAGCTCATTGTATCTATCAAGACTATCATCGCCTATATCTTGATTTCCACCGCCACCAGTTGAAGATTGTGTTCTTGTTTGTATTAGTTCCTTATCATAGCCTTCTTCTTGCCATATAGCATCAATTTTTTTAAGGTCTTCTTCTGCTGCTTCCTTGGTTTTAGTAGCAAGAGTGAGTTTGCCAGTTGCTACTTCAAATTCTTTTTGTGAAGCTTCTAATGCTTTTTCTGCTGGCCCAACAATATAATGTCTATCGACTTTATCACCCGTCATATTAACCATCTTCATTTGGGGGCCACCAATTCCGGCTTCTGCTTGGCTTTTTTGTTGTTTATCAAGATGAGTTTTGTATTCTTTTTCAGCTTTTGCTACATTACTTTTAGCAGAAGCAACCTTCTTTGTCTTATTCTCTACCTCTAAACTTGCTTCTCTTCTGTCTATTTCAGCGTTTAATTTCTGAGCTGATAGTTCTTCTCTCTTAGCTTGAAGAGCCTTTGCGTATGCAAGACGATTTAAGCTATTGATATGGTCGTCTATTGCTTTTGTGTTCTCTCTGTGTAACTTTCCTTCATTATCAAGTTCAGCGTGATATTTAGGTACGATAGCCTGCAATTGCCCTATCGCCTTTCTTCTATCGTCCAAAGAATTTGTTTCATCGTGAATAGCATTTAATAGTTGTTCTATTTTGCTGATTTCTTCTGCTGTACTTTTAGTTGCTTCTTTCTCTGCTTCGACAACTGCACTTTTTCTATTTCTCAGTTGTTCAAGTTCTGCATTTTGTTGTTCAAGTTCTGCATTGCATTTCTCTATCGTCTCTTTCGCTTGGTCTTCATTTTTATTGAATAACACAAGGGCAGTAACTACTCCTGCAATAGCCGTAGCAAGCATTAGGTATGGATTTTTCATAGCTGTAATATTAAATGCTTGCTGAGTTGCATTAAGTAAGCCTAATTCCTTACGAAACATCATTATAAGACGAATATTTTCTGTAAATGCTTGTGCTTTTTGCACAACAACCGTAGCCATTAAAACAGCTTTATAAGTTCCGTATGCTGCTGCAAGTGATAAGATTGCTTTAATAAACACATCGTAGTTTTGAATTGCTTTTGTCGCCAAAGCGATTGCATCGGTAAACGTTCCTTGTAAAGAAGTCCCTATTTCATTA
>JAEIGA010007753.1_pt1 | contig 16283 bp, 11 predicted proteins | sample 9270691 | NCBI WGS metagenome assembly JAEIGA01 (sample SAMN17057246, study PRJNA624740) | gut metagenome | biome: biome; isolation source: fecal sample | host: Bos grunniens | place: China: Xizang | collected 2019
CTCGATCCTCTTGTTCTCTACAAGTTCGGCAATCTTCTCGATCATCTCGCGCTTGTTTACCATATAAGGGATCTCAGTCACCACGATAGTCTCACGGCCTGAATCACTGACCTCGATCTCAGTCTTCGAACGTATCACGATACGGCCACGACCGGTCTCGAATGCATCCTTGATACCTTGACGTCCCTGGATGATACCTCCGGTAGGAAAATCAGGTCCCTTCACAAAATGCATGAGCTCCTCTACTGTGATATCCGGATTGTCGATATATGCACAGATAGCATCACAGCACTCCGTAAGATTGTGCGGAGCCATATTCGTAGCCATTCCGACCGCAATACCAGACGATCCGTTCAACAGAAGGAGCGGAAGCTTTGTCGGAAGCACTGTAGGCTCCTGAAGGCTATCGTCGAAGTTATTCTGGAAATCAACCGTATCCTTGTCAAGATCTGCAAGAACCTCATCTGCGAGTTTCGAGAGCTTTGCCTCAGTGTATCGCATCGCAGCCACAGGGTCACCGTCCATAGAACCGAAGTTACCCTGACCGAACACCAGCGGATATCTCAGGCTCCAGTCCTGAGCCATTCTGGCCATAGCATCATAGACGCTCGAATCGCCATGCGGATGATACTTACCGAGTACCTCTCCGACAATACGCGCAGATTTCTTGGTCTGGCTTGTATGTCTGAGGCCCAGTCCGTCCATTCCGAAAAGCACCCTTCTATGTACAGGCTTCATTCCGTCACGCACATCAGGAAGCGCCCTGGAAACAATCACCGACATCGAATAATCGATGTACGCGCTCCTCATCTGCTGGTCAATATTGACCTGCTCGATCCTGCCTGTCTTTATTTCATTTTCCATATATGAGAATTAATTTTTCACTTGATTATACATCTTGGCAAAGTTACGAAAAATTTAGTAATTTTGTGCAACTAATGACGAGTTTTATGGAAATCAGCATATCAGACGAACTTAATTCAATAATAAACTACTCCCGCGAAGAAGCGATGCGCACCGGAAGTTACGGAATCGCTCCCGACCACCTCTTCCTGGGCATCATAAGACATAGGGAGAACACTGCCGTCGACGCACTCAGAATCTTCGGTACCGACATCGAGGAGATGAAGCAGTTCATCGACTCACGCATATTCACCAACGAACATATCCCCTACTCCGACATAGACAAGGTGACATTCTCCAGAGGTACACAGAACGTCCTGAGTTTCACAATACTGGAAGCGACCAAGGTCAGGAGCGCAAGCGCTTCCTCGCAACATCTTCTGCTGGCCTTGTGCAAGGCGGGAGGTTCATATGGAGCAACCTATCTCAGAGACCTCGGATTGGAATACGGAAACATCTTCAGCTACCTCGATAAGAATGATCTCCTGGACAGGAACACAGCAACCGCGGAGCAGCATCCGGAAGACAACGAGCCGCCTCAGGTCAGGATAAGGGCCGTGTCTGAAGATAAACCTGAAGAGGAAGAAAACAAGGTGTCACCTCTTGAAGAATTCGGTTACGACATCACTCAGGCAGCAAGAGACGGCAAGCTTGACCCGCTTGTAGGCAGAGAAGATGAGATCAGCAGGGTAATCCAGATACTTGGAAGAAGACGCAAGAACAACCCGATGCTTGTAGGCGATCCCGGCGTGGGAAAATCAGCCATCGTAGAGGGCATAGCTCTCAAGATTGTGAGCGGCGACATAACTCCGGCCCTGGCTGGCAAAAGGCTCATATCACTTGATCTGGGTTCAATAGTAGCCGGCACGAAATATCGCGGAGACTTCGAGAAGAGGCTCAAATCCATTATAAATGAAGTGGCAAAGAATCCGGATGTAATCCTCTTCATCGACGAATTCCACACCATAGTAGGAGCTGGAGGCGCCTCCGGAAGTCTTGACGCAGCCAACATGCTCAAGCCTGCGCTTGCAAGAGGCGAAATCCAGTGCATCGGAGCCACCACGATGGACGAGTTCCGTAAGATCGTCGAGAAGGACGGAGCCCTGGACAGAAGGTTCCAGAAAATCATCGTGGAACACACTGACATCGCTCATTCGATCTCCATTCTCAGTCGTCTGAAGGCCAATTACGAGAAGCATCACAACGTAATCTATACAGACGGGGCAATTGAAGCATGTGTCAGGATGTCAGACAGATACATCACCGACAGGTGCCTTCCGGACAAAGCTATAGACGCCATGGACGAAACCGGTTCGATGGTACGCCTGAAGAGTCACAACAAGACCGGAAAGGTCACTGCAGAAGATGTGGCTGCCGTAATATCCAAGATGACCGGCATACCGGCAGGAAAGATAGCGGAGAGCGAAGGAAACAGACTGATGAAGATGCGCAGCCATCTGCAGAAGACCATTATCGGTCAGGACGAAGCTATCGACAAAGTGGTAAGGGCAATACAGAGAGGACGCGCTGGCATCAAGGATCCGGACAGGCCGATAGGAACCTTCATGTTCTTCGGTCCCACAGGCGTGGGAAAGACACAGCTGGCGAAGTCCATCGCAGAATATCTATTTGATTCTGAAGAGAATATGGTACGCCTTGACATGAGCGAATATATGGAGAAGTTCAACGTATCCAGACTCATCGGAGCCCCTCCGGGATATGTCGGATTCGAGGAAGGAGGGCAGCTGAGTGAAAGAGTCAGACGCAAGCCATACAGCGTCGTACTCCTTGATGAAATTGAAAAGGCACACCCGGACGTGTTCAATCTACTTCTCCAGGTTCTCGACGAAGGCAGACTCACAGACAGCAACGGCAGGACCGTAAGCTTCCGCAACACAGTTGTCATAATGACTTCCAACGTAGGAAGCCGCGAACTTGAGGCTTACGGCTCAGGAGTAGGATTCAGCACTGCAGGAAAGAATGTTGCAGGCAACCGCAAATCCGTGCTGGAAAAGGCCGTAAAGCAGGCTTTCCCACCTGAATTCATAAACCGCATCGACGAACAGATACTTTTCAGTTCACTCACCCGCGAAGACATAGAGAAGATCATCGACATAGAGATGAAGGGTCTCAAGAAGAGAGTGAAGGAGGCAGGTTACGAACTGAACGTAACTGCTGCAGCCAAGAGATTTGTAGCCGATGCAGGATATGACCCGAGCTATGGCGCCAGACCACTTAAAAGAGCCATAAGAAAGTACATAGAGGACCCTGTATCCGAACACATCATCTCTGACAGGATACTTTCAGGCGGCTCGTCGGAGAATACGGCTCCGAAAAAGATACGTGTCAGCCTGAGCAAAGACAAGGAAACCACTGTAGTCGAGATGCAGTAGTCTTACAGGAGGTTGATATCTCTGAGTTCGAGGTCCATATCATTTATCATATCCATCAGGGTAGAGAATGAATCCTCTGAAGAAAGCATTGAACTGAGAACTGAAATTGCATTGTCGGTATTCATAATCATCTGTGTTTTAAGTTCATGATGCAAAGATAGACCGACACTGTGCCAAAGCACGGCACATATAGACATTTATTGAAAAATATGACAAAACTTATAATTTTTGACCTGGACGGAACCCTCCTGGACACACTCGGGGACATTGCCGCTGCATGCAACTATGCCCTCCAGATGTGCGGATGTCCGACACACGAAACAGAAGCATACCGTCAACTTGTAGGAAGAGGAATCAGCAACCTGTTCAAGGGAGCGCTTCCGGAGGAGAACAGGACGGAGGAGATGGTGGAAAAGATGCGCACATATTTTGTTCCATATTACAAGGAACACATATGCGACCTCACCAAGCCATATCCGGGAGTGGAAAGGATGCTGGAAGAGCTGACGGATGCCGGCATAAGTATGGCGATTGCCTCCAACAAATTCCAGGCGGGCACAGAAATTATAGTGGAGAAGCTGCTTGGAAAATTCAACTTTGTAAAGATTCTGGGCCAGAGGGAAGGTCATCCTATAAAACCTGATCCGAAGATCATCGGAGAGATCATGGAGGCTGTGCCGGGAATCACCAGTAAAGACACAGCTTACTGCGGAGATTCGGACGTAGACATGATGACGGGAATCAATGCCGGAGTAAAGACACTGGGGGCCTGCTGGGGATTCCGCGGAAAGGAGGAACTGTCTGCATACTTCCCTGCCCTCCTGGCAGAATCCCCGGAAGAAATCACCGCAGAAGTGCTGATTGACAGGAAATAAAGAGTAATTTTGAACGATTAAATCCAAAGAGCCATGGAAGACACTCATTACAGAGAACGACTTGCAAAGTATACCCTCTTTGCTGCAGGAGCAGGAATCGTACTGGGACTGTGCTGGTATTTCAAGAGCATACTCATATATGTCTTGACTGCTGTCGTGGTATCACTGATAGCAAAACCCGTGGTAAAGCTGCTGTCCAGAATCTCCATAAAGGGACATAAGGCTCCCGACTGGCTTCTGGCGACCGTATCCCTTACCCTCGTGCTCGGAGCCATAATGGCCATAGTCACCTTGATCATTCCTACCGTAAGCGGAATTTTCAAGGGCATATCATTGTCGAATATCGATGCAGCTGCAAGGCAGATAGCAGAACCTCTCGGCAATCTCAACGAATCTATCAGAGAGAAATTTCCGCAGGTGGGAGAGGACTTCAGGATTGAGATTGCCGCATTCAACGAGCTGCACAATGTATTTGATGCATCCAAGATATCCAATGTCATCGGATCGGCCGCTTCACTGCTCACAAGTCTGGGAATCGGGCTGTTCTCTGTAGTCTTCATCAGCTTCTTCTTCATTAAGGACGACGACCTTTTCACCAAGATCGTTTCAGCACTCGTTCCGGATAAACATGAAGAGAATACAGTAAAGGCGATTTCAGACATAGGACATCTTCTGTCAAGATATTTCATCGGAGTGATCATAGAAATGACAGGAGTGGCACTGGTGAACCTGATCGGTCTTCTGCTTGTCGCAAGACTGGGATTCAACGCATCTATAAGTATCGCCTTCCTGACCGGTCTGCTGAACATCATACCTTACATCGGTCCGCTGGCAGGTGGTGCACTCGGAACCGTCCTGGCCCTCATATTCAAATACAGCAGCGCTACACCTATCGGACTTGATGTGAATTTCTGGGTATTCACAGCGATACTTATCACGATATTCAGCATAACGCAGCTGATCGACAACTTCCTGTATCAGCCGCTCATCTATTCTACCAGCATCAAGTCGACTCCTCTCGAGATCTTCATCATCCTTCTGGTGATAGGACATATCGGAGGTCCTCTGGCCATGATCATAGCGATTCCATGCTACACAGTCATAAGGGTGATAGCATTCCGTTTTTTCAGACACATCAAGGCTATAAACAGACTTATACCAGACGAAAAACTCATAACACATTAATAAAGATGAAAAGATCAGCATGCTTACTGTCGCTATTGGTATTGACAGTGATGGCGCTCCCGGTTTCAGGAGCTGATAAAGAGAGCATAACCCCTGACGGAACCTACATGTTCGCTCAGCGCGACACATGCGACCTCTACCTGGACGTATACAATCCGGCCAAGGGCAGTGAAACGACCTTTAATGGCAAAGCAAAACCTACGGTCATATTCATGTTCGGAGGAGGATTCATCCGCGGCACAAGGGATGACCAGGACTACCACAAATGGTTCAGGACCATGACTCAGAACGGATACAGAGTCATCTCGATAGACTACAGGCTTGGTCTGAAAGGATCGAACAAGGTAGGAATAGCTCAGGTGAATGTCCTCGACAAGGCAATCCACATGGCTGTAGAGGACCTTTTCAGTGCCACGACATTCATCATCGACAATGCCGACCATCTTGGCGTTGACCCTTCAAATATTGTCATCAGCGGCTCGTCAGCGGGTGCCATAAGCGTAATGCAGGCAGAATACGAGATAAGCAACATGACCAAGTGGGCGGCAGTCCTCCCAGAAGGATTCAACTACGCAGGAGTGATGTCTTTCTCAGGAGCAATCCTATCCAGAGAGGGAAAGGTTGATTTCAAGAAAAAGCCATGTCCCGTACTCATGCTTCACGGAACAGCAGACGAGCTGGTCCCATACAAGCAGATTGCAGTATTCAATTTAGGATTCTTCGGAGGAGGAAAGCTTGTGAAAAGATGGCAGAAATACGGATACAACTACAACATGTTCCACTTCATCGGTTACGGACATGAGATCGCAGGATCTATGGGAACAACCACAGATCTGCAGTTCAAGTTCCTTGAAAACAATGTGATGCAGGGCAAGGAAAGGATCATCGAAGCGTGGCTTACAGATCCTGACGTCTACAAAGGAAGCGGACCACAATCCCGTAAGGAACTCTACGGAAACTAAACAGAACAAGCCTTATGAAAAGACAATTTCTACCTCTTCTGGCAATATGCCTCATATCCTGCTCTGAGCCAGGATTCCATGACAATCACGTAATCGCGCATCGTGGCGCATGGAAAGACACAGGACTTCCACAGAACTCTCTGGCATCCTTCACGGCAGCCGCAGAGATGGGCTGTCATGGCTCCGAATGTGACGTATGGATTTCTGCAGACGACTCGCTTGTAATCTGCCATGATGCGACCAGAGACGGAAAACGTATCGATGAAATGACTTATGAGGAAGTCATCAGCGTCCCTCTGAGCAACGGGGAGAAGATTCCGACACTTCGTGAATATGTCTTGAACGCCCGGAATCACCCACGTACCAAACTCATCATCGATCTCAAGCCAATTAAAGTTCCGGAACGTTCATGGCTAATGCTCCAGAAGATCGACCAGCTTGTGAAAGAGCTTGATTATGAGCAGAATGTAGAATATATCCTGAACTACCATCCTCTTTATGACGAGTTCTCAGAGCTGACAGACCAGCCTATCACATACCTTGGACATTGGAGAGATGAACTTCCGGAAATGTACCCTGACAGCGTATATGCGTGCGGAATCAAATGTGTCGACTACAAGTATGTACATTACGAAGCACATCCGGAATGGGTGGAATCGTTCAAGGAGAATAATATTCACCTGAATGTATGGACCGTGAACGATGAAGAGTCAATGAAGAAATTCCTGGATCTGGGATTTGATTACATCACGACCGACCATCCTGCACTGCTTCTTTCAATCGAGTAGAAAAACAAGACCTGCGCCAGATGACGCAGGTCTTATTTCATAAATCAAACAATCTGAACGAGTTAACTATTTGCCGACATAGGCACCCATCATAGTTCCTGTTCTCTTGTTACCCTTTGCATCAATCTCGACATCCTCAGGGACGAGAGGGAAGACAGTGGTCTTGGTATCGATAGCCTTGAGCTCAGCAACTGTCATACCGCCTGTAAGACCTGCTCCGCTAAGAAGAGGATAAACCCCCGCATTGTATGCACCGAACATGGAAGCGTCACCTGAAGTAAGTGACTTCGTAACCTCAGTCATACCTGATGCGTTTGGTTCTACGCCCGCATTTGCAGTATTACCAGCAGAAACCGTGTTATAAACATACAGCTTAGCATTGCTGCCAGAAGTGATACCAGCAGTTCCTGTAGTACCCTTGTTACCGGTGATTGTACAGTTGATTACTGTCATTACTGCATTTGCACCATAAGCGAATACACCTGCACCAGTCTTTGCTGAGTTTCCATGAACTGTACAGTTGACAAGCACACAATTACCATCACGATTATAAAGGGCGCCATATGATCCATGAGAGTTACCTGTGATCTCGCAATTGGCCATATAAAGCGATGGCATACCGTTTCCGGCAGCAATCTCATAGTTATAAACAGCTCCTACTCCAGAAGATGTATGCTTTGAGATCACACAGTCGTACATGCGTGTAACTGAATTCGGTCCATTCCAAAATGCCGTTCCGTTACCAGAACCCGCACTTACTTTGTTATCAGAGATAAGGCAGTTCCTGAAAGTAGCTTCAGCTCCCCAAAGGAAAACTCCGGCATTGAATTTAGTAGAGGTATTGCCGATGATTTCGCAATCCTTGATGAGAACGCGGCTGCCAGCGACAGTAAGACCGATACCATAACTCTTGTAAGTAGTCACTCCATTTACAGATACAACTGGTGCACCTGTCTCGGCAGTCATACCCTTGGTCATTGTGAATCCGTTCACTTCAACAGAGAACAGGTCTGACTTAGGAGCACCGATGACCATACAGTGATTATACTTATCATCTCCTGAAAGAATGGTCTTGTTTGCCTTAGGATCTGCCACATCTCCTTCCTTCGGATTCGCAGGATAACCACCAAGGAGCTTGATGTTAGCCTTTACAAAGAAGGTTTCATCACAACCTGAAACTCCGCCAGGAAGCACATCAGTAGGAACATATGTACCGGCTGCCACATAGATGACGTCAGCATCGACAGCCGCAGCAAGCGCCTTTGAAAGGGTTGTAGGACTTGCCCACGATGATCCGTCACCTGTACCATTGACTGTAACATAGTAGTCAGTTCCAAGGTCCTCAAGGAGGAGAGGATCCTGTTTGATCACGATATAAGCCTCATCTTCATTGGTAATCCACATTCTGATCTTACCTTCACGAGGATCAAGGCTTGGATTCTTAAGAACTGTAAAAGACACGGTCTCGACAGAGCCGTCTCCCTTTCCTACGCGGTCACTGGTAACGGTAATCCAGTCTGCTGTACTCTCCACAAGCCAAGGCTGGTTTGCCTTGATTTCAGCATTATAATCACCACCTAATTTGCTGACTGTAATGGTAGATTCACCATTGAACACAAACTCAGGCTTTGCACCTACTCCATCCGGCATAGGATGCTTGCTCTCGTCGAGCCAGGAAGTCTCGCATGCAGCAAGAGCCAGAGCTGCCAAAACTATATAAAATATCTTTTTCATAATTCCTATCGGTTATTTAGTATTAGCAATGATTGCAAGACCGTTGTGCAGAAGTCTCTCCACACCACCGTTATCATTAGGCCAGTTTCTCACGTCCATACGACCAGGATCACCATACTCACCGTCACGAGCTACGATGAATGTAGAAGATCCGCCGCCATCAAGGTTCAAGGCCTGATCACAACCGAGAGCCTGGAACATTTCAGCAAGAATCTGAAGATACATTCCGTTTGAATAAGTATAACGTCTTCCGTCAACCACCATAAGATACACGGTAGTCTTGTCTGGCATGATACCGATTGCTGTTCTTGGGTGCGACTCAGAATCAAGATCATTAGGAACAGCAATATCGATCTTACCGTTCACTATAAGCCTTGGGCTTCCGCAGAACACCTCAGACATCCTGTGGGCATTTGCTACAGCATATTCCGCATATTCTTCTTCAGTACCCATTTCTGCCTTCTTATCCTTTGTGATGCTGACGAAACACCTTGGACGATCCTTCAGGAAATTGAATTTAGAACTCAGGCACACTCCTTTGCTCCAGTAAACACCCTGAGGGCCGGCACCGCCACCGAAGTCAGAATTGATACCACCCAGAACGACATGACCTGCCTTGTCAACGTGGCTGAGCATCTTGCTCAATTCCTCATTCTGTCCACCGACAGCCGGTTTGCCGAAAGGAGTGACACACTCAAGAGAAATCTCCGGATTGGTAAGATCGATCTTATACCAGAAAGTTCTCATCGACCTGCCCTCATTATTGAGGTATGCAAGCTCAGTAACCTCTACTCCCTCATGAAGTTTATATGATTCATCATTATAGATAGAGTAGATATAGTCTGTATTCTCAACAAGTGTCTTTGCGATCTCCGATTTAGGATCAGGAGCCGGATAATTGACCTGCTGATCATATTCCTGGCATGCTGCAAAAGCAAAGAATGCAGCAGCCAATGGCATAAACAATTTATTTATCTTCATATCTTTCAACTATTAGTAACCAGGATTCTGAACCAGAACCTTCTTTGACTTAGTGATTTCAGTATCAGGTATAGGGAAGAGGAGCTGGAATTCCTTGATTCCGAGTTCTTCGATAGCCTTGCCTGTACGAACGAGATCATACCATCTGTGGTTCTCACCGAAGAGTTCGAACCTGCGCTCCTTAAGGATTGCATTGAGGAATGAAGCGTCATTAGTTACAGATGCGCCACCAAGTCCTCTTGCTGCGCGGAGCTCATTGAGGCGTGCAACACCCATAGGGTAACCCTGAGCCTCAGCACTGATAAGGTACATCTCTGAAATACGTGAGATATTTACCGGGTCAGTACCACCCTGACCTGCAGGATATTTGTTCAGACGATAATATCCACCCTCAGAAATCACAGACCTTGTCTTTCTGTTGTCATTAGCTTCCCACGCATCGTAGAAAGACTTAGGCACTGTATAAGTTCCTTTACCCTTATAGATATAGTCATATGAGTAGAACTCGTTTCCGATCGAGATGGATGACTGAGCCTGATCCTGACAAAGGAATGCGAAGATTGTCTCGCTGTTCTGCTTGCGGGCAGGATAAGTATTGAAGATGTTCTCGAATGTATCGAATTTATACTTTCCGCTTGTAATCAGCTCCTCAGCAAGAGTCTTGGCCTCTTCCTTAAGTCCCATGTAGAGGCAGATCCTTGCCTTGAGAGCCTTGGCAGCATCCTTGGAAACATAAGTATATACATTTGTCGAACCAAGATTATTCACAGCTGCAGTGATATCTTCATAGATAAGCTGCCAGCAGTCTTCTGCAGAAGCCCTCGGAACGAGATCCTGAGTATTCTCACGAAGAAGAGGAACGCCACCGAAACGAGTCACAAGAGACATATAGATGTATGCACGGAAGTAGTGCGCCTCACCTATCATTTTCTGAGCTATCGGAGACTCAGGGAAACGGTTGGCAACATACAGAACGTTGTTCACCTGATAAAGAGCGGAATAGAATCCGTTCCACTCGGTATTTGCTGTCGAACCTGACTTAAGTTTGGCATCAATCAGCTGAAGCGGAGTGTACTCCTTCTGATTCATGTCTCCACCGGTCATGTCAAAGTTGATGTAAGTCAATGTACCGGGAGCTTCCTGCACCCTGTTATACATACCTGCCCTTAATGAAGGAAGATCAGACTCAACTACAGCATCCGGAGTAATCGCGGTATGCGAATACTGATCGAGCTTGTCTGCACAAGAAGGCAGCACCAAGACCATAGAAAGCAATAGCAATATATTCTTTTTCATATAGCACGTCATTTTAGAAAGTCAGATTCACACCAAAGGTATAGGTTCTCGGCTGTGGAACGCTGAGATTGTCGATACCGAAGAAACGTGGATCGAGGTTTGAAGACACCTCTGGGTCCCATCCGGCATACTTGGTAAGAAGGAAGAGGTTGTCACCCTGGAGGTAGATTCTGAATCCCTTCATCTTCATCTTGTCAAGAGCCTTTCTTGGAAGGTTGTATGAAAGTGTAAGGGCACGGAGTCGGATGAACGAACCATCCTGGAGAAGCATGTCAGAGTTCTTCTGGTTCCAGCTCATACCGTTCATGATACGTGGGTAAGTGTTGGTCGTACCAGGGCCAGTCCATGCCTTCTCATAGTACTCTGCAATAACATTACGGGTGTGACCCGCTCTTGTAAGGTTTGCACCCTGTCCCATGAATACCTGGTTTCCATACATATAAGTAAGGAACACATTCAGAGAGAGTCCCTTCCATGAGAATGTATTGCTCCATCCTCCGAAGAACTTAGGGTCTGAAGAACCCATAGGAACGCGGTCCTGGTCCTCGATGATGCCGTCGCCGTTAGGGTCGTGCCACTTCACGTCACCAGCACGCACTCCCTGGTCATACTGAGCCTTAGGAACCTCAGCATCATACTGATAGATACCGTCCTGCTTGAAGATCCAGAATGTACCGATAGACTTACCTACCTGAAGGATACGGTTGTTTCCGATAGATACAGGCTCATTATCTCCGAGGAGGCTTGTAACGACGTTCTTGTTAGTCGAGATGTTGAAGTTTGAATCCCAATGCACAGGACCGAAGTCAAGGCTTCCACCTATAGTCAGCTCAACGCCCTTGTTCTGCATCGAACCGATATTGGTAAGCATCGTAGTACGTCCTGTAGTAGCATGTACTGGCATTGAATAAAGAAGGTCTGTGGTATTCTTGAGATATGCGTCAACGATGACGGTCAGCTTATCATTGAAGAATCCCATATCGAGACCCACGTCGTACTGATCGGCCTTTTCCCACGTAAGCTGGTCATTACCGAAATCAGACACTGCAAAGCCACTGTCTGAGCCATAGTTATATCCTGCAGAAAGTTTAGGCTGCCATGCATATGAGCCGATACCGCCCTGGTTACCGGTCTTACCATAACTGAGACGGAACTTAAGGTCTACACCCTCGACGTTCTCCATGAACGGTTCGTTTCCGATATTCCAACCCAAAGACACTGAAGGGAACCATCCCCAGCGGTATGCCTTTGCAAACTTGGACGATCCGTCAGTACGGAGAGTCGCTGTAAGGACATATCTGTCCTTGTAAGATCCTGACAGACGGCCGAAGTAAGACTCCATTGTCGCCTGACCGGCAGATCCGCCGTAATCTGCAACCTCTGCACCGAGTCCGACAACGTCAAGAGACTGAGAAGGCAATCCCTTGGTCTGAAGATATACGTTGTGGTGACGGTTAGAGAAGTATGAGTGACCGAGCATAGCATTTACATCAACATCACCGTCAAGATAACTGTCGTTATAATTGAGGACGTTATCGATAGTGATGTTGTAAACTGTAGATCTGCGGTCTGTGATGAGACCTACACCTTCGCCATAAGGATGTGTCGCATAATAGTTGGTGTAGTCGTAGTTTGAAAGAATATCTGTATTGACAGAGTTCTTGAAAGTGATCTTGCCCTGCCAGAACTTCAGCGTAGCATAGTAGCTTCCGATGAAACGCATGTTCTCGATGTAAGAGATCTCCTCATTGAGGATCTGGAGAGCATTGTGATAAGTAAGGGCGTCAGTACCACCTGTGAAATAGCTTCCGTCCGGAGCATAAGGTCTGTCGAAAGGCCTCTGAAGGATAGCACGTCCGATGATCATGGCACCTGAGTTATGACCAGGGACCTGATTGTTCTTCATGTAGTTGGCAGAGTTGTTCGCACCTACCTCGAGCCAGTCATTGAACTTATGGTTCACCTTGAAGCTGAAGTTGAGCTTATCCATAGAGTTGGTCCTGATGATACCATCCCTGTGGCTCGCACTGGCACCGATATAGAAATTGGTCTTCTTTGAACCACCGGCAACGGACATGTCGGCATTGACGAACTTACCGAGCTGAGTGATAGCCCTCATCCAGTCATAGTCCTCGAGAGTTCCGAAAGGATTAACGATGTGCTCCTTAAAGCCACTGTCACCCTGTGAGTAACCGTACTGCTTATTATAATTGTCGACACCGATATTGTATGCATCTACATACTGCTCGGATGTCACCATCCTCACCTTGTCAATGTTAGGGAACTGAGAGACACCTGTAGAAAGATTTACCCTGAAACTTGCCTTACCTTCGGAACCTGAGCGGGTTGTGATGAGAACGACACCGTTTGTAGCACGAGAACCGTAGATGGCTGCGGAAGCGGCATCCTTAAGGATTTCGATTGACTCGATGTCGCTGAGGTTCAGGATAGAGAGAGAACTCATATCCTCACCGAAGTTTGTAAGATTGGCGTTTGAATTTTCAACGGGAACACCGTCAATGACATAAAGAGGCTCATTTCCGGCATTGAGCGAAGAGGCACCACGGATCTGCATGCGCTCTCCTGAACCGAGGTTACCGGAACCTGTCATTGTAGTCACACCGGCAACGCGTCCGTTAAGGAGCTCTGCAGGAGATGATACTGTTCTCATCTTCTCATCGTCCATGCCGACCTTTGTGATCGCACTTGTCACGAGAGAACGTCTCATTGTACCATAACCCACGACAACGACTTCATCAAGAAGTTCATTATCCTCTTCGAGGGTCACATTTACGACTGCCTGACTTCCGACAGTCACGGTCACGGTCTTGTAACCGACCGAATTGAATTCGAGGACTGTTTCCGGTCCTGCAACTTCAATTGTGTACTTGCCGTCCAGATCAGTAATGGCACCGTTTGCAGTACCCTTTACAAGGACAGCTGCTCCAACAAGAGGTTGGCCTTCAGCATCTGTAACAGATCCTTTTACCGTTCTTGAGTCCTGAGACTCGACAGCTGCAACAGAGTTGGCTTTAGCCGAGATTTCTATCCCCCCCCCATATGCATTAAAGCATATAGGGCATAATAGAAACGCGACAATAGTTAGTTTCTTTAGTCTCATAATGCGGTTAGTTTAACATTAAACGCATTAAAGTTAGATAATATTTTCTATTTTTCACATAGGGGGGGGTAAATTCTGTCAAAATCTTAATATATTCTGCTTATTGCTATAAAATATTTACACAAAACAGATTTGTATTCATATCGCAGCCAACGGTGTCGCGGTCGAACAGATCAGAAGATAAGTGTTGCCAGAAGATATGAAACGACGGTCGATACTATCAGGCATATCATTCCCGGCATCATGAACGAATGGTTCAGCAGATATTTTCCGATTTTTGTCGTTCCCGTCCTGTCGAAATTCACAGTTGCTATATCCGACGGATAATTCGGAATGAAAAAATAGCCATAAACGGACGGCAGGACTCCAAGAAGAACATAACCCGGGATACCGAGCCCATATGCAAGAGGCAGCATGGACACGACAACCGCCCCCTGTGAATTGATCAGTATCGAAACGAGGAAGAAGGCAAGTGATATAGACCATGGATGAGCCTTGACCACTCCCTCCAGGACGGAGTGGATTTCTGTCATATAGTTGCTGAACAAAGTATCCGCCATCCATGCAATGCCATATATAGCGACCACTGCAACCATGCCTGACTGCCACACCGCACCGGAAACGGCCTTCTTGGGACTGCTTTTACAGAATATGATCATTAACGCAGCAGCCGAGAGCATTACTATCTGGATGACAATATTCATCTTGAGCCTTTCTCCATCATATTCCGGCAGAAGGGCAGGAAAACTGGCAAAAGCCACAATCAGAAGTATGGATGCAAGAAATATGTATACTGCATTTTTTGCGGATTGCGGTATCTCCCTATCAAGGACGCTCTGGGTGTTGCCATAGATGTATTCATATTGTTCCGGATCCTTGATTCTCTCCTGAAAGACCGGGTCTTTATCCAAGTCTGCTCCTCTGCGATATGAGGCCGCAGAAGCAGCGAGAAGACCTATTATACTCGCAGGGATGGTCACAAGAAGCACCTGAGGAATGGTGATGGGAAAGCCGTTTGCATTGGATATCGAGACAAAGGCCACCACAGCAGCAGTAATCGGAGAACAGATTATTCCTACCTGAGATGCAATGGACGCAACGGCGCACGGCCTTTCCGGTCGTATCCCCTTCTTGAGTGCTATATCGCATATGATAGGCATAAGCGTATATACCACATGTCCCGTGCCTACCAACACAGTAAGGAAAAATGTACACAACGGGGCAAAGAATGTAATTCTCTCAGGATGCTTTCTGAGCAATTTCTCAGCTATCTGTATGAGCCAGTCCATTCCACCTGATGCCTGCATGATACCGGCACAAGTGACGGCTGCTATAATAATGTAAATGACATCAGTAGGCGGCACGCCCGGTTTGAGTCCGAATCCAAGCACCAGTATCGCAAGACCTATACCCGAAATGGCACCCAACGCCAGTGAACCATATCGTGATCCGACCCAAAGGGCCGCAAGGACAACAAAAAGCTGCAGTATTATCGTAAGTTCCATATGAAGATTCCAGTATTGGATTGTCTCACAAATGTATGAAATTATCAAGACTGTGACAAGTACCGGTCAAGCACGGATGAGTATTTTTGTAAAGTATTGAAAATGTGGGGTTTGAACATATAGTGCGTTGCATTGTGTCATAGCATCTCTACATGAAATCTCTATTATTTGTAGCGATGGTCGGCAAAATGCTGATTTTTGACATGAATTCAGCACCATCGCTACAAAAAAGAGTCGTTTTATGTAGCGATGGAATATGTAAACATTCATATTGTCGATAATCAGATTCTGCCAGGTCACAAACATCAGACAGGCGGTCTGGCAGACTACAAATAAAGAAGAGGGTAATTGCATTTTGCGTATGACGCAGAAGAATCAGCTGATATATTTGCGTCGCGTGTCATTTAAAGGGATTTTAGTTCGACTTTGGGGTATGAAGCCAATATTTTACTCGATTCTTTGGCGTCACATTAATGAAAGCAGGCTGCACGAGCTACTCGCAAAAGTGCCTTGGAGAGCGTCAGGACAGTTTTCGGACAG
>JAEIGA010007754.1_pt1 | contig 16282 bp, 17 predicted proteins | sample 9270691 | NCBI WGS metagenome assembly JAEIGA01 (sample SAMN17057246, study PRJNA624740) | gut metagenome | biome: biome; isolation source: fecal sample | host: Bos grunniens | place: China: Xizang | collected 2019
AAGGTCATTCATATCGGAGGCGACGAGTGTGCAGGATCGAATTGGAAAGTCTGCGCCGATTGTCAAGCGCGCATCAAGGCTCTTAATCTCAGCAAGCCGCGCGATCTGCAGGGATGGGCGACAAAGCGCTTTGTGGAATATCTTGAAAAGAAAGGCCGTCGTCTCATGGGCTGGGATGAGCTTGCCAATTGGGATTTCCTGCCGAGGAGCGTAATAGTGCAAAGCTATCGCGGCGCTACGTATGGAGTTGCTGCTGCAAAGAAGGGCTTTGATGTCGTGATGAGCCCAGATACTTTCTGCTATCTTGATTATGTCCAGGGGCTTGAAGGAGATCTAGAGGAATATCAGCCGTTCGGAGTTTTACTAGATGTTGCAAAAATCGCCCGCTTTGATCCTGCCAAGGATGTTCCTGAAGATTGCCGCAAGCATATCTTGGGAGGGCAGGGCAATCTGTGGACGGAACTTGTTCCTGATATGAAAGCTGCTCAGTGGCGTATGTGGCCTCGCCTTGCGGCCATCGCTTACGTGCTGAAATACGGGCCGCAAGAAGATGTCCCTGCATTTAAGGAAAAGATACAGAAAATTCGTGACGATCTCGTGCGCCGCGGTGTAAACGCAGCGCCGTTAGGGCCGCTTTTTAAGAGCGTGCCTGACCTTTTGCCTGGTTCGCGTTACGTATCTTTAAAATCAGATAACGGAAAACGCCTCGATTTTGCAAAGTTGCTTGATAATCCCATGGATATGAGCATTCTCCGGTTTGACCATAAGGATAAGAGCGATCAGTTTCGTCATGTTTTTGCAACGAGAGACTCTTCTATGAAGAAGGGGGCCTTTAAGCTTGATATGGATTTTGATCGCATTTGCGTAAGCGCGGCGGATGACCGCGGTTTTGAGCGTGCGCTTAAGCAGCTTAAAGCCCTTGCGCGCCCGAAACGCGGCGGGGTCATGGAGTTTACTGGCGCTGTCATAGTAGGTGAATGACAAAACGATTTACAAGAGAAAGGAAATAAAAATGAACAAGATTAAAAAATATGCAGTATCCGCCATTGCGGCTATATCGGTAGTATCAGCGTTTGCTAATGGCGTTACTAAATCGAAAAGCGAGGATATCGCCAAGAAAATACCTCAGGAGACACAAGAGCAATACAACAAGAGAATCTCATGGTGGATCAACGACCGTTTCGGTATGTTTATCCATTTTGGCCTTTATGCCGCTCCTGCCCGCCACGAGTGGATGAAGAAGCATGAGAAACTAAGCAACGAAGAATACGAAAAGTATTTCGAAAATTTCAATCCTGATCTTTTTGATGCTAAAGAGTGGGCTAAAAGTGCGAAGAAAGCAGGTATGAAATATTGCGTGCTCACATCTAAGCATCATGAAGGTTTTTGCCTTTTCGATTCGAAATATACAGATTATAAAATAACCAATACGGCCTTCAAACGTGATCTTGTTAAGGAGTTTGTCGAAGCGTTTCGCGCTGAGGGGCTTAAGGTAGGCTTTTACTATTCTCTTATCGACTGGCATCACCCGGACTTCACGATTGATAACTGCCATCCTCTTTGGGGAAAGGTGAAGGCGGAGGAGTTTAACAAGGGCCGCGATATGGCGCGTTACCGCAAGTATATGCTCAATCAGGTGACGGAGCTTCTCACGAACTACGGGAAAATCGATATTGTCTGGTTTGATTTCTCATATCCAGGGCCTGACGGAAAGGGTCGCGACGATTGGGATTCTGCGGCAATCTATTCTCTTGCCAAAAAGCTTCAGCCGCATATCATCATTGATAACAGACTTGACCTTAACGATGTGCCTGGCGGAACGGATTTCATAACGCCAGAGCAGTTCAATCCCTCTTCTTGGCCGAAGCTCAACGGCAAGAAGTATGCGTGGGAGACTTGCCAGACGTTTTCTGGAAGCTGGGGATATCATCGTGACGAGCCGAATTGGAAATCAGCAAGGCAAGTTATTTATTCGCTCGTAGCGGCAGTATCTCACGGCGGCAACCTTATAATGAATGTCGGTCCCACCGGCCGCGGCGAGTTTGACTATCGCGCTAAGAGACGTTTAGATGATTACGCGAAATGGATGCACGCAAACTCGCGCTCCGTTTACGGGTGCACGGAAGCTCCTGAGAAGTATGAAGTTCCCGAAGGGACTATTCTTACGTGGAATCCGAAAACGAAGCGTCTTTACATCCATTTCCTTTACTACCCAGCAGGACAACTTGGAATTAAGTTCGGCAAGGATATCAAGTACGCGCAGTTCCTGCATGACGCATCTGAAATCAAGGTTGCTTTGGCGGGCAAGGGAGGAGCATTCTGCGATACAGAGAGCGGATTTGATGCGCATCTCTTTTTCCCGACCATCCAGCCCGATCAGGAGATTCCTGTTATCGAGTGCATTATGAAGTAATAATTCTTTTCGCCATGCATTTCAACGGCCGTTATGGAATGCATGGCGGAGATTTGGTATAATTCTCACACTTTTTTGAAAGGAAAGAACGATGAAATACGATAAAAATCATGCTCTTCTTGAGACATCAATTCCCGGTCTTCCGCCTCCAAAGAGCGGCAAAGTTCGCGATGTGTTTGATTTAGGCGAAAATCTTTTGATGGTTGTAACTGATAGAATCAGCGCATTTGACGTTATTTTACCGTGCGGCGTGCCGGATAAGGGTAAAGTTCTTAATATGATTTCTCTTTTCTGGCTTGATTTTCTCGGTATGAAGAATCATCTCGTCACCGCCGATGTGAATGAGTACCCAGAAATTCTTTCTTCAGTCAAGGAAGACCTCAAAGGTCGTTCGATGCTAGTTAAGAAGGTGAATATGGTCGAGGTTGAATGTATCGCCCGCGGCTATCTCACCGGAAGCGGCTGGAAGGAATATCAGAAGTCTGGCACGGTTAATGGGCTTAAACTTCGCGATGGCTATCAAAACGCCTCCAAGCTTGATGAAGTTCTCTTTACGCCTACGACGAAAGCGGCGATAGGCGATCACGATGAGGCGATTGATTACGCTCAGACGGAAGCTATCGTTGGCGCAGAGACTGCTCGTCTTCTTAAGGACGCGACGATTTCTCTTTATTCCAAGGCCGCTGATTATGCTCTCCAGCACGGCATTATCATAGCAGATACGAAGTTTGAGTTCGGAAAGGATGCAGACGGTTCTCTTATTCTTGCAGATGAGGTCCTTACTCCTGACAGTTCTCGCTTTTGGCCTGAAAGCTCTTATGCAGTAGGCTCGAATCCGCCGTCGCTCGATAAACAGTTCGTCCGTGACTGGCTCGATTCCATCAACTTCAATCGTCAGCCGCCAGGCCCCGTCCTTCCTGATGACGTCATCTCGAAAACTCGCGAGATTTACGTCAAGGCGTATGAGGATCTCAGCGGTTCAAAGTTTGAATAATTACGAAAAAGAGAAGGAAAAAATATGGGAATGTTCGATCAGATCAAGGGCGCTATGCAGATGCGCTCTGAAGCGAAGCGTATAGAGGCGGAAGTTAAGAAAATTTCAGCCGAGTATACTAATGGCGGAATCACAGTTGTTGCCAAGGGTGATATGACGATTGAGAAAATCTCCATTCTCCCAGAGGCGTACGAGGAAGTTATTAAGGGTAAGCCCGCCCGCTTCGAGACGATGCTTTTCAACGTTGTCAACGGTGCGCTCAAAAAAGCGCGCGAGGCGACGCAGGAAATGATGATCAAGCAGATGCAGGCTGCAGGCGGCCTTTTCGGTAAGTGATAGCCCCCGTAGAAGAACTTGAGAAGTCTCTTGCGAGGCTCCCTGGTCTCGGCAGGCGTAGTGCTTTGCGCGCTGCGCTTGCTCTCGTTCGTGAGAAAGAGCGTCTTTTAGATCCTCTTATCTCAGCGCTTTCTAATGCGCGCAACGCCGTCAAATCGTGCTCTCGGTGCGGCAGTTTTACAGTTCAAGGTGCCGACCCTTGCGCATTGTGCTGCGATGTCTCGCGAGAAAATTCGCTCTTGTGCGTTGTTGAAGAGCCTTCCGACGTCGTCTCCATAGAGTCTTCCGGCGCTTTTCGCGGCAGGTATCACGTCCTTGGAGGGAAGATATCTCCTTCTCGTAAGGTGGGGCCTGAAAAGTTGCGCTTCCACGAAATGCGCGAACGCGTGATTAAGGAAGGCGTGACGGAAGTTCTTATCGCCGTTTCCACCGATATGGATGGAGATGCCACAGCAGGTTATATTGTCGAGGTTTTAAAAGATACGCCTTCACGCGTAACGCGTCTTGCATTCGGTCTTCCCGCGGGGAGTGCCGTAGCGTATTCCGATCCTCTGACTCTTCGCCGCGCGGTGCGCGGAAGGATGGATGCGTGAGTGTTCTTAAGGTGCTCGGCGTCGACACATCTCTGCGTTCGACAGGCTACGGGGTGCTTCTCGCAGAAAACGGCCGTTTCCGCATGCTTGAATGCGGGCGTATCCGCAATGCTCCCGCGTTGCCTTTGACATCCTGCTTGCATCAGATACATTCAAAAATCTCTTCGCTCATAGAAGTTCATAAGCCTGATGTGATGGCCGTTGAGTCTGTTATCTATGCGAAGAACGCTTCAACGATGCTCGTTCTCGGCGAGGCGCGCGGTGCAGTTCTCTCGGCAGCGGCAGCAGCGTCACTGCAGGTGTATGAGTATGAACCTAGGCGCATGAAAAGGGCTGTTTGCGGAAATGCTCTTGCCGAAAAAAGCCAAGTCCAGCGTATGGTTAAAGTTCTTCTCTCTCTTGATTGCGAGCCTCAGAACGATGCGGCTGATGCGCTAGGACTTGCTATTTGTCATGTTAATTCGCTTTCCATTCTCTCAGGAGACAAGCCAATATGAAAATTGCGTATAAGTGGGCGGTTCTTGCGTTATTGAGCGGAGCGTTCTTTTTTCATCAGGCCGACAGGGCACTTTTCGGACTTTTAACGAAGCCTATTCAAGACGAGCTTCTGCTTACAGATGTACAGATTGGGTGGATAAACACAGTTCTAAGCTGGACGCTCGCCGCTCTTACGATGGTCGCAGGTTTTGTCGGAGATAAATTTTCGCGTAAGTGGATTATCACGATTTCTCTTTTCTTTTGGTCGCTTATGACTGTATGTATGGGATTTGTCGGCCAATGGAAGATTCTCGGTTTTGTAATCCCTGCATATCTTGTGGTGATGTTCTTCCGCTCGATTGCAACTGGCGGCGGCGAGAGCTTTTACGCGCCAAGCGCAATGGCACTTCTCGGCTCTCATCACAAAGAGACGCGCTCAATCGCGTTTTCGGTCCATCAAGGCACGCTTTATTTCGCGCTTATGATTTCTGGAGTTTTAGTCTCCGCCGCGCTTCATTTTCTCAATTGGCGGCAGATATTCATTCTCTTCGGTGCTGCGGGAGTATTTCTCGCTTTATCGTTCATTTGGCTATTGAAGGATGAACGATGCGAAAATGCGCCCTCAGATAAGTCTCGCAAGGGGCTTTTAGTTTCTGGCTTTAAAGCGTTTTTTGCAAATCCCGCCGCGCTTTGCGTGACTGTTGGCTTTGTCGCAATTGTCTTTGTGAACAACGCATATCTCTTCTGGGCTCCCAAATTCATTGCCGAGAAGTTCGCGGTCAATGTTGGCGAGGCTGCAGAGAAGGCGATGCTTTATCATCATTTCGCCGCTTTTGTCGCAGTGATGGCGGGAGGGTTTATAACAGACCGTTTTGTTCGCAAGATGCCGCGCTTCCGTCTCGTCTTTCAGGCCGTCACGATGCTTCTTGGCGCTCCCTGTCTTGTTATGATCGGAATGAGCGGCTCTCTCGCGCTTATGATTGCCATGACTGCCTCTTACGGGCTTTTCCGAGGCTTGTTCGAATCTAATACTCACGCAAGCCTTTTTGACGTAGTTCACCCGGCTTTTCGGTCGTCTGCGGAAGGTTATCTTACGATGGTCGGCTTTTTCTTCGGCGGGCTTTCAGGCGTTGTTATGGGCGTTCTTTCGGAGAAATACGGCGTTCGCGGGTTTGAAATCGGTTTCGCTCTTATGGGTGCAGCTTATGCTGTAGGCGCTGTTGCGATGGCACTTTCATTCTTCTTTTTCTTCAAGAAGTTTCGTGTTTCCGATTGACGCGGGTGTATGTAAATTGGTAGACTATAAGCGGTGAAAAAAAGATTTTCGATAGGCGGAAAGAAAGTATCTCTTCTCGGTTATGGCGCGATGCGAATGCCGACTGTTGATGGCGGACATGCCAACAACTGGGCACGCGATGCGTCAAAAAAAACTATTGATCAGCGCGAGCTTAATTCTCAGATTGCTTATCTTCTCAATAGTGGCGTCAATTACTTCGACACGTCTCCTGCGTATTGCCGCGGAGAATCGGAGCGTCGACTCGGTGAAGCACTTGAGAAAAGCGGCTTTGATAGGGAAGAGTACATTATCGCGACGAAACTTTCCAACTTTGCCGCAAGCCAGCAATCGCTTGACGATGCGAAGAAAATGCTCGCTGCATCCTTGAAGAATCTTCGCACGAAGTATATCGATTGCTACCTTCTCCATTCAATCGGTAATGGAGGGTTTGAAACGTTTACAAAGCGTTTTATCTCAAACGGTGCGCTTGACTGGTTAGTTCAAGAGCGCAAGAAGGGCGTTGTAAGACACCTCGGTTTTTCCTACCACGGCGATATAAAGACTTTTGAGTGGTGTATGCAGAACCACGAAAAGTATAAGTGGGATTTTGCGATGATTCAGATGAATTATATAGATTGGAATCACGCAAAGGAAGTGAATGACAGAAACGTCAATGCTTCTTATCTCTATGAAGAACTTTACAAGCGTGGCATACCTGTCGTTGTGATGGAGCCTCTTTTGGGAGGTTCTCTTGCCAGGCTAAAGGATAATATGGCACGCATTCTTGCGCCGAGAGATCCCTCAAGTACGGGGGCTAAGTGGGCGTTCAGATTCTGCGCAAGTTATCCTGGAGTTATGTGCGTTCTTTCCGGAATGACGCGAAGGGAACACATGGAGGAGAATGTGCGCACATTCGATACATTCACTCCATGCTCTCAAGTCGAATTTGCGGCTCTTGAACGGGCGGCAGAGGCGTATCTTTCATTGGGAACAGTTCCTTGCACTTCATGTAATTACTGTATGCCGTGCCCATACGGCCTTGATATTCCTTCGCTTCGGAGGTTTCGCAATGAATTTCTGACTGGCTCGCCGTCGAAAAGCGCGGCGGAAATACTTTCAGCCTATAAAGCCGCTATTCCAGAGCCTCTCCGGCGCGCAGACCATTGCACAGGGTGCGGCATTTGTCGCCCCGCATGCCCGCAGCAGATTGATATTTCTTCTGAAATCGCCGCAATCGACAGGAAGATGGATTTACTTAAAGACGAGGAGGCGAGAAAGTGAAATATTACGCTCTTATAGTCACCTCCTGGGTCTTGTGGCTGCCCATTACTTTCTGGGCAGGGCGCGTTTTTTGCAGATACGTCTGTCCGTTAGGCCTTTCGCAGTCTCTTGTCGGGATTTTGTTTCGCCGCAAAAAGAATGTGCGCCGCGTATGTACGCGCATGCCTCGCTCAAAGGCTCGTCTCGCGGTGAATATTGCAGTTCTTATCGCATACTTTTCATTGCCTTTAGGCTCGCTTATTCATCCGTGGGGAGTTTTTGGACGCGTTCTTTCTCTTTTCGCTCCAGGCATACTCTTTTTTGCGGCCATTCTTTTCCTTTCGCTTTTCGGAAGGGGGAGGATTTGGTGCAACTGGGTTTGTCCCCTAGGAGTTATTTTTGATTTCGTGGCAAGGTTGGGCTGGAAAGCTGATCAAGTAGGTAAAGGCTGTGCATCTTGCAGGGCGTGTTTCCCAGTCGAGAAGACTGAGAAAAAGCATTGCGAGAATGATAATGATTTTACTCGTCGTGAAACGCTCTCTGGCGTCGCAGCTCTTGCGGCGGTGGGCGCGGCGGAGAAGACTGTCGACGGAGGTTTTGCTCCAGTTTCAAAATCAGAGCATCCTTCTTCTCTTCGTCCTGTTCTTCCTCCTGGCGCCGCCGACGATTTCTCAATGAAGTGTATCGGGTGCGGCATCTGTACAAGAGTTTGTCCCGAGAATGTAATAAAGCCGTCATTAAGCCTCTCTTCGTTCGGTCATCCGAGAATGGATTTTTCTGTCGGTTTCTGTCGTCCTGCGTGTCCCCAGAAGTGTGCGCGTGAATGTCCTGTAGGGGCGATATCTGTTCTTAAAGGCGTAAAGCGCACCGATATTCACATGGGTCGAGCAATATGGCGCAAGGATTTGTGTCTTCGCACCGCTCAAGGCGTTGAATGTACGGCTTGCTCAAGGAAGTGCCCTGTAAAGGCGATAAAGATTATTTCAGGCTTTCCTCTCGTCGACCATGCACTATGTATCGGTTGCGGGGCATGCGAGCATGTCTGCCCCGTAAGGCCTGAGAGCGCAATTGTTGTGGAAGGGTTTCATAGACAGCGCATCGTAAGGCCCGTCGGTAAAGCGGAGCTTCTTGACGAAATGCGCCGCCGTCTTGAGGAGGGCGCCTCTCTCGTCGTCGCGCGAGACGGAGTTATTATTTCGGTTAGGGAAGGGCGTGGAATTTCGCCGATTCTTGAAGCGCTTGATGCTGGTGAGTTGAAAGGATCTATTGTTATGGATCGCGTTATCGGCCGCGCAGCAGCGGCCGTCTGCGCCTACGCCTCAGCGTCGGAAGTTCATACGCTTCTTGCGGCCGAAGGAGCAGAGAAAATCCTTTCTCTCTCAGGAGCTAAACTTTATGCCGAATTGACAGTGCCTGCTATTCTCAATAGAAAGAAGACAGGGCTTTGTCCAATGGAAGGTGCCGTCAAGCATCTCCATGAAGTAGCGGCGATGGTAATTGAAATAAGAAAAACACTAAAAAGGATAAATGAAAAATGAATGAAATTACGTTTGAAAAGGCATGGTCGTATGGTGGGCCTCTTATGTGGGTGCTCGCAGCGTTTTCAGTCTTTGCTTTGGCGGTAGTTCTTTATCTTTGGCTTGCGCAGGCTCGTTGGCTGTTTCTGCCGCAATCGCTCAAGAAGATTTCCAAGTCAAAAGATCCTCAGGCGGAAGGTTCGCGCATCGCTCGCAGAGCGTATGAGGCTGTAGACTGGCTTGCGGACGTCGCGGCGATAGCTCCGCTCGTGGGGCTTCTCGGCACAGTTTTAGGAATGTTCAAGGCTTTTGGTGGAATTGCGAGCGATGTTGCTGCAGGTGCGAAGCCTGTAGTTCTCGCGCAAGGCGTCTCTCAGGCGATTGTCACGACGATTCTTGGTCTCGTTGTCGCCATTCCCGCTCTTGTCGCGCATGCGTTTTTGCGCCGCCGCGCCGCAAAGCGGGTTGCTGAACTTGAAGAAGCTGTTGAGGAGATTCTCGGAGGTGTTGCGAAATGAAATTCGACGTCGAAGCGAAGTCGAAGTCTCCTGTGCTCGCGCTGACGTCAATGCTTGATGTCATCTTTCTCCTGCTTTGTTTCTTTGTCACGGTAAGCGTTTTTTCGCAGTGGGAAAGCGAGATATCGATTCGCTTGCCTGAAGCGAAGACATCGGACCAGCAAGATCGCCTCCCTGGTGAGATTATTGTAAATCTTTCAAAGGACGGTTCTGTCAGGGTCAACGGCTCTGCGATGACTCTGCAGGATCTTCAAGGGCGTCTTAAGAAGATTTCAAAGTTCTACCCAGGTCAGCCTGTTATTATTCGCGCCGACAAGGAAACGCAGTATGAAAATCTCGTTTCTGTGATTGATGCGTGCAGAGAGGCTGATGTTTGGAATTTCTCACTTGCCACTGAAAAGGGCGGCAAGTAAGACATCTTCCTTTTTGCCGTGGCGGGAGAATAGCGATATTCTTCTTTGGTATACTACACAAAAATCTTTTTCTTATGGCAGACTGTTCTCAGATCAGAAAATTCAAAGATGCGGATGATTACCGCAAGAATTTTATTATCCGCGAGGAGGTTGATAAATTTCTCCCCGGCGGCAAGCATTTTATCGATGAAGAGCTTATTGACAGGTGTATTCGTCAGATAGCGGAAAAGCCGGCAGATCCCGTTAAGGTTCGTGAAATAATCGCTAAAAGCGAATCGACTTGCGAAACGCTTCTCCCTGAAGAGACGGCGACTCTTATGGCCGTAACTGATAAGGATCTCTTTGAAGAGATGCGTCAGGCGGCTGACAGGATAAAGCATAAAGTGTACGATAACCGTATCGTAATGTTTGCGCCGCTATATATGTCAAACCTCTGCGTGAACGGTTGCAAATACTGCGGTTTTAGAGAGGGCAATTCGTCTCAGATGCGGCGCGTTTTGACGATGGATGAATTGAAAGAGGAAGTTGATGTCCTTGCCGGTCGAATCGGACACAAGCGCCTTATCGCCGTTTACGGAGAGCATCCTTCGACATCAACTGAATACATAGCCGAAACGATAGAAACTTGCTATAACCGCCTCGTGACAGTTCCGCGTACAGGCGCAAAAGTCGGAATCCGCCGCGTCAACGTAAATGCGGCACCGCTTCCCGTTGCAGATTTGAAAGTTCTCAGATCTGTCGGTATCGGCACTTTTCAGGTTTTTCAGGAGACATACAACAGAAAGCTCTATGAGCAGATGCATCCTTCGTGGAGCGTAAAGGGCGATTACGATTGGCGCGTTACTGCGTTTCACAGATGCTTAGAGGCTGGTGTTGACGATGTTGGCCTTGGCGTTCTTTACGGCCTTTGCGATTGGAGAAGCGAACTTCTTGCGACTATTCTCCATGCGCGCGATCTTGAACGCTGGTTTAATATAGGGCCGCATACGCTTTCGTTCCCTCGTCTTGAGCCTGCAAGCGGCACGCGCGTCCCTGAAGAGTCGCCGTATTTAATTGATGACGATACGTTTGCTCGTATTCTCGTTATTGCGCGTCTTTCCGTCCCGTATACGGGTATGATCGTTACTGCGCGAGAAAGCCCGTCTTCTCGCAATCGCGTAATCGATCACGGCATGACGCAGCTTGACTGTTCGTCAAATATCGCCATTAAGGGATACAGCGATTTCGCAAACGAGTCTCATCAGGAGAAGGAGCGTCAACAGTTTATGCTGGGCGACAATCGTTCTATTGATGAGATGGTGCGCTATCTCGCTTCTCGCGACATAATTACGAGCTTTTGCACTGCAGGGTATCGTTGCGGCCGTACGGGAGGCTGCATAATGGATGCGCTCAAAACTGGGCGTGAAGGGAAGTTCTGCAAGATTAACGCAGTTCTCACTTTCCGCGAGTGGCTTGACGACTTCGCTTCAGACGAAACGAAAGCGATTGGCGAGAAGGTTATCGCCTCTGAGCTTGAAGGGATTCGCCAGTGGTTGCCTAAGTTTTATCCTACAGTCATGAAACAGTATGAAAAGACTTGCCGCGGCGAGCGTGACCTATTTTTCTGACACTAAAGCGTTTAAATTTGATATAATTTCCGCAATGAAGCGTTATGTATCGATTTTATCTGCGTTTTTTGCAACAGTAGCAGTTGCCGAGAGGCAGCCGTTTGAGCGTTATCAGTCGGTTGTGGACAGGCAAATGTTCGGTGCGTTGCCTCACGATTTTGATCCTTCTAAAATGCCCAGTGACGTCCAAAAGACAAATTCGCGTGCGGAGAAGGAGCTTCTTGCAGAACAAGAAAAGCTTAAAAGCGCAATTCATTTTTCCGTGATAAACGTAAGGAAAGATGGAAAAATTGAAGTTGGCTTTACCGATAATACTGATCCTAAAGAGCCTTGCCATTATTTTATCTGCGAAGGTGAATCTTCCGGCGGATGGACCGTTGAATCTGCAGACCCAGAAAAAGCTGCAATCGTCCTTGAAAAAGACGGAGTGACTCTTGAGCTTACTTTAGGGGATAATTCCGCTAAGGGCGGCGGCAGTATAAAGAGGAGGGAACAGGCGACATCAGCTCAAAAGTCTCCCCTTATCGGTGGAAGTAGCTTCCGTTCGCAAAGGTCTCTTAAGATGCAGCGCCTCGCAGAGGAGAGTAAGAAAATAGAAGAAGAGCGCCGGAAGATGGAAGATGCTCGCCAAAAAGCGGCGGCGGAAGCGGCAGAAAAAGAAGCTGTTCGAGAAAAGCAGCGTGAAGAAGAGCGCGAGGAACATCAACAGCGGTTGGCAGAACTTCAAGAGACGCTTAAGCGAGTGCGAGAAGAAAGAGAAGCAGGAAAGAAAGGTGAGTCAAATGAAACAAACGTCACTCAGTGAATTTCAAGCGAGTATTCGTGAAACAGGCTCTTACTCAACGCATGAGGATCATCGTTCTGCAAAAAGGTCTCGCCCTGGCGCGCTTGCCACATTGCGCTATTCATGGGGCGTTACAAGAGTTTTTCCGTATTGTGCCATAATGGAGCCGTTTGGTGCGCTCACGAGAGAAAACTGGGCGCAGTCATGCTTTGGCGTTGTCACTGCGGCCGAAAAGCTTGGAATGAATGTGCACGTTGAAGGGTTTGAAAATCGCCGCGCCGTAGATGGCCCCGTCGTTTATCTCTGCAATCACATGTCGATGACGGAGACTATTCTCTTGCCTCCGATCCTCATGTCGTTCGGCCATTTTAGCTATGTGGCAAAAGCTTCGCTTGCGCATTTGCCGTTTCTTGAAAAGGCTGCTGCTCACATGGGTATGGTGCCTATCAGCCGTTCATCGCCACGAGAAGATCTTATGAGCATTCTTCGCGTCGGCACAGAAAGGCTTAATTCAGGGGAAAGTTTCCTTATTTTTCCGGAAGGAACGAGGCGCGAGGTTTTCAGCCGTTCGAAATTTTCATCGATAGGTGCTAAACTTGCGGAAAGGGCTGGTTGTTCCATCGTTCCCGTCGTGGTCGATACGAGGTGTCAGCCGACGCGCAAAAGCGGAATTCTTTCAAAAGTATTTAAGGATTTTGGTACGGTAGATACATCGCTTGATATACGCGTTGCGTGCGGTCCTGAAATACCTTGCGCCAAATCGCGTCAGATGCATGAACATGCGTTTGACTGGATGGCCGGCAAGCTTGAGTCCTGGAATCTTCCGACGGAGCGTTGATGCCTTTTTTGTGCATCATATTATCTGCGTTTATCTGGTATCCGTCTGCTGACTGGACGGAAAAGGTAGATCCTTCTGCATCTCTGCGCGCTCGCCGCGGAGGAGTCCTCAGGCTCAACGGATCAGCGCCGCCGAAAAGTTTCAACGCTTACGTTGACAACAATTCTTACACGGCGATGCTCTTTAGCTTGATGTATGACAAGCTTCTCGGCGTCGATTCCGAGACTGGAGAGCTTCAACCGGCGCTCGCTTCGCGTTGGGCGGTTTCCGAGGACGGAAGAGAGTTTGTCTTTGAGATTGACGAGAGAGCAAGATGGTCAGACGGGGTGAAGGTTACGGCGGAGGATGTGAAATGGACATTTGACGCAGTTATGGATCCTGCGAGCGATACGGGGCCGTGGAAGCCTACACTTTCTTTTTTTGAGAGCCCTCAGGTAATCGATTCGAAGAGAGTGCTTTTTCGTAAAAAGGGTAAGAGTGAGCGCGATTGGCGTGATATATTAAATTGCTCTTCGTTCTGGATTTTGCCGAAGCACGCTTTTTCATCAAGCGACTTCAACAAGATTGAACTTGAAAGGGCTGTTTCCGGTTCGGCGTATTTTATTTCACGCGCAGACGAGCAGGTTGAGACGGAACTTACGCGACATAACAAGTGGTGGCGACAGGATTTGCCTTCCTGCCGAGGAACGTGCAATTTCGATAAAATAGTCCTTCGCTATTTTGCCGATAATGAAAACGCATTTGAAGCGTTTAAGAAGCGCAAAGTTGATGTGTATCCAGTTTACACGGCAAGGATTTACGCGGAGGGGACGCGCACAGATGATTTTGCCCGAAACGTTATGCTCAAGAGGAAAGTTAAAAACCACGCGCCGATAGGTTTTCAGGGGTTTGCGATGAATATGCGCCGCCCTCCGTTTGACAAACTTGAAGTCAGGCAGGCGATGGCCAAACTCGTCGACCGCGAAACGATGAACCGCACGATGATGAACGGCGCTTATTTTCTTTTAAGTTCCTATTGGCAGGATCTTTACGATGTTAAGCATCCTTGCACGAATACGGTCTGGAAATACGATGTTCAAGGTGCGAAGGAGCTTTTGAAAAAGGCAGGGTATGAGAAAGGCTTTTCGTTTACGTTCCTGTCGCGCAGCAGCACGGAAGACAAGTTTCTTTCGCTCTTTTCCCACGCATTGTCGGAATGTGGAATTAAAATGGAAATTGTCAGAAAAGATTTCGCTGCATGGATGCGAGATATGGACGAGTTTAATTTTGATATGACATGGGCTGCGTGGGGAGCTGGAAGGGTGAAGTATCCTGAGCTTTCGTGGTCGAGCAAAGAAGCGAACCGAAAGGGGTCTAATAACATTACAGGTTTTTCCGATGTCGAGGTTGATCGTCTTATCGAGAAGGAAAAGGCGATGACGTCAGCAGCGGAGCGCAATAACGCATACAGGGAAATGGATGCGCGTATTGCCTCTCAAGTGCCTTATGTTCTTCTTTGGCAGACTGATTCAACGCGCCTTCTCTATTGGAACAAATTCGGCATGCCCGATACTGTCCTTTCGCGTCTTGGTCGTGAAGAGGATTCTTTGATTTACTGGTGGTATGACGCCGATAAAGCTGAAGAGCTTTTCAGTGCCATTCGTTCTCGCACTTGTCTGCCCAACGTGCCTGAGGTGGTCGATTTCGATTCTGTGCACGCTAAAACGGAAGGAGGAGATTTGAAATGACAAAAGATGATTACGAGTTGATAGACAGCGGAGATGGAAGGAAGCTTGAACGGTTTGGCCGTTTCGTTCTTGCAAGGCCTTGCTCTCAGGCGATGTGGAGAACTAATCTTTCTTCTGATGCGTGGCGTCGCGCTGACGCTTCATTTGATCGTGAAGACGGCAATCGTTGGCATGGAAGAAATTCCTTGCCTAAGGAATGGGAAATTACGACAGCAGGAGTTAAGTTCCGCCTTGGAGGCACAGATTTCGGACATCTGGGGATTTTTCCTGAACAGCGTGCTCAGTGGCGATGGATTCGCTCAAAAGTCGAAGAGGCATGTAAGATTAGAGGCAAAGCTCCTGCCGTACTTAACCTTTTTGCGTATTCAGGAGGTTCGACTATGGCCGCCGCTCTTGGCGGAGCGGAAGTATGCCATCTTGATGCTTCGCGCGGCATGGTAGAATGGGCACGCTCAAACGCTAAACTCAATGGTCTTGCAGATAGTCCCATCAGATGGATAGTTGATGATGCGCACAAGTTCATGAAGCGTGAAATCAGGCGAGAGAGGCGTTATGATGCGATTATTCTCGATCCGCCGAGTTTTGGGCGCGGCGCAGGTGGAGAGATGTATAAAATAGAGCGCGATCTTAAAGAGACAATGTCGCTTGTAAAGTCTCTGCTTTCAGAGAAGCCGCTTTTCGTGCTCTTCTCTTCTCATACGCCTGGGCTTTCGCCTATCGTATCAAGTAACATCCTCTCCCAGCTGTTTCCAGATTCTAATTTGGAAACAGGAGAGATGTTGCTTGAGGGAAAGAATCTTTCCTGCCCGAGCGGTGTTTTCTGCCGCGCTGTTTTTTCTTAAAATAAGTTTTTAGGCGCGGCAGAATAAAGGTCATTCAACAGTGATGACCGAGTTGAATGTGCCTTGATCGTTAGGCACGGCATTTGCATTCTCAGGGTCTGCGCACCAGATGCCGTCAATGACAAACTTGTACTGGTATGTGCCAGGAGCAAGCTTCACGCTTGCGGAGTAGATACCAGACTTAAATGTCATTTTCTTGCCTTTGGGATTCCATTCGTTGAAATCACCTGCCAGATACACAGTCTTGCCTTTTTCGGCATGAACTGTGAAAAGCACATTCTTGCCAGCAATCTTCTTTGCGGCAGGAGCTTTTTTCGTGGCTGTCTTCTTTGCGCAAGTCTTTGTTGCGCATTTTTTTGTGGTCTTGATTTTCATTGCTTTACCTTGTCTTGATGCTTTTGAAGAAGGTTTTTTAGCTGAAAAAAGCCTTCTTCCGTGAAAAGGTAAGTGTATTATCTCAAATTTTTCTTTTTTACGCAAATTACGTACCTAATATTTCTGGGTGCGATTTTATTTCGTTGAAAAGATGACAGTTGTTTAGCTCCATCCGAGTGTCGAGAGCACGCGATGCGCCGAAGAAGCTATGCTTCGAAGGGCAGGTCGCGAAGCGACGGCGCAAGCCGCCCGCAAGGGCCCGCGTGCGGAGTCGACACGTTCGACGGGCTATCCACCCGACTGAAGCTTAAT